>Ga0302131_1000399_pt1 | contig 26774 bp, 29 predicted proteins | sample CB9_20m_MG_FD_203105 | JGI IMG/M metagenome (GOLD analysis project Ga0302131, IMG submission 203105) | Marine microbial communities from Western Arctic Ocean, Canada - CB9_20m | ecosystem: Environmental > Aquatic > Marine > Oceanic | place: Canada: Western Arctic Ocean | collected 2017-09-19
ACTGTAATAGGCTCTTGCATAGGGCTCTAAGGCGGGCTGCCAGACAACCGGCGTCTGCTGGAAATCAACATCCGCAGCGAGCTGTTGAGACCAGGGATGCAGTAATGCCTCAAAATCGTAGCAATGACTACAGTGATAGGAGAACACACCATTGACTTCAATTTTGGTTGGATCTGCGGTTCTTACCGCCTGCGGTAATACTTCATAGTGGACACCAGCCTCATAGCGTTCTGTTTGCGCCTGACACATCGCCATCGGCAAAATAAGCAGTAAAAAGGCTAATCGTTTAATCCAATACATCATTTCAGTCTCCAGATTATGGTCAATGTCGTCGTTGACGGTTTCTCTAGTTTAAGCCAGAAATATAGTTAGCGACCGCTTTGATTTCCTTGTCACTCAAATGCGCTGCAACGCCCTGCATAATTGATGCGTTGGCACCACTAGCGCGCTCACCTCGACGATAGGCCAACAGCTGCTTGGCGATATAATCGGCATGCTGCCCACCCAGTGCCGGATAGCCGGCAGGCCCGTTTCCATTGCCTGAGGGAGAGTGACAGCCGGTGCAAGAAGCAACGCCGGTGTTGATATTACCGCCGCGATAGACCTTCTCACCATAGTCCAGTGCCTGATCCGAATCGGTTACGCCAACCAGGGTAATCTCTTGAGCACCCGAGACTTGTCGGGTCTGACTGTTATAGTAAGCGGCCATGTCTTGCAGATCTTGATCTGATGTACCGATCAATAGACCTGTCATCTCAACAACAACTCGCTCACCGGACTTCATGTAACGCAACTGCTCCGTTATATATTTCTCGCCCAGGCCCGCAAGCTTTGGAAAAGCCGGGACCATGCTGTTACCGTCGCTACCGTGGCAGCCCGCACAGACCGCTACCTTGCTTTGTCCAGCCGTCGCATCGCCTGCAGCCATAGCCTCAGTTGCCGATAGCGTAACCACCAGACAAATAATCGTTAAAAAGCTTCTTTTCATGGTTAATCCAACTCTCACAATCCGTTAGAATAGTCGCCTACTATATGTTTGCGACCAAATGACATTAGCCCAATCGGCTAAAGCAGCGCATTATATACCAATAAACCTTGTTTTTAAGCCCGTTAGCGATGTCTTTTTATGGAATATCCGCCAATTAATTTTCAAGCCGCTACATTTACCACCAGTGCTCCCTCATTAAGTCAATGTCCGGACGATACTGGCTGTGAAGTCGCGTTCGCTGGCCGCTCTAACGCAGGTAAATCTAGCGCTATTAATACGCTGACACGAATCAGGGGGCTGGCTCGCATCAGCAAAACGCCCGGACGCACCCAAATGATTAACTTCTTTGCTGTCGGTGAGGGCCGCAGACTAGTGGATTTGCCTGGCTACGGCTATGCCAAAGTGCCCATAGCTATGAAGATTCAGTGGGACAAGCATCTTGCCGAATACCTGCAGGAGCGCAACAGTCTCGGCGGTTTGATTCTACTGATGGATATTCGCCATCCTCTGCAAGACTACGACCAGCAAATGCTTAACTGGGCAGCACAGGCTGGACTGCCCGTACATGTATTGCTCACTAAATCAGACAAGCTGAAACGCGGGCCGGCAAAAAATATGTTGATGACCGTAGAGAAGCGCCTGAGAGATATGGATCCAGCGCGCACTTTGCTCAGCGTGCAGACCTTTTCTTCGCTTAAAAAAGACGGTCTCCCTCAACTCGAAGCGCAATTGAGCCACTGGCTAAATGCCGACTTTAACGATGCAGAAGCGCCACAGGACTCTGAATAGCGAAACATAGGGTGGTCGCTCTCGCAAAAAAAAAGCCCTGATCCAATATTTGGATCAGGGCTTGCTTTACTGCCTGAGGATCTAACATTTCATGCTCTTTAATGGGGGAGAATTAAGAGCAATCATCACTTGCCTAAATTTAGACACAGGTTTCAGGGTAAGTTCCATTATTTTTGAAAATAATTCAAAATTATTTGTTTTGAGCCCCGCGGTGCAGATCGAAGCCCGCCCAAAAACATTCCCAAGCACCGAAAACGGGTGTAACTCTCTGTAAATTTTGCGGCTGAAAGCTCTTAATTAGGTGCTTGCGGAATTTATAGGGGTCGAACTTGGGCGCGTGATGACGGATATTACTCGGTTAACGACTATCGGGCAGGATGAGTGTCGGTCGTATCAACAGCATTGGTCTAAAAAACAAAACCCCGATCCAATAAATGAACCGGGGCTTGCTTTACTACTAGGGGTCAAAACATGCAATCATCACTTGCCTAACTTTAGATACAGGTTCAGCTAAAAGTTCCATATTGCCGGGAAATAAGGCGATTTTTCAGACAAATAGTCCAACTTATGCACCCAACCGGAAAAGCATGCCCACCGCAGGGCCTTCTGACGGCCCCATGACCATGTTTGCATCAAACACCGCTCACCACTGACCTCGAGGTATTACCGAACTGATCTCCTCGAGCGCAGCTAACCAGAACGTTGTTTACCTGCAATCTACGTTAGTGTGACCGCTATATATGTTGCTGCACTATATGACATTTTCCCCATATCCCATGCGCTGATTTATGCTATTCAAGATCGGTCAAAGAACGATGCTTTTATAGCGAAGTCAGGCCCGTAGACCGGCTCATTCTTCTCGGTTAAATAGGCACAGTTAGTACTTTCTACAAAAACGAATTTAGTGAATAGCTCAAGCATCGCATGGTAGTTTTTATGCGTAAAGTGCGGCACCAGTGATTCGCTATCTTCCCATAGCTCATAGACTTGTATCACTACTGGATCGCAGGGGTCCGCAGCAAAGCAGTATGCATGGCATCCCGCTTCTTGGTCCCTGGTGGCCTGCTGGATTGGAATTGATAATTCTACTACACGATCTCGATCAGCCCCAGAGGCGAAAGTAAGCTTTGCTGTTACTATAATCATTCTAAATCTTCCGTTAAACAGCCATTTCTTATGGCACCTAATACCTTCGTTACGGGTCTCATAAGTCACAATTGTTGCCAATACACGCGGCCGATCCTACCGCCACCATGGCCCGTCTGACTAATTAATCAGATGGGAGGGCAAGTCCTCAACCTTTTCACAGCCAACTTGCTCCATCACTTGCTGAATCTGGCGCTTGAGAATCTCCAGAGCCTGATTGCCGCCCTTATGCCCCATAGCGCAGGCACCAAACATCGGCGCTCGACCGAGGAACGTAAACTTCGCGCCAGAGGCCAAGCTAGAAGCAATGTCCGCCCCTGATCGAATCCCCCCATCCATCATCAATGTGACTTTATCGCCATAGGATTTTGCTAGCGCCGTCAGTGGTTTGATCGTTGATTCCCCAGAATCCAGCTGCCGGCCGCCATGGTTTGAAACAATCAATCCGTCGACCCCTAACTTAAGCGCTAGATCCGCGTCATCGGGATTAACAATCCCTTTGACCACCAGATTGCCTTTCCACTGATCGCGAATCGCTTTGATCTTGTCTTTCGTTAAACGCCCCGAGAAGGTCTTGTCCATAAAAAGGCCGAGATGCTGCATATTCAGCCCGTCGGGTATATACGGCTTCATGGTTTTAAATTCAGGTGAGCCCGCTAACAACTGCTCCAAAGTCCACCTAGGATGCGTGGCCATTTGCAGAATATTACGCAATGTCATCTGCGGCGGGATAGAAAGACCGTTACGAATTTCCTTAGGACGGTAGGCAAAAGTCGGTGTATCGGCCAACAAAATCAATGTCTTACAGCCCGCCGCCTCAACACGTTCAAGTAGCTTGTCGCGCAGAGTATTATCCGTGGGATGGTATAGCTGAAACCAGAAATCACCCTCAGTAATCTCCGATACCGTTTCGATACTAGCTGTGCCTACCGTACTCAGGCAAAACGGAACATTATGCTGCTTGGCCGCTCGCGCCAAAATTTCGCAGGCCTTAGGCCACATAAGCCCCTGCAAGCCAACAGGCGCTATACCAAATGGCGCATCGTAGGTTTTACCAAATAAAGTCGTTGCTTGCGACGCACCCTTAAAATCACGCAGGTAATGCGGGCGCAGCTGCACCTCTCGAATTTCCTGTGTATTCCGAGCTAGATTAATCTCCGAAAAACAGCCGCCGGTAAGATAATCATAAGCAAAGCCGGGCATGCGCTGTTTTGCGCGCTCAGCCAACATCTCAATAGATGGGTAACGAGAATCCATTTCAGTCGTCTCTTGTCGATATAATTTAGAGCAGGTCTAAGTCTACTGGGATTTGTCGAACTACCAAAGCAACTTAATGGGTATCCGATGATGACAACGCTTCAAAATCAACTTCATGGATACAGGCGGTCGCGCTAGTGGGTTTTTGTCTATGTTTCTAGTAGTGGAATTACGCGTTTTAAAGCAAACAGCAATGGTGTTGACTCGCTGCCAGCAGAGTCGCTGCCTCGGCCTTGATGGCACTCACAGTTTTGTAAAAGATTAGTAAACACTCACTGACGTATTTGATTAGTGAGCTTGATCCCAATTGTCGCCTACCCCTACGTCGACTACTAGCGGAACCCTGAGTTCTGCTGCGCCTTCCATGCGGTCTTTGAGACCCATTATTACTTGGTCCAATTCTGACTCTGGTACCTCTAGTACTAGTTCGTCGTGTACCTGCATAATCATGCGGCTTTTTAGGTCGCTGTTTTCTAACCAGTTGTCGACATCGATCATGGCCATTTTAATAATGTCGGCGGCGGTTCCCTGCATGGGCGCGTTAATAGCGGTGCGTTCTGCGGCTTGTCTCAGCATGCCATTGCTTGCATTTATGGCAGGTAGGTAGAGGCGGCGGCCGTAGGCCGTTTCGACATAGCCGTTTTCTGATGCGGTGTGGCGGATGCTGTTCATGTAGTTCTGCACGCCGGGATAGCGGGCAAAGTAGAGTTCAATATAGTCGGCAGCCTGTTTTCGATTAATGGTTAATTGGCGAGCCAAACCAAAGGCTGACATACCGTAGATAAGGCCAAAGTTAATCGCTTTGGCGCTGCGTCTTTGGTCGATACTGACATCGTCTGTCGGCACGCCAAAGACTTCGGCGGCGGTGGCGCGATGAATGTCTTGGCCGGCGGCGAAGGCTTTGAGCAGGCTAGGGTCCTCGGACAGGTGAGCCATTATGCGCAGTTCAATCTGAGAGTAATCGGCGGCAACCAGCTTGTGACCGGTTGGAGCGATGAACGCTTGCCGCACTCGGCGGCCTTCGGCAGTGCGTATGGGGATGTTTTGTAAGTTGGGATCAGAAGACGAAAGCCGACCCGTGGCGGTGCCCGCCTGATGGTACGAAGTGTGTATGCGCTTGGTGGTTGGGTTGATCATGGTCGGTAGCTTGTCGGTGTAGGTCGACTTTAATTTGGCAAGGCCACGATGCTCTAGCAACACCTTAGGTAATGGGTACTCTAGTGCAAGCTCTTGCAGCACTTCTTCTTTGGTTGACGGCTGGCCCTTGGCGGTTTTTTTCAACACAGGGATTTCGAGCTTGGTAAACAGTATTTCACCTAGCTGCTTTGGTGAGGCCAGATTAAATTCCTGTCCGGCCAGATCCCAGGCTTGGGTTTCAAGTTCGGCAAGGCGCTCCGATAACTCTTGGCTCTGCTGAAATAATAAGGTGTCGTCGACCTTGGCTCCGGTACGCTCGATCCGTGATAGTACTGAAATAAGGGGTAGTTCGATGTCGCTGAATACCTTGGCCAGCGCGGCCTCAAGCTCAACCTTCGCCCAGAGTGTTTCATGCAGGCGCAAGGTGATGTCGGCGTCTTCGGCGGCGTAGGGGCCAGCCAGTTCGAGACTGACCTGATTAAAGGTTAGCTGTGCAGCGCCCTTCCCTGCGACGTCATTAAAACTGATGGTGGTTTCGTTGAGGTAATTTTCTGCGAGGCTGTTCATGTCGTGCCGCGATCCCACTGAGTCCAGTACATAGGATTCAAGCATGGTGTCAAAGGCCACGCCCTGCAGATTAACGCCGTGCTGGGCGAAAACGCTCATGTCATATTTAATATTTTGACCCACTTTTTTAAGCGCTGGATCTTCTAAATAGGGTTTGAGCGCTTCAAGTACTCGCTCTTTGGACAGCTGCTCTGGCGCGCCCATGTAGTCATGGCCGAAAGGAATATAAGCGGCTTCATGGGCCTTGACGGCGACCGAGATTCCCACTAGTTCAGCGCGCATGTAGTCCAAGCTGGTGGTCTCTGTGTCTACGGCAACTAAGGTTGCGGTTTTGATTTTTTCGACCCACTGGACAAGCTCGGCTTCGGTGAGGATGATCTGATAATCTTTTTCCACTGAGGCCTGCGGCCGCATGTCTGAAACGACGGGCTGGATCTGCTCATCGGGGATGTCAGAACTCGATACGGTGAGTTCAAAGCTGGGTGCGCTGTTGAGGAGTGCAGTGGATTCGTCGACCCAGGTTTTAAACTCCATCTCTTTAAACAGGGCGAGTAATGCGGCGTGATCAGCTTCCCTGTTGTGTAACTCTGCCAAGGGCATAGGCATGGGTACGTCAGTTTTTATGGTGGCGAGGGTATAGGAGAGGTAAGCCAACTCGCGGTGTTCTTCGAGTTTGGGTGCCAGATTTTTGGCACCACGAAAATCCAAGGTGGCGATCTCATCGAGGCGCCCATAGATGTCATCGAGTCCCCCTATTCCCTGTAACAAACCCAATGCAGTTTTTTCACCGACACCCGGCACGCCGGGAATGTTGTCCGACTTGTCGCCAAGTAACGCTAAATAATCGATAATTAATTCGGGTGGGATACCAAACTTTTCAATCACCCCTTCTCTGTCCATGAGCGTATTGGTCATGGTGTTGACCAAGGTGATGTGCTCGTTAACCATCTGTGCAATATCTTTGTCGCCGGTGGAGATAATCACTGGTTGCTCTGCGGCTGTGGCCTCTAGGGCGAGCGTCCCAATGACGTCATCGGCTTCAACCCCGTCAATCACTAACATGGGTAGGCCCATAGCTTGGATAATTTGATGTATCGGTTGGATTTGCAAGCGCAAATCATCTGGCATCGACGGACGGTTTGCTTTGTACTCTGGGTAGATGTCATCGCGGAAGGTCTTGCCCTTGGCATCAAATACCACCACCAAGGTGCTCTGGGGATAGTCTTTTTGCAGCCGGCGCATCATATTGATGACCCCTTTTACCGCACCTGTCGGTTTGCCTTTGCTGTTGGTAAGCGGTGGCAGTGCATGAAAGGCTCGGTAGAGGTATGACGAACCGTCGACAAGAATGACTGGGGTTTTAGTTGACATAGTTTCCATGATTTATAGCAGTGATATTAAGGATAAGAGGATACATTATTTAGTCAAAGCAGGCCTTAAATTGCACCACGAGCCCATTGAGAAATTCCGGGTAGCCAACAGCTGTCAATGGCTGATCAAACCCCTGTGGGTCTAGAGACTTTATGGGTAACTGCAACTGCTGTGCTAAAACGGAGGCGTCTTTGTCTGCGTATTGTGGCTCAACGAAAATACAGCGAGCATTATTTTTTCTAGCAGTCTTACGCAGTAGATACTGAGTTTTGGCACCCTGCTGACCACCGCTGGCATCGCGGATAGACATGCCGGGGCTGAGATTAAAGGCGCTGACAAAATGGCCAAAGGCGTCGTGATGGGTCAGGTAGTGTTGCTTGGCGAAGGGCGACAGCTGTGCGGCTGCGTCAGCTATTTGTCGGTCAGTAATAATATTACTGGAGGGTCGGCCCAACTTGTTCTGTATGGCCTTAGCAATAACATTGGCATTGTGTGGGTTTAGCCAGACATGGGGGTCTACGCCAAGATGGTCATGGTGTGCCGTTTCGGCCTGGTTTGACAGCAGAGGTAAGTCCAGTACAGTAATACGTCTACTGGCCGGTATGCGGTTGAGGGTTTTGGCGACTCTGGCTTCAAAATCCTCACCGATCCATAACACGAGGTCGGCACGATCGAGTTTCGTTAGGGCTGATACTGGCAGTGACAGATCATGGGCAGACTGGTTGTTAGGCTGCAGATATTCGACTACGGCGCTGTCGCCGAGAGCCGATTTAGCAATAATTGCAAGGGGTTTAATGGTGGTAACAACCCTGGGTTTAACCGTCTGGCTGTCCTGTGCCCAGGCTATTGATGCCAACAGGGCCAACAGGCCTAGAATAACGTTATGCTGTATCTTTAAATGCATTCAAACTTAATCCAATGTTAACCTTAAGCCAGTATAGGCAAGAAAAAGGTTCTTTGATCAGCTTAGATGTTATATTATAACATAACATTCTATTAAAGCCGATTACTTATGCTGACAAATTCGCGGCTGGTGCATCAACCACATGACCATGGCCGCTGCATTGATGCAGCGCTCAATCGGGCCCTTGCCCTATGTGCTGAACGCAATGCCCGGATGACCCCAACCCGTGAGTCAGTGCTGCGCCTGCTTTGGCAAAGCCACCAGCCCCTAGGAGCCTATCAGCTGCAGGATCAGCTGGCGACATTGTTAGGTAAGCCCATCGCCCCACCGACGGTTTACCGTGCCATTGAGTTCTTAATGGCTTTGGGCCTAATTCACCGCATTGCCTCGCTGAATGCCTATCTTGGCTGCCCTTTTCCGAACAGTGAACACAGCAATCTATTTATGATCTGTACTCACTGCGGCAGCGCGGCGGAAGTTACCCACAGTCCTCTCAATGACATGTTACAGAAGGCCAGTGACAAGGCCAATTTTACACTACAGTCGCAGACTCTTGAGCTTTTTGGGCTTTGTCCACAGTGTTCCGATACCAATAATGGGGTGCAGCCATGAATATTATGCAGTTTAGGCTATTTGCTACACAAAGTACGACAGGAAGACTGATATGAAGGGTGACGTGATAACCAGCCCGTTGATAACTCTCAGCGGTGTTAACAAAGCCTTTCAGGATCAGGACGTGCTGCAGAACATCAGCCTGAAGCTCAATCAGGGAGAGATTACGACCTTGATTGGCCCCAATGGCGCGGGTAAATCCACACTGGTACGTATTGTATTGGGGTTGATTGAGCCAGACTCCGGCTCTGTAGTACCAAGAGAAGATCTGCGGATTGGTTATATGCCACAGAAAATAAGTATTGATCCGACACTTCCTATATCAACCTGCAGATTTCTGCAGCTGGCCAATACCTCGCATGAGGCCTGCCATGAAGCACTGGCGACGGTGGGTATCAGCCATTTGGTGGCTACACCTATTCAAAAGCTGTCGGGTGGTGAGCTGCAACGGGCGCTATTGGCACGAGCTATTTTACGCAAACCTAATTTGTTGGTGCTTGATGAGCCGTTACAGGGGGTTGATGTTAATGGCCAGAATTCTCTGTATAAGATGATTGGCGGGCTGAGTAAGAGCCTCAATTGTGCTGTACTTATGGTGTCTCATGACTTACACATTGTCATGTCGGCAACCGATCAGGTGATCTGCCTAAATCACCACATTTGTTGCTATGGCCGACCTGATCAAGTAACGCAGGACCCCGCCTACTTAGATATCTTTGGCCAGAGCACCGACAAGGCTACAGCAATCTACGCGCACCACCATGACCACAATCACAGCCTTGATGGTGAGGTAGTTGCTGGCGAGGGCCATCAGCATGGAGAGGGCTGCCAGCATGACTGATTTTTTACTTTACGCCCTGCTGGGCGGACTGGGTGTGGCACTGGTAGCGGGGCCGCTTGGTTGTTTTGTGGTTTGGCGGCGTATGGCCTATTTTGGCGATACGCTGGCACACAGTGCGCTTCTGGGGGTTTCTCTTGGGGTCTTGCTGGATATTAACCTGAGTATTACGGTAACGGCTGTGCCTCTGTTGATGGCGCTGGGACTGGTATTTTTGGAGCAGCGGGGCTTTTTATCACTGGATACCCTGCTCGGTATTCTGTCTCATTCCGCGCTTGCCGCTGGCCTGCTGGTCATTGCGCTACTGCCTGACGTTCGCGTAGACCTGATGTCACTGCTGTTTGGCGATCTGCTGTCGGTGACGATGGCTGATCTGTGGGTGATCTATGGCGTCGCCGCCGTGGTTCTGCTGATGCTGGGAATACTTTGGACGAAGCTGATCAATATCACGGTGGATCATGAATTAGCGGCGGTGGAGGGGACCAATGTTGCGCTGGTGCGTACGGCCCTGATGCTGATCACGGCACTGGTTATTGCCATTGCCATGAAAATTGTCGGGGTGCTGCTGATTACAGCGTTGCTGATTATTCCCGCTGCAACGGCTCGCAATATTAGCCATACACCCGAAAAAATGGCCGTGGCGGCCAGTATCATTGCAATGTGTACGGTGGTGATGGGACTAGCGATGTCTTGGTATACCGATGCGCCGGCTGGTCCGGCGATCGTGATGAGTGCAGCGCTACTGTTTACGCTATCACTCGGGGCCCGACAGAGAGATTAAAAGATTCCGTACATTGAGCGCCAGGTTGAGCGCAACGTAATTTCTGAATGGGGGGCTTTGAAGAATCCATGGTAATCCCCTTCAGGATTGATCAATACCAGCTGAGTGCTGTGATCAATGGTGTAGTCATCGCCCTCTAGAGGCACCTTATTGTGAGCCACATTAACCTCTGCAGTGAGACGCCTAATGAGGTGCCGATTGCCAGTGACACCGATAAATTCAGGATTAAAGTACGGTACATATTCAGCCAGTTTCTCGACGGTGTCTCGCTCGGCATCCAACGTAATCATTATGATCTGCAGGGTTTCTTTTTCATCGTCTTTTAACTTGCGGTACATGTCGTTTAACGTTGACAGAGTCGTAGGGCAGATGTCGGGGCAGTTGGTAAAGGCAAAAAATACTATACTCCACTGACCCTTTAGGCGCTCTTTAGTAAAGGCTTCGCCGTTGTGGTCAACGAGATCGAAATCACTGAATATGCGTGGTTTATTGAGCAAGACTGCATTGTTGGCGCGCAGCTTAGCAGCATCCATAACGACTGGCTGATCCATACGCCAGATAAAACCAAGGATCACCATTAATATGAATACTAGTATGGCCGCAATCGTATTGCGAATGCCTTTCGCTTGGGTCGACATCTTTTTTTCCTCACTTTAGCCGTTGGGACACTAAGAGATATAGCGTACTTTTTCAATTAACATATGGTCGAGTAGCATCAGCGCAAACAGCGCCATCAAATAAATAATCGAATACCTAAAGGTCTTCATGCCCGTGTCTTTATCAAACCACATAGCCAGCCCCCAGTAGAGAAACCCGCCACCCAGCAGCAATGAACCAATAAGATACCAGCCACCAAACATGCCGGTTAAATAGGGCATTGTGGTGACCACCATCAGGAGCAGCGTGTAAAGCAGGATATTGATCTTGGTATATTTCTCGCCATGCGTGACTGGTAGCATCGGAATCTTGGCCTTGGCATACTCTTCCTTGCGGTGAATAGCCAACGCCCAAAAATGCGGTGGCGTCCAGGCAAAGATAATCAGCACAAGCAGCAGGGCGTTATGGTGAATTTCACCCGTTACCGCAACCCAACCCAGTAGCGGCGGCGCTGCACCGGCAAGTCCACCAATCACAATATTCTGTGGTGTTGCTCGCTTCAAAAACATGGTGTAGACAAAGGCATAGCCCACCAGCGACGCCAAGGTTAACCAGGCTGTCAGTACATTGGTGAACAACATTAGAATGGCCATGCCTGCGAGGCCGGTGGTCAACGCGAATGCTATCGCTTGATTAGGAGCGAGACGTCCAGTGGCAATAGGGCGGTTTGCAGTACGGGCCATCTTCTCGTCAACCTGACGATCGACAATGTGATTAACCGCTGCCGCAGAACCCGCACACAGAGCAATACCGAGGTTGCCGAATATTAAAATACCCACTGGAACTGCCTGGTCGGTGGCTAGCAACATGCCAATCACTGAGGTAAGAATCATTAAAGCAACTACATTAGGCTTACACAGCTCTAGGTAGTCGCGCCATGCTGCTCTTGTAGGCGCGGATTCAACTTGGGACATTGATGTTCTCTCTAGGCACTGGCTGCCAGTTAGGTTGGTTTATGATCATCGATCTGGAGAGTATTTTAGCAGATGTTTGAGGTCTTCTAGCAAACCGCCGCCATCATGGGCCTGCGTGTAATACAGGATCGCTTTTTGATCTGGGGTGACGATGAAATAGCGTACATCATCCATACTCCAGGCAGCTGAACTGCCCTGTAATAACGCGCTCATCTGCGCAGTCTCGATGGGGTGAATCAATAACAGCGGATGCCTGGCCTTTAGATCTTCAAGATTGATACGGTCAATCGCAGCGATATTGGGCAGATAGATGCGTTCGAGACGACGAGTCATCTTACCCAGTAGCATGTGTACGTTGCGGCTATTAGAAAGGACCTCTTGGCAGCCTGAGTCACACCCCATCCCGCCAACAATCAACACCTTCCATTTGGGCGCCTCCGCGGTGGACTGTGTGCCGACCAAATCCAATATCTGACTGACATCGACCATTGGTGAAACAATCTCTCCCTGGTTTGTCGTGCCAAATAGCTCGATCATTTTTTTCCGCTCTTCTTCGGTGTCGGGCACCATCAAGAAGCCGGCTAAAATGACACCTATGACGATGACTAACATCAGCCAGATCTGGTACTGAAATCCTCGCTGCTGTCGCGTAATGGGCGTTTGTTGTGTCATATCAATTCTCTCTTTTACTTTTTAACCAGTCCGTTAAATTGGAGTTGGCGATCACTGTCATCAGGAGGAGCACCGCGGCCATGGCGAACCATTGTACTGCGTAACCTGTATGTTTTGCTGGCTGCACGGCAACAGTTACCCAGCCTGTAGTCAACGCACCCGGCGACGCAGCCTCTAGGCGCAGCTGGTAAGGGTAAAACTCTTCGGCAAATAGCACCGCAGCTCGATCTGACGAGATCCATCCCACTCTGGCTGGCCACTGTGTAATCACACCAACACCGTCATCGAGGCGATAGCCGCCTAGCGTGCGGTACATGGCGCCGCGCAACGCCACCTGACCCAGCACTGACGGTACATCAGGCAGTACATTGCGATCCAGTGCAGCTGGCACCCAGCCACGATTGACCAATATCTTTTGCTCAAATCCTTCAATACTCAACACTTCCAGTATCTCATAACCTGGACGACCCAGCTTAACCCTATTATCTAGGATGACGCGCCTATCGGCGTCCAACACTCCTACGAGCAACGCCGTCCGATACTGTAAATTATCGTCGCCATCTAGGGCCTCGATACCGGCCGGCGCCGCCTGTTGATTGACGGTAAACTCATCGACAATGCCCTGCTTCTCAACCGCGCGATCCAACTGCCAAAAACCCAAAAACACTAATAATGGGAATAGACAGAGCACCAGAAGGAGAAGCTTGCCGTTGGGCTGCCACTTAAATTTTTGTTTAGATGGATGGGCGTCTTTGCTCATTTGTGTTTAAATTCTATCCTTTCAAGAGAGTGCTAAAGCCAATGCTGTTAAAGACTATTATTGTTGTGTTATTTATTGCCGTAGTTATTAGTCTGTTTAGTGGACTAAGGTTTCTTGTATCCGACCTAGGTAACTCTAAGAGGCGTTTGCTTATAAGCCTTGGGATCCGCGTTAGCCTAGCCGCTATGTTGCTGACTACGATTGTGTACGGTGTATACACAGGCCAGCTAAGTAGTAAAGCGCCCTGGGATCGTCAACTACACCCTGATGCCACCACCACCGTGCCCAGACCTGAAGCGACCATCGAGACAGAAGACCCGTTGAAACAAGGATAGGTCCCAGAGCGTAAAACGGCCAGGAATCATCCTAGCCGTTTTGTTGTCACAATGGGGTTAGTGCTGCGTTAACACTTACGCCAAGATATAAACAAACAGAAACAGCCCTACCCAAACCACATCGACAAAGTGCCAATACCAAGATGCGGCTTCAAATCCAAATTGATCATCATGGTTGAAGTGACCCTTGAGGGATCGCAGCCACTGTATCAACAACATCACCGTACCTAGCGTTACGTGCATACCGTGAAACCCGGTCAGCATAAAGAACGTTGTGCCGTAAATACCCGACTCAAGAGTAAGGCCCATGTGCTGGTATGCTTCGATGTACTCTTCTGCCTGAAGAACCAAGAAGATGAACCCCAGAGCAACAGTGATGCCTAACCAGGTGATAAACTTTTTACGATTCTCGTCCTTCAATGCTACGTGCGCAATGTGCACAGTGACGCTTGAGGTCAATAGAATGATGGTGTTCCACAGGGGCAGCCAATGTAAAACGCGTCCCCAACCTGGAAAGCTCATGTTTTGATCAGGACCAATAAATCTAGCAGCGTCGCCATTGACAGCCTCGTCTGGCGTAATCATGGGTGGCCATGCAGTAACATAACCGGGCCATAGGTGCACGGCGTTGGCCGCGGCGGCAGTAGTCGGAGTGTCATCGAAAATACCGATCGCGGCTTCGCCGCCAATCCAGGCATTCGCTAAGACGCGGACATAGAACAGGGCGCCAAAGAAGCAGGCGAAAAACATCAGTTCTGAGAAAATAAACCACAACATTCCAAGCACATAGGAGTGCTTGAGCTGTGCGTTAGCCATACCACGCATGTTCTCATCGATAACCGTTGCCCACCACTTGTACATGACGCCGGCCATTATCAATGTGCCCAAGAAGAATAAAGTGCTAGTTCCACCCTCTATTACCCAAGTGGCGGCACCGAAAGCCATTAGCCCCATGCCGGTTGCGGCGATAATCGGCAACTTGCTTTGTTCGGGTACGTAATAACTAGTTTCTGTTGACATGGTTACTCTCCGTTTACTGTACTAGTGAGACCTGCAAGGCTTCCGAGCGGTCTGTTATATCAAAAAGTGTATAAGACAGCGTGACTGTGTTTACACTGACTGGTAAGTCTGGGTCTATAATGAAGACCAAGTCCAGTTCTGCTTGTTCGCCTGCTGCTAGCGGTTGACTATTGAAACAAAAACATTCCGTTTTATGAAAGTAGTCAGCAGCATTGTTAGGCAGCACATTAGGAATTGCCTGCGCCACCATATCTTTTCCGGTTCTGTTGCGGGCAAAAAATGTCACCGCGCGAGATTCCCCAGGATGAACAACGATGCGCTCCTCCGTGGGGTAGAAATCCCATGGGATAGTGGCATTGTTGGTCGCAACAAACTGCACCTCAATCTCTCTGGAGGTGTCGACTTCTATAGCGACGGCTTCGTACGCGCCGCCGGTCTTACCGCCAATACCAGTCACTTCACAAAAAAGATCATACAGTGGCGGCAGGACAAATATAGCAAACGCAAACATGACAACGGCGGCGGCGGAGAGCTGTAGTAGCAATTTACGATGAATGGTGCGCGCTGCCATAAGCTATATCCTTATTACACTTAACTATTTAACAACTGGTGGCTTTTCGAACGTGTGGTAAGGCGCTGGCGTGGGTACTGTCCACTCCAGACCAACCGCATCTTCCCAAACCTGCGGATCATCTGTCGGCTTTCCCCAGCCAATGGTACGAACCACGTTGTAGAGGAACAATAGCTGGGCGCCGCCATACATGAAGGCGCCAATGCTTGAAACCATGTTCCAGTCAGCAAACTGCAAACCATAATCAGCATAGCGACGAGGCATTCCGGCCAGGCCTAAGAAATGCTGCGGCATAAAGGTAATATTGAAGCCAATGAATGCAATCCAAAACTGTAGCTTGCCCATGGTCTCGTCGTACATCTTACCGCACCACTTTGGCAGCCAATAATAGACAGCCGCCGTACCACTGAACACAGCACCAGCAACCATTACGTAGTGGAAATGCGCCACTACAAAGTAGGTATCATGATATTGAATATCCGCCGCAGCAATGGAAAGCATCATTCCAGTGAAGCCACCAAAGGTAAACAGGATCACAAAGGCGATACTAAATAGCATGGGGGTTTCAAAGGTCAGCGAGCCACGGTACATGGTGGTGATCCAATTGAAGACTTTGACACCAGTCGGCACTGCAATAAGCATAGTGGCGTACATAAAGTAAAGCTCACCTGCAATCGGCATACCTACAGTAAACATATGGTGGGCCCATACGATGAACGACAAAAATGCAATCGCTGCGGTCGCATAAACCATTGATGAATAACCAAACAACGGCTTGCGGCTGAAAGTTGGGATGATCTGAGAGACCACACCAAAGGCTGGTAAAATAATAATATAGACTTCAGGGTGACCAAAGAACCAAAAGATATGCTGGAACAGTACTGGATCACCACCACCGGCAGCATCAAAGAAACTCGTACCGAAGTTTATATCCATCAGCATCATGGTCACAGCGCCTGCCAATACTGGCATGACAGCTACCAGTAAGAAAGCAGTGATTAACCAGGTCCAAACGAACAAAGGCATTTTCATGTATGTCATGCCAGGAGCACGCATGTTCATAACCGTAGCGATAATGTTGATCGAGCCCATGATCGATGAGGCACCCATGATATGCACACCGAAGATAAAGTAATTCACGGTATCTGGCGCATAAGTAGTGGATAGTGGCGCATAGAACGTCCAGCCGAAGTTTGGCCCGCCTCCTTCCATAAACAATGTGGCCGTCAAAATCGCAAATGCGAATGGAAGAATCCAAAAACTAAGATTATTCATTCGCGGGAGAGCCATATCCGGTGCGCCGATCATCATCGGAATCATCCAGTTAGCCAAGCCTACGAACGCCGGCATAATAGCGCCGAAGACCATAACCAGGCCGTGCATGGTTGTCATCTGATTGAAGAATTCGGGCTTGATCAACTGCATACCGGGCTGGAAAAGCTCGGCGCGAATGATCATGGCGAATGAGCCACCCATTATAAACATTGCAAAACTGAACCAGAGGTAAAGTGTGCCAATATCTTTATGATTTGTGGTGAATAACCAACGCGCCAAATATTTTGGTAGGCCGTCGGCTAAAGTTGCGGGACCATGTGCCATATCAAATACTCTCTATTGACCTTGTTTGTAATTAAGAACATCAACTGGCTGTGTAACATCGCCAACATTGTTGCCCCAAGCGTTGCGCTCATAATGAACGACCGCAGCTATATCAACTTCTGACAGCTGATCTGCAAATGACTGCATAGAGGTTCCTGCTACACCGTTAATAAGAACGGCTATGTGACCTTCTTTTGCACCCAGTGCGATCGGGCTGTCCTTAAGCGCAGGGAACACGCCAGCGATACCGTTACCATCAGACTGGTGACAGCCTGCGCAGGAGCGCTCGTAAACCTCTTCACCACGAACCATTAACTCGTCAAAAGTCCACTCTTTGCCAATAGTCGACGCGTAGACTGCCGCCTCTAGTTTTTTGCCCGCTAACCATTCGTTGTATTCCGCTTCTTCTTTAACTTCTACAACAACTGGCATAAAGGCATGACCGATACCACAGAGTTCGGTACATTCACCTACGTAGGTGCCGGGAATGTCTGTCTTTGCCCACGCAGCAGTAAATAGCCCTGGAACCGCATCACGCTTGACGCCAAAGTCAGGAACCCACCAGCTGTGTATTACGTCATTGCCCGTAATCAGGAAACGAACTTTTTTACCCGTCGGGATTACCAGAGGCTGAGTGACTTCGCGGAGGTAATGTTCGCCTTTCGGCGCGCGGCCGTAAATTTCATCCTGAGAAGTGCGCAGTTCACTCATAAACTTAACGCCTTCGCCGATGTACTCGTACTGCCACTTCCACTGGTAACCAGTTACCTTAATATCGATATCAGCATTTTCAGTGTCATAGACTTTGAGCAGTGCTGTGGTCGCAGGAACGGCCATAACGATCAAAATGATGGCTGGAACAATAGTCCAAATCAATTCAACAACATGGTGTTCGTGGAAGTTTGCCGCCACAGCACCACGTGACTTGCGGTGGGCATACATGACGTAGAACATAAAGCCAAATACAGCAACACCGATAACGGTACAGATCCACATCATTATCATGTGGATCTCGAAAGCTGCTTGACTGACTTCTGTGACTCCCTGAGGCATATTGATCTGCCGTGCAGCGTTTTCCGCGCTAACACCACCCGCTAATGCAAGTGCAATCGCAGGACTCAGTAGTCTCAAGAAAAGTGCTTGCGCTCTTTTCAACATCGCTTGATTCTCCGTGGTAAATTAGGATTAAAAGCCTTCTCTCTTCGGGCTCGTTCGGAAATCGACCGCGGGCCCTTTAAAAGCGCGGCGATTGTATCAAAAGACTTTACGTTTCACTAGCTAGAACAAGCCTTAATTCGGTTACACTCTATGGAATAAATGCGACTGACTGGTCTAAAGCCTCCATTTTAGCTTGCAGCTCCCCAGATTACTGAGGCGTACTTATTAATAATCTAGTTATTAGGCCCCGCGCTAATCACTATAAGTTGTGCGAACAAGCCTAGGGCGGCTCGCAAACAGATGCCTTTATCTGTGCTTAGTAGGATCGACTAACCTGACTGGCTGAGTTTGATTAGCAATCTCATCGCTGCTAGTGTTAACTCGCGTCTCCACCTCTCGAGGCGCTGATGACAGGCGCATTTCATCCTTAAAACCACACCTGACACACTCTCGATAGTCAACGCCATTTTCAGCATAGGCTTGGATTTTGTCCATTTCTGAACACTTAGGGCACATTACCCCAGCAATAAATTGTTTTTTAGTTGAAAAAGCCATCGATACATCACCACAATAGGAGCCTCTATTATATCGAGCATTTCAGCATATGGATCACTCAATTCGTTCTCATCGGGGAATTTCTCCCAAACTAGGTCAGCGTGTCTATGTAGACTCCGCAGCCACTGTCATTGGCGACGTAACTCTCGGTGACGACGCGTCAGTTTGGCCTGGCGCAGTTATTCGCGGCGATATGCACAGCATTTCAGTCGGCGCGCGCTCCAATGTGCAGGATAATGCGGTATTGCATATTACCCACGCCTCCGATTTTAATCCTGGCGGTTTTCCACTAATTATCGGCGATGACGTGGTCATTGGCCACCGCGCGATACTGCATGGTTGTACCCTAGGGGATAGAATTCTTGTGGGCAACGGAGCGATTATTAATGATGGCGCAGTAATTGAAGATGAGGTCATTATAGGCGCTGGCTGCATGGTACCGCCGGGCAAAACTCTTGAGAGTGGTTTCGTTTATGTAGGCAATCCCTGTAAGGCGATGCGCAAGCTGTCAGAAAAGGAGAGGGGGTTCTTTACTTATTCACCCGCCAACTATGTCAAACTTAAAGATCAGTATCTGCTAGAGCGCAACCAGCGCTAGAACTCGAGCGGCTCTAGGCTGCGAGCTGCGCCCTGAGAAGCTCAATCACAGGGGCGGTCGCTGGTCGCACCCCCCGCCAAATCTCAAAGGATTCCGCGGCCTGTTCAACCAGCATACCCAAACCATCCGCTGCCTCAGCGCCTCCAGCGCGCGCCCAGTCCATAAACGCCGTTGGCTCAGCGCCATACATCAGGTCGTAGCAGCGGGCTAGCCTATTAGGCAGGCCGAGTAGACTATCTGGCAATGTCGGCAGGTCGCCTTTTAAGCTCGCGCTGGTGCCGTTGATGATCAAATCAAATTCTTGGCCGTCGAGCATATCTAAGCCACAGCCTAATATATAGCCTAACTCAGCGAAGCCTTTGGAAAGCTGCAGGGCTTTGTCGATACTGCGATTGGCGATCACAACATGCTGTGGTTGCTCGCTCAAGATGGGCTCTAAAATGCCGCGAACCGCACCACCGGCGCCCAGAATCAGCACTCTTTTGGCGCGGATTTCCCAGCTCAGGTTCTGAGTAAGATCTCTAACCAAGCCAATGCCGTCAGTAGTATCGCCCCGCACTGTGCCGTCGGCCTGCATGGCCAAGGTATTAATCGCGCCGGCGCGACGAGCTCTTGAGGTAGTCCGCGACGCATAGCCATAGGCGTCGAGCTTGAAGGGCGCTGTAACGTTTAGGCCCCTACCTCCGGACTGAAAGAATTGATCCGCAGCGGCCGCAAATCCGTCGATATCGACCAGCTGCTTGTTATAACCCATGACTTGATCGGTCTGGTTCGCGAACGCACGATGGATATTGGGCGATTTACTGTGTTCTATTGGGTTGCCAAAAACGGCATATTTGTCAGGCATCTCAGATCCAGTCACAAGGGATTAAATACTTTTCATACAGCTCGGCCTCAGGGCTACCTGACTCTGGTGTCCAATCATACTCCCACCGAACCAGGGGCGGCAGAGACATCAATATGGATTCAGTGCGGCCTCCGGTTTGCAGCCCAAACAGTGTTCCGCGATCGTGAATCAGATTGAATTCGACATAACGGCCTCGACGATAGAGTTGAAAGTTGCGCTCACGCTCGCCAAAGATGAGGTCACGACGGCGCCGTAAAATCGGTAAATAAGCCTTAATGAAGCTATCGCCGACACTCTGCATAAAGGCGAAACTCTGCTCGAAGCCAAGCTCATTAAAGTCATCAAAGAAAAGACCGCCAATGCCACGCGGCTCACCGCGATGCTTCAAATAAAAGTACTCGTCACAGGTCTTTTTAAGGCGAGGGTATAGTGTAGGACAAAACGGGTCACAGGCCTCTTTGGCGGTCTGATGCCAGTGCGCACAGTCTTCCTCATTGCCATAATAAGGTGTTAAGTCATAGCCTCCACCAAACCACCACACCGGATCTGAGCCTTCTTTTTCTGCTATAAAAAAACGCACGTTGGCATGCGAGGTTGGCACATGGGGGTTGTTCGGATGAATCACTAGCGAGACACCCATCGCCTCAAAACTACGACCCGACAGTTCTGGGCGACTTTGAGTAGCCGAAGCCGGCATCTGGGTGCCAAAAACATGGGAAAAGTTAACGCCACCTTTCTCAATGCAGGGACCATCAACCGTGACGCGACTGCGGCCGCCGCCGCCCTCGTCACGAACCCAATTGTCCTCTTTCCAGTTGGCGCCGTCCTCGGCCTGCAGCGCAGCACAGATGCTGTCTTGTAGTTGCAGTAGGTAGCGCTTAACCAAACTTTTATCTAATGACTGCATACTATCCCGGACGGATGACCTCAGAAGTTAGTAGGTTACGTATTTCGCTGGCTTTCGGTGCCTGACCAATGGTGCCTGGTGACAGATAATCAATACCGCTGCCAAAGTAGCTCTTTACTTTAAGCCCTGTGGTGGCTGCGGGCAAACTTTTCGGGTTGGCGGATGTTGATACCAGCGGCCCGGAAAATTGCCGACAGAGCGCCGCCGCAACTGGGTGCTGGGTAATACGCAAAGCCAGCGTTTCGTGTTCTCCAACGATCCAATCCGGTGCGGCACCATTATCCGGCACAAGCCAAGTGATCGGTTTGTCATGCTGTGTTTGTATAGCCTTCAGATGTTGGGCATCGAGGCCTTGCAAAAATGGGGCAAATTGGTCGATATGGTGGGCGATCAAGATAAGACCTTTCGCCTCGGACCGCCGCTTTAACCTGAGGATTTTTTGAACTGCATACTCAGACCAGGGGTCACAGCCCAGACCCCAGACCGCTTCGGTGGGATAAGCAACCACGCCCTCGTCCTGCAGCACAGTCGCGGCACGACAAATTTTGGGATGGTTGCGCCAATCAATCACTGCAGTGATCAGCTATTTTTCAGCTTTTCCTGAAGCGCCGCATCTTTGGCGATAATTGCCGCCGCATTGGCCGCACGTTCGGCGATCAATTTATGATGCATTTCAGGGTCGCTAACGCCGATAATTTGCGCGGCTAAATAGGCCGCATTTTTTGCCCCAGCCTTGCCTATGGCAACGGTAGCAACGGGAATCCCTCCGGGCATCTGTACTGTTGAGAGCAGCGCGTCTAGGCCATCCAGCGAGCCATTAATAGGCACACCGATAACGGGCTTTAAGGTAATCGCTGAAACAGCGCCCGCTAGGTGAGCGGCCATGCCTGCAGCGCAGATAAAGGCTGCGCAGCCTCGCGCATCGGCATCCGTGACAAAACTGTGGGTTGCCTGAGGCGTTCGGTGAGCGGATGTCACCTTAACTTCAAAAGGAATATCGAACTGCTTTAGAATCTCAAAGCTGGCTTCCATTACAGGTAAATCAGAATCTGATCCCATCAGAATAGCTACAAAGGGTTTGTTCATGAGTTAGGCACCTTATTTAATAATTGGGCAGGCTACCGGAACTTGAGATCGGGTGCAACAGCACTATCTGACTGCAGCTAAACTAGACGTTGGTAAAAGCCATGTTCATTGCAGATGAGGCCTTTTAATTCAAGGCCAATGAGCAGCTGAGCAAGCCTCTCGGCGGTCAAACTATGGTCTCGACTCAGACTGTCCATATCGATCGGATCAAAGCCGAGCTGCTCTAATAACGCTGCCTCCTCAGCGTCTATTGTCTGGGGCAGGCTAGTCTCTTGCAGAGCTAAAGATGCAACCCCACCTAAGGCGGCACCGAGCTCTGTCATAATGTCGGCGGCACTTTCGACTAGATGGGCACCCTGTTTGATTAGTAGGTGACAGCCTTTGCTCTGAGGACTATGAATAGATCCGGGAATCGCAAAGACTTCACGGTCCTGCTCCAGCGCACAGCGGGCAGTAATTAATGAACCGCTTCTCACCGCGGCTTCTATCACCAAAACGCCCAGGCTTAGACCACTGATAATACGGTTACGCCTCGGGAAGTTACTTGGCAGCGGCTTTTCACGAGGGTGAAATTCAGTAATCAAAGTGCCGCCTGAATCTAATATCGCTGCTGCAAGGTCTCGGTGTCGCGTTGGATATATCCTATCTATGCCGGTGGCCATAACTGCAATTGTTTTGCCCACCACGGATTTTAGTGCTCCTCGGTGAGCGCTTCCGTCCACTCCCAGAGCTAATCCACTGGTAATGGTGAAGCCACTGTCGGCCAAAAATTTACTCCATTGCAGGCTATTGATTTCGCCACCGCGGGTCATACGGCGACTACCTACAATAGCGATCTGTGGCAGGTGTAAATTGACCGGATCGCCACGCACATAGAGAAGCGCGGGAGCACCCGCGATCTGCCTGAGCTGCTGCGGATAGTCAGAACTGGTGATCGGAATAATCTGCGCCCTAAAGCGCTCAATCATCTCTAAGGTTATGTCAATCTGAGTCGACCAATGTTGGCGCTGATACTCATCTTGCAGCCGACTCACAAGCTGTCCAACTTCAGGCTCGAAGCTGCTCGGTGGCGTTGTGAAAAGGCCCGTGTAGCTGCCAATTCGCCCAATTAACTCGGCCTGTAATTTAGGTGGAAACTTCGCGAGAAATTGAGACACAAGCGCGTAGTGAGTTTCTTGATCGTCTGCAATGGTCATAATCTGGTCTAACCTCAGTTGTCAGAATCGATGGCCGATCAGGGATTACTCACGCGGTCGCCCACTGTCAGCGGCCGATCGGCTGCCATAACTAGCCCAAAACTCATTTTTTCGTAAGTGTAAAAAACTGCTAGCAGGCCTATGCGTTCATCTGGCAGACGCATGCGCTGATCGGTTATCGGGTCATTAATCGAATTACCCGCTTGATACACGACCATTGTTGCTCCATTACTCAAGCCATGGCGAGTCCCGCGATTCAGTGCAACAATATCGAGGAAGCCTGCTTTACGGAGACCCCCTGGGACAGCTAGCACCTGGCCCTCGATAACATTGTCCAATGAGCGAGGATAGACGGCGGTTACCCGGCTGTGATCCTGGCGAGGAAATAATCTATCTTGACGGCGAAGCTCTGCCGATGACCCTGTGGCAGTCAGGGTCGCGATGCTTCCATTGATCTGTTTAATGCTAGCAGAGCCAACCTGCTTAGCATGCACACCAAAAAACTCGCCCGTGGCGGGGTCAAGGTATGGCTGACCAGGGCGATATATGCCGTAGGCGAGATGGTTGCGGATAAAATCACCTCGGGCGTAAAAGTCATCGCCTAGCGCCACTAACAGCCTACCCTCTTGACCACCTAATACATACGGCGCCGCATCTAACTCCGCCTCTGTGGCAACCATATTATGAGACAGAAACTGTTGCATGATATTTTGGGGCAGGGGGGCTGCGGGCGGCCGATGCGTCTGCTCGCGGATTTGTGGGGATAGTGTGACCTCACGGTTAGATATTTCTGACTGCATGGTCTTATGCTGCGCCGTCGCGTCGGCATTGATCAGCGACGCTAATAGCGAGATATAGACAGCAACACGTTTTTTCATGTGGAGTCCTTTCCCCTAAGGTATAATCTTTGGCAAGAAGCTGAAAAGTGTAAAAATGCCTCCAGATAATGGTAGCAGTCCTCTTAACTAATTTTTAGACGTACATCACATTCGCTATGGCCAGACTAACTATTCTTGAATACCCCAATCCCCGCTTGCGTATTAAAGCGGTGCCCGTTGATCACGTCGACGACAGCGTCCGTTGTCTTGTTGACGACATGTTTGAAACCATGGCCGCGGCCAATGGTATTGGCCTAGCCGCTTCGCAGGTGGATGTGCATCAACGCATTATTGTGATGGACCTTTCCGAAGATAGAAACGAACCCAGAGTATTTATAAATCCTGAGATCGAGGTGCTCGAGCCCGAACCCCTCCCCTACGAGGAGGGTTGCCTATCCGTGCCTGGCTTCTATGAGTCAGTAGCCCGCCCAGCGCATGTTATTATTCGGGCTCTAAATCGGGATGGTGCGGCTTTTGAAGAAGAGGCCGAGGGTTTGCTGGCAGTCTGTATTCAACATGAAATAGACCATTTAGAAGGCCGGTTGTTCGTTGATTACCTGTCGCCACTAAAACGCCAACGTATCCGCAGTAAACTCAAAAAACAACGGTTACAGGCATCCGATTGAGAATCATTTTCGCAGGAACCCCCCATTTCGCGGCGACCCACCTTCGGGCCCTCAGCCTCAAACACGAGGTTATTGCGGTTTACACCCAGCCCGATCGGCCCGCCGGCCGAGGTAAAAAAATCACCGCTAGCCCAGTCAAGCTGCTTGCCGAAGAGTTGGGGCTGCAGATCTATCAACCAGTGTCGCTCAAAGATTTTGAGCAACAGTCTATGGTCATCAATTTGCAGGCTGACATTATGGTCGTGGTAGCCTATGGGTTAATGCTGCCACAAGCTATTTTGCAAGCGCCTCGCATGGGATGCATCAATGTCCACGGCTCAATACTGCCGCGGTGGCGCGGAGCAGCGCCGATTCAACGAACGGTTGAAGCCGGTGACCTGCAAAGTGGCGTTACTATTATGCAAATGGATGTCGGTTTGGATACGGGCCCTATGCTGTCTATAACACGCTGCCCCATTGCGACGAACGAAACCAGCGGTTCACTCTACGATAAGCTCGCTGAACTAGGTGCGCCGGCACTGCTGACCACCCTTGATTCTTTAGAGGCTGGCGATGCTGTGGCCGCAGCTCAGGATAATAATAAGAGTACCTATGCCCATAAAATCGACAAGACGGAGGCACTCATTAACTGGTCGGATAGTGCCGACATTATTGACCGGCGCATCCGTGCCTTTAATCCATTTCCTGCGGCTTATACCGAGTTGGCGGGCCTGAGGGTCAAGATCTGGGGCGCGCAAGTGGCAAGTTCATCGATCGCTTTGCCTGGACAGATAATGGCGGCGGACAGCGCAGGTCTGTTGGTAAGTTGCGGACAGAGCGCCCTGCTAATGACAGAAATTCAGCTGGCGGGCAAGTCCAGAATGGCAGTGTCCGAGATATTAAAATCACGTGCTGAACTGTTTGCCGTCGGCAAGCAGTTCGATCAGTAATCTATGTACGAAAAATTCAAAAACAGAAAGAAACTCAGCACCAGGGCTGCCGCGGCTGAAGTGATCGCCAAGGTTCTCCGCGGTCAGTCACTTACTGCGTTACTCCCAGAATACAGCGATAAGGTCGACGAAAAGGATCGGTCTCTCCTCAAAGAACTCTGCTTTGGATCCCTGCGTTGGTATCCCCAGATCGCCATCATTCTCAAGGATCTGATTGAAAAGCCAATACGTGAAAAAGACCTTGAGATTCAGGGTTTAGTGACCTGTGGAATTTATCAGCTCATGTATATGCGAATCGCTGAACACGCCATTATTAATGAAACCGTCTCTGCGGTAAGCAACCTCAATAGGCCCTGGGCTAAAGGGTTAGTCAATGCGGTACTTCGAAGCTTTCAGCGCCAGCAACAAGAGATACTCGATAACCAAACTGACAACCTCGTGTTTCAGACCGCGCATCCAAAGTGGCTGCTGAATAAAATCAATGAGGCATGGCCCAGCGAAATAGCCACGCAGATTATTGAGGCCAACAACCAGCGGGCTCCCATGACCCTTAGGGTTAATAGCCTGCGTACGTCGCGCGAAGACTATCTTAGGATTCTTGAAGATGCCGGCATTGTTGCTAGTCCTACCGAATATAGTGCTCAAGGAATTCTATTGGAGACACCCCGCGATGTTACTGATCTCCCCGGTTTTAGCGATGGCGTTATTAGCGTTCAAGACGAGGCTGCGCAATTAGCCGCTCATTTACTGCTGCTGGAAAGCGGGCAGCGCGTTTTAGACGCCTGTTGCGCGCCCGGCGGCAAGACATGCCATATACTGGAGAGTCAGCCAGATCTTTCATCCGTTTTAGCGATTGATCTAGAGCAGCGCCGGTTGGTGCGAGTGTTCGAAAATCTGGAAAGACTTCGGTTAGCGGCTAAATTAGTAGCGGCTGATGCCAATGATTTAGACAGCTGGTGGGATGGCAATGCCTTCGATCGAATCCTGCTCGATGCTCCTTGCTCAGCTACTGGCGTTATTCGTCGCCACCCCGATATCAAAATACTGCGCAAACCCGCGGATATTGATAAGCTAGC
>Ga0302131_1000410_pt1 | contig 26495 bp, 19 predicted proteins | sample CB9_20m_MG_FD_203105 | JGI IMG/M metagenome (GOLD analysis project Ga0302131, IMG submission 203105) | Marine microbial communities from Western Arctic Ocean, Canada - CB9_20m | ecosystem: Environmental > Aquatic > Marine > Oceanic | place: Canada: Western Arctic Ocean | collected 2017-09-19
AATGGGCTGACTTATAACTTGTAAATGTTATCAAGTTTGAAAATATAGATACACAGCTAACAAACATAACCAATGTCCACTCATCTCACTCAAGACCTTCTCTTTGTCAGATTATGACTTAAAATCGATTAGCAGAATGAAAATCTTTTGCAAAATAAAAATATAAAAATCCTAATTTTTTTAAATACCACTAATAATCAGTTACTTATAATTATCTGGGTTTGGTACATTGCTTGCAGCCTCAGCTTATAAATACATATGAAATATATTTAAAAAGAGGGTAGAAATATGCAAAAGTATAATGTTTATCTTTGTGACGACTATAGGGTGAAAAATAGTGACGTTGATGTCTTGTTGTTAGCAAGTGCTTGCTTAAGTCGTCACCAAGAAATAGCTGAAAAGCGGATTACATGCCATACACAAGACAGGGTAATTGATAGCAGCAAAGGCTATTGGAAGTGCGGCGTACTCAACAAATTCACAGTTTTTAATCCTAAAGTAGCAGATCATTATGATCGAAACAGTGTTAATTATTTATCTAGTACCACGCAGTCATGCCGTAAAAAATCATTTTTTACATGGGTAAATTCATACTTTTTCACCTTGATTTTTTTTGCTATGTCTAGCGCACAAGTAGCGGCTCAATCTCTAGCGGATTCAGACCTAAATAACCAGTCTCTTTATGCCAGTGGTTACATAACGGCAGGGGCTCGGACTACAGTTGGGGGTAATGTTCAAAGTGCCACTGCAGTTACACTAGCTGCAAATGCAATATTTGCGGGTAATGTAGAGGCTGGAGCAGCTACCACCCTCGGTGCTGATGCAGGTGTTGTTGGCTATATCGAAGCAGGATCTACTGTAACGCTCGGCGTCGCTGCTATTGTAAATGGTTTTATTCAGACGGGAACCACCGCCACCGTTGGTGCTAGCTCCATAATCGATGGCAGTATTATAGCCGGAACTACCGCAACCTTTGATACACTTGTTGAAGTAACCGGCGATGTTCTAGGTGGAACCACAGTCACTGTCGGTGCAGGTTCAGTTTTTCATGGCAATGTTGATGCTGGGACCACCACCACTATCGGTGCTGGTGTTCAAATTGATGGGATCCTCACGGCGAATTCTTTGTTAGTACCCCCCCCTCCCTTATTAGTAACCAATCAGGAAGTGTTGATTACGACGATGCAGACGGCACTGAAAGACTTGGGAACAGGTACTGAGCTGGTCTCAATTGCTTTTGGAGTGAATAATGAAACGCTCGAAGCGGGCATATATAGCACCATAGATTATCTGACCATTACTGGTGGGAAAACCCTCACACTTGATGGCAAAGGTGTGGATGGCACATGGATTTTTAATATTGCTAACTACTTGAGTTTTGCTATTGATGCGAAGGTTATATTGTTAGACGTAACCGATAACAGCACTATAATTTGGAATGTACTGGGCGACAAACCGGGTGCAGCTGGTTATACACAGTTAGGTGCAGGTGCCGAAACCACTGGATTTATTCTTGCTAAGGGTTTCGTTCAAACGGGAGCAAACACAGTAATAGAGGGTATAGCTAATGATTGTGGCGGTGCTTATTCAGCGACAAATTTCATCGAGTTTGGCGCAGATAGCGTTATCGGACAGACAGGTTGCACTAGCGGAATGGCTGCGGCGATCACTCAAGCAATAGCTGACGCACCTCCTGAAGCTACGATTGACTTTGGTGATGCACCCGCCTCATACAGTAGCCTTGCTGCTGATAATGGTGCTAGCCATAGTACAGAAAACAATACGATTTTTATGGGATCTGGTGTCGACGCCGAATTTGATAGCTATCAATTTCCTCTGAGTGATGACGTAACAGATGGCAATGATGATGAAGACGGTGTGGCTTTTGTTACAGGTCTCGAAGTCGGTAATTCCGCACTACTGGAACTTATCGCATCAACACCCGCTTTTGTTGATGCTTGGATAGATTTTGACGGAAATGGTGTGTTTGGATCCGATGAAAAAATCGCTGATACCCAAGCTGTAATACTAGGTAGTAATACGATACCTTATGACGTCCCTGAATGGGCTGAAGCGGGTAACACATGGGCTCGTTTTAGACTCAGTAGTGTCGGTGGATTAGAGCCAACTGGGAGTTTCAGTGATGGGGAGGTTGAAGATCATCAGGTTGATATTACAGAGCTTAATGTCAGCATAAGTTACTACCCTAGTGCTTCTGAGTGGGCAACCATTGCCTTTGAAGATAACTGGCCATCAATAGGCGACTATGATTTTAATGACTTAGTGATGAATTATCGTATCAGTGAATATAAGCTCAATGATGAAGTTATTCGGATTAAATTAGAAGGGCAGATAGCGGCCGTAGGTGCGTTACATCACAATGGTTTTGCATTTCGTTTACCCGGTGTTTTACGAAGTACAGTCGATGAAGATGCCATTCGTTATACCATTAATGACATACCACAAAATACCTCCCCCCTCGAATTGGCTCGGAATGAGGCAATAGCCATCGTCACCAATGATGTGTGGGACTTCGTCAGTGCGGGTATAGATTGCAACTATTATCGAACAGAACCAGGTTGTGGTACAGATATTCAAATGGGCTTTTCTATGACATTACCAATGGCCGATGCTATTCCCAGTCTGCAAATGCCAGAGTTCCCTTACGACCCGTTCTTATTTGCAACTGATGGATATGATCATAGCTTAGCATTTGGTCTGCCACCGGGCAGAGCGTATGAAATACATTTACCCGATAAAGCGCCAACAGAGGCTTTTAGAACCGATTTCTTTGGTCGCAGGGATGATAGAAGTGAGCCACAAAATGGGCGCTACTTTGTAAGTGAGAATGGCATGCCGTGGGCAATCAATGTAGGTATTGAAATGCAATATTCCTTGGAATATATGGATGTAATTTATGCATATCCCTTATTTTCCAGTTTTATTGCCAATGAAGGACTTGTGGATGCCGACTGGTACATACCTGAAAATGCCAACACAAATAATATTTTTTCTAATTAAAGAGGTGATATATGAACCATCTATACAGCTTTGTTTTATTGAGTACTTTGTTAACTGGATGTGGAGGGGGTGGATCAGAAAACATTACAGTGAAACCAACAACAGGGAGCGGTGTAACTCAGCCAAGCACCGTTTTGGCAGATCCTATTCAAAGCCAACCTGCTATAACTGAATTTAGCTTGGAAGAGAAAACACCTATGGAGGCCGGAGTGGTTGTAAATAGTTCGGCACAATCTAGTCATGAGATAGTGGTACCTAATGGTTTTGCATTAAACAGTGAACGTTCGTTTAATCTAAAGATTTCTCGCTCAGAAGATGATTACCAGGCAGCCTATTTATCGTTGTGTAGTGATTATCAGCAGCGTAATGATGGAGGTTATAGTATTAATTACAATAGCTGCTTACTCAGAACGTCTTTGAGTGATATTAACTACGAAGCAGTCATTACGGTGACCAACGATACAAAAGGTTTGGTTGCCGCATTGTGGTTTATGGATAGCACAAAAGAACCACTCATCAAAGATTGGCGTTTTTAGTGATGACAGAATGAGTGGTAGAGAATAGGTCGACTCATAAATTTTGGATTTAATTTTAGTGTTGGCCTTGATCTTCTGTCACAAACGATTGATAAAACTTAGGTGAATGACAAAAGGATTAGTCGAACGCGGACCTACACATTTTTTAAATCAAAGAGACCCTAAAACAGCGAATGAAACACCTCAGTAGCAAGTTAAGTTGGATAGACGTCAAAAATACTAGTTATGTGATCAGGTGATAAAACTTTTATACCTATGTGGGGTATGATCATTTTTTAGGTTGATAAGAGATGTTCTGTGAATTGGGTTTTCTTTACACTGGGTGCAGTGGTGTTACAGACGTTTCGTAATGCTTTGCAAAGTAAACTAAGTGAACATATCAGTACCTCTGGTGTCACCTTAGCGCGTTTTTTATTTGCGCCACCTATTGCATTGACATACTTGATCCTACTTTATACTTTTTCACATCAAACTATCCCTGAGTTCTCCCTAAAATTTATATTCCTTGTTTTGCTGGCCTCTGTAATGCAAATTTCTGCTACTTCTTTAATGGTAATTCTATTTAAACAAAAAAACTTTACTGTGGGTGCTGGCTTGGCTAAAAGCGAAGCCTTGGTGGCAGGAGTATTAGGTATTGTATTCTTTGGCAGTCAATTAAGTTGGTTTGGCTGGATAGGAATTTTGGTAGGTGCGGCGGCAATATTTGTTTTGTCCGGGGGTGGCAAAAAAGGTCAGTTAAGCCTTAAGACGGTGATCATAGGTTTGGCTTGTGGCACTTGTTTTGCCCTAACATCATTATTTGTCAGGGAGGCGAGTCATTTGCTAAATGTACCATTCCCCCATAGCGCAGCCTGGGTGCTGCTATGGGTGTTATGCATTCAAACCACCTTACTCGTGAGTTATATCTCAGTAAAAAACAAAAAGACATTTGTAGCATTGAAAAATAACGCAAAGATAACCTTAGCCACTAGCATCATTAGTTGTTTTGGTACTATTTGTTGGTTCAGTGCGGTGTCATTGCATCATGTCGCCTATGTTAAAACACTGGGACAAGTTGAAGTGTTATTAACCATGCTAGTCGCCACCATTTGGTTAAAAAACAAAGTACACAAACATGAAGTAATAGGTTTATTGCTTATCGCTGTGGCCGCGATTTTAGTGATGTGGGCCTAATGTTTTGACGTTACCAAGCTATCAAGTCCCAGCAAAAGAATGCCAGATTGAGCAGGAAGTTAAGCGTAGCAAATTTCTAAGCTTCGCTGCGCCTGCCGTCAGTCGCAAGGAAGCAGAGGATTTTATCCGAACGTTACGTAAACAACACCCGCACGCTAATCATGTTTGCTGGGCTTATATAGCGGGGGCACCCAATACGACTATTCGTTCCATGAGTGATGACGGCGAACCTAATGGAACAGCAGGCATGCCTATGTTAAAAGTACTCGAATACAGTGGTTACGGTGATATTGTGGTGGCCGTTGTTCGCTACTTTGGTGGCACTAAGCTTGGCACTGGCGGGTTACAACGGGCCTATTCTGATGCTGTGTCGCTGGTGCTAACAGATTTATCCATGAAGCTTAAGGTTGCTCGCACCACCTTGCTATTAAACTACGACTATACCCATGATGGCAATATATCTCGATTATTAGAACGTTATGATATCGAGGATATTAAACCGAATTATGCTCAGCATGTGACGCTAAGTATTGCCATTGCAATAAGCGAACTGAGCACGTTTAAAACTGAACTCAGCAATATCACAGCGGGTGACGTTGTGTGTTCTCTGCCGGGCACTGATTAACGCATAGCTTTACCCATTCATCATATTTCAACGACTTATCTGGCTTTAGGGTTAACCTTACCTTCACACACATCTTGATAAAATTAGGTAAAATCATGTAATCCGTTAAGCTGAGTCATCTTCAACCAGTCGGAACTCTGCGGATAGTGGACTGCATAAAAACCGTAATTTTTTGTTCTAATACTTCTGAAAGCCACTATTTTAAGCGTTTTTTTTAGCGTTTTTGCTGAGGCATTTTTGGATATGACTAGGCGCAATAAATCATGTCACTGCGCTGCTGAATAAAATCAGGGCCCATGTCACCATTTCCGAATAAATGAAACCAACCTTTAACAAAGCTTCCCATTAAAACTTCATATTGTTGCCGAGATATTTATTTGTGGCTTTACATACTTTTACTAATTTCTTTCAATTACCGTGTCAACATTGCGCTTGCATTACCAGCTAAAGGGATTCCTGCGGTTAAGATGGTACTTATCATTACTTTTTTTATGCTAATTCACCTTATAATAAGTCACATTATAATAAGTGACTTTATAATAAGTGACTTATTGCTTGTTGTATTTAATTTTGAGGGCAACAACAGATTAGGGATCAATGTAGATTTTGAAGGGATGAAAATGACAACTAACGGTAAAACATGATTAAACGCTCAAACAATTAAATACAGCTATTGACCAGCTCTCATCATAAGATTTTCGTCGTGTTTTGTGAAATTTAGTTGCATTTACTTTATTAGTCCCACGACTAGACGACTTAACCCATTTAGTTCATCAGCCTCATATGAGGATATTTCTTGTTATATTGTTATGGATTGGATAAGACAATCAAACCTCAGTCACAAAGATAAAATATGAGTACACAAGTCTTTTGCGGAGATCACCATAGCATATTTGGCATGCATATCATGCAGACTGGCGTGATGGGCACTTAAGTTTCTATCACCACATGCTTCAGGTACCACAAAAACTGGGTAGTTATGTTGCAAGCCATCAATCACAGTAGCGCGAACACAACCACTCGTTGTTAAACCCACAACCACGATTGAGTCCACTGCGTTTTTTTCTAACTGTGTTTCTAATTGCGTCTTAAAAAAAGCGCTTGGCCATTGTTTTTCAATGATCAGTTCATCGGTTCTTTTATTAATTTTACTATTGATTTTTACCCACTGGCTTGACGCTTGAAGGATATCTAAATCTGGTAAACGTCGACGAAATACACTGGCAGTGGTCTTATCGTGATATACCACTGAAGTAAAATAAACAGGCAGCTTTTTAATTCTGAATGTGTCTAATAGCCTATTAATTTCTGAGATTTGACTGTCAAAATCCCCCCCAAGTGGGCTAGCCGCATCGCTAAACCCATTAGACAAGTCAACCACAATAAGTGCTGGGCATACGCCCAGACTTATTGTGCCAGTGGCTAAATCACGATCCTGTGGTGTATTTGGCATAGTCTAGTTATTTCACTTCAAGGCTCGAGACTTAACAAAACTAGGCGTCTGTGGTGCAGGCAACCCCGTTTCCTCGAGGCATCTAGCTTTGATTTCTTCAATCGTGCCACCAAAATCAAATAACTGTGTATCACCACGCTTCTCAGTTAACGACGCACGTAATGCAGTGGTTTGTTTTTGGTCAACCGCACCATCCACTATTACCACGCCATAACGTTTTGCACCTTCAATAGAGACTAAACCACGATTTACGTCGTCAAGTACACTAACGCAATCGCGCAAGAATGGGTCTCCCCAGCCACCCCCACCCCATGTATTGAAGTACAATAAGTCACCTGTTTTTACTTCAACACCATCACATTTAGCTGGCAAGATTTGCTGTGTACCATCTGCACGTTTTAATATTTTAGTGGACCTTTGTCCTGGTGTGCCTCCGTTTACACCCCAAGGGTAAGTCAACCATCTTTCATCATGGATGGCGATATTGCCATCGTTGAGAAAACGGTAAGCCACCGATAATCCGTTACCACCACGATGCTTTCCAGCACCACCAGAGTCAGTAATAGTCTCGTATTGCTCTACCCGTAATGGGAAATAGGCTTCGATAAATTCGTTAGGTACGTTAGTAAATCCTGGCCATAATGAGTGGCCATCAGGTCCATCTCCCACTGGGCGACCCGGTATGCCACCAAAACCAATTTGGAACAATTGGAACCATTCGTCTTTGTCATCGTAACCTGAATAAAACAAATGAGGTGAATCAGAAAATCCAGCCGCATTCATGGCTTCAGGGGCACCTTGTCCTAACAGTCCTCCCATTACATCAAAAATACGCCCTAATGCATGGGTACGCCCTGACAGCGCAGCAGGGAAATTAGGTTTGAGCAAACTACCGGCGGGTATATGCACATCGACAAGATCATAAAAACCATCGTTGAACACAATTTGTGGATCCACAAGATTGATGGTAAATGAACCAAAAAACATCTTAAACATGTCTTCATTCAGGTAAAAGTTAATCGAGCTGTTAGCTTGAGGATCGGTACCTTCAAAATCAAATATCGCGCGATTGCCTTCTCGCCACATTTTACACTGTATTTTATAAGGACCCATGCCAACGCCATCATCACAGACATAATCCACAAACGTGCGAGGCTCTTCTGGCACCAACATATTAATGATGGCTTCCATTGCCACATGGTTTCGCTCTAGCATGATTTCCATAGTGGAATAAAATATATCATCGCCAAATCGTTCTGAAAATTCGATACATCTTTTAGCCGCAGTATTACAAGCGGCAACCAAGGCATTCAAATCAAATCTATTCCATTGTGGAGTGCGCACATTATGCAAAATCAAATCTAAGAGATCGCTTTGCAATACACCTTTTTTATACAGCTTAGTGGGTGGAATACGGATCCCTTCCTGGAAAATACTTTCTGCTTTAATCGGAATAGAACCCGGCACCATACCGCCATTATCTGACATATGGCCAAACATAGCAGACCAAGCGATATGCCGGCCTTCTTTGAAAATAGGCACAAGCACAATCCAATCTGGTAGATGGGATACAGCAGCATTGGTCATATAAGGGTCGTTCGTTAGTATGACGTCCCCTTCTTCTAACTGCCCTGTGTACGCTTCTAAAAACCCATGAATAAATGAGCCAAACTGACCTACTACCATTTTGCCATCTTTATTAGCAATCATAGGAAAACAATCACCTTGCTCTCGAATTCCGGGGCTCATGGCGGTTCTAAACAATACCGCATCCATCTCTTCTCGCGCATTACTCAGGGCGTTTTCAATAATGTCTACCGTAACTGTGTCCACCTCAACTCTTTTCAAAGGCGACGTATTCGTTTGTAAAATTTTGTTATTCATTGTCATCTCCAATTACTTCGCTGGATTAATAAGAAGATTACCGACTGCATCAACCTTAGCGTGATAACCAGGTAAAATGACGGTGGTGGAGTCCATTTCACTCACAATAGCGGGTCCTGGGATCTGCAAATCAGTTTGCATCTTATTTCGATCGTAAATAGGTGTAGGGTGATATTGTCCTTCGAAATAAATCTGACTATCTGCCAACTTACATTCATCTAGCGTGTTAACCGCATTGTCTTTTGGGATAGTGGGTAACTCACCGCTGCTGGCGGTGGCGATAGCGCGCACCATAACAATCTCATGGCCTTCTTCTAGGGCAAACGTAAAGAGCTGTGTATGTTCTTTGTCGAACTGAGATTTAAGTACCTCTATACCCTGAGCGTGTAATTCAGCTAACGTAAATTCAATGGATAATTGAAACGCTTGGCCGGTATATCGCAAGTCTGCCTGATACGTCACTTTTTGATCCGATAACGCAATACCATCAGTGATCAATGTGGCACTGGCTTTATGTTTTAACTCATCTAATACTGTTGCTAGCTCTACTGCAGAGGCATTTTTAAGGAGTTTAACGAAGGTTTTTGATGCTTCATCACGCACCACAGTAGTCGCATCACCGTAAGCACATAACACCCCAGGACCCGGAGGAATAATAGTAGGCCAAGCTTGAGTCAAAATTCCCAGTGCATTGGCATGTAGTGGACCCGCGCCACCAAAACCAACCAGAGCAAAATCTCTTGGATCAAATCCTTGCTCTACAGATACCAATCGTAACGCACCAAACATGGCTTCGTTAACAATTTTAATAATACCTTCTGCAGCTTCTTCTATTGTTAAACCCATAGCATCAGCGACTTTCTTGACCGCCGCCACTGCCGCCTCTTTATCTATCGCCATTGCGCCACCGAGTTGCACATTAGAGGGCAAATAACCTAATACAACATTCGCATCACACACTGTAGGTTCAGTACCACCTTTCATATAGGCTGCAGGTCCGGGCTTAGCGCCGGCGGATTCAGGTCCAACACGTAACGCTTTGGTAAGTTCAGGAACAAAGGCTAATGAGCCGCCACCAGCACCCACTGTGCGAACATCAACCGATGGAGCGCGAACTGTCACATCGCCGACTCTGGTTTCACGTCTGACCCTTGCCTTAGCGTTTTGGATCAAGGCGACATCTGTGGATGTGCCTCCCATATCAAATGTCAAAATGTTGTTAAATCCGGCTTTTTTACAAAAATGCATGGCACCCGATACGCCGCCTGCAGGTCCAGACATTAATAGATTAACCGGGCTTTCAGCTGATGCTCTTGCGGATGCCAGCCCCCCATCCGATCGCAAGATAGAAAGATGTAAATCTTCACCCATAGTGGCTATTAAAGAACGATTTAAATTTTCTACATATCTTGCTACTTCTGGGCGCACATAACTATTTACAACAGTGGTTTCTGTGCGTTCGTACTCTTGCATCTCAGGGACTAGATCACTGGATATTGAAATAGGAATATCCGTAAATATTTCTGCAGCGACTTCTTTAGCTCTCTGTTCGTGAGCACCATTTAAGTAGGCATTAATAAAACAAATAGTCAGTGCTTCAACTTGACCGGTGTTTTTTAAGGTGGTTAACGAAGCGCGAAGTGCGGCTTCATCTAAGGTATCCACTGTCTCGCCATTCGCGCCCATTCTTTCATTAGCTTCAACCGTTAATTCCAGTGGGGCCAACAAAGGTTTTTTTACAAAACTCACCCAACCGCCTAGCCCGCCCGGGCAAAACGAGCGAGCAACTTGTAGAACCTGCTTATAACCTTTAGTCGTCACTAGACCGACTTTTGCGCCTTTTCCTGTTAAGACTGCATTGGTGGCCACTGTAGTACCGTGCATCACACGCCTGATTTTCTTAGGGTCTATACCAGACTCTTGACAAATTCTATCGATGCCATTTAATACCCCTATGGAAGAATCCTCGGGAGTGGATGGCACTTTAGCCGTGTGGGTTTGACCATTTTCTTCATTTATAAGTAACAAGTCAGTGAACGTTCCGCCCACATCTACACCTAATCGATAACTCATGTTTTACTCCAATATCCGGTAACTTTTATTATGCCGATTCATTAAGATAATAATTTTCAATCCAAGGCTTAGCGTTTCCACCTGAAGCAGAGCCAGTCAATTCGATGGCCAAGTCTGCCGCTTTGACTAGCAGTGCCATATCGATCCCCGTTGAGAATCCCATCTGCTGTACCATCATCACCACATCTTCGGTTGCCACATTACCACTGGCACCAGGTGCGAATGGACAGCCGCCTAGCCCGGCAATGGACGCATCAAACCTTCTTACTCCCGCACTTATCGCCGCATAAACATTAGCTAATCCCATGGCTCTGGTATCATGAAAGTGACAAGACAACTGACTCAGGTCAAAACGACTAGCCATTGCTTCCATCAGTTGATTGACCTCTAAGGGATTGGCCGCACCAATAGTATCTGCAATAACAATGCTAGAAGCACCGGCTTGTAATAGTTGTTCGGTGATACTAAACACACTATCCGCGCTTATTTTTCCTTCAAAAGGGCATGCCCAAGCAGTAGCCACATAAGCTTGCACATTAGCGCCCTGTTTTTTGGCCGCCTTCAACACATCTTTACTGACTGAAACGCTGTCGTGAGTAGTCATACGAATATTTTTCAGATTCATGGTGTTTGATGTGGCAACGACTAATGACATCAGCGGAACTTTGGCCGACATCGCTAATTCAAAACCCTTCATATTTGGTATCAAGGCAGAAAATAAGCTTGAGTTATTTTTTAGTGAAGCAGCTAGATCTGCAAATAACTCATCCGTTCCAGCCATAGCTGGCACTGCCTTAGGTGAAACAAAAGCTCCCACTTCTATCTCAGGTACTTTGGCATCTACCAACGCACTGATTAAACTCAGACGCTGATCTTTACTGAGTAATTTAGGCTGATTTTGTAAACCATCACGAGGGCCCACATCATTAATTGTAATGTGATCCGGATGCATTAACTGACCACCTCTGCAGCTCTTAGAATAGATACATCCTCAGAGCTCATACCTAGTAAATCATGTAGCACTTTTTCGGTATGTTCACCTAAACCAGGCGCCGCACTAAAACTTTCTTCGTTGCTCCTAGAAAATTTTATCGGATTACCAGGCCCTTTGGTTTTGTGTCCCTCTGGATCTGATAATTCCACTACCATATTACGATGCAATACTTGAGGATCACTCAAGGCCTGAGAAAATTTGTTGACGGGGGCACATGGGATCCGCGCGGCTTCCAGTAAACCTAGCCAATGACTAGCACTTTTTGTTGATAGCTTGTCGTTTAAGGCGGCATTAATAAAATGCTGATCTTTGAAACGTCCGGGTTGAGTGTCGTATCCTGGCTTATCTAAGCTCTCTATCTGCACCACTTGCTTTAAGTTTTGCCAAAAGTTATCAGTAATAACTGCGATCACGATTTGTCCATCACTGGTGGTGAAAGTATTGTATGGCACATGTACAAAATGAGAATTGCCAATTGGATAAGGGTCTTTACCCGAGATAAAATGCATGGTGGCCATATAATTTAACAAAGAAATTTGGCAATCCAACATCGAAATGTCGACGTCTTGCCCTTCTCCACTTTTCTCACGCTCTAGCAATGCTGCTTGAATGCCCATCACAGCAAACATACCGCCACCCAAATCACCAATAGGAATGCCCGCACGAACTTGCTGATCTGCATTGGCACCGGTAATGGACATACCACCACCCATAGCTTGGGCAACCTGATCAAAAGCCGGACGTTTAAAACCTGGGCCATCATTACCAAAACCGGTAATAGAACAACTAATAATACGAGGATTCACTTGCTTTAAATGTGCATGGTCAATTTTGAGTCGGGTTGGCACACCAGCACCAAAATTATTGATCACCACATCAGATTTTTTAACTAAGTCATAAAATAACTCGAGGCCTTTGGGTGTTTTCAGATCGATACACACACTTTGTTTATTACGATTAAGGGTAATAAAATATGCCCCCATACCATTGATAGAATTTTCTGGATCTGTGGCTAAGAGTTTGCGGGTTCCCTCTCCCTTAAGTGGTTCAACTTTTATGGTTTCTGCTCCTAAATCGGCTAATATCATGCCGCAATAAGGTCCAGATAACATATGCGTTAAATCAAGTATAAGTGTCCCTGACAATGGTTTATTAGTCACTGTAAACTACTCCAATAGATAATAGAGGAGCCTTGCGGCTCCCTCACACTAGAAACGATATGTAAAGTCGATACCGTAAGAATCACGTGCTGAAGGTTGGATAAAAGAACCACCAAACTCAGGAGTAGGAATAACTTCTTGTAAATATTTTTCATCGGTTAAGTTTTTAGCCCATATTGCCAAGTTCCAATCATCAGCGTCAAAACTGACTCTTAGGTTAACCGTACTATAAGCATCACGACTTGCGTTCTCAAAATTAACAGGGTGAGGTCCGGGAGGTACACCGCCACCCAAAGTACCGAAGAAATCCCAAATAGTGGGTAAACTCTGTGCAGTTTCTTCAGGCCCAGTTCCTTGTAATGAGTGGAAAAAGGTTTCGCCTACATACTGCCAGTCCAATCGAGTGGTCATAAATACATCAGCAGTTAAAGTGTAATCCCAGCTTACCCCAAAAGTGAAAGTTTCATCCGCGGCTTGGGGAGCCTTATTACCGACAGAAAGTGGACGGTTGCGGTTTTCTTTAATTTCACTATCCAATAAACCCATACCACCAAATACCGTGATGTCTTCAGTTACTTGGGCATTAATATCTAACTCAAAGCCTTGAATAGCTAATTCTTCAATAGTGGTCACAGCACGCAGTAAACCAAACGGGCCAGCGAAGAATTCAAAAAACTGGTTATCATCGACAGTAGTTGAGAATACAGCCGCATTCAATTTCACTTTGTTGTTCATCATCTTCGATTTGAAACCAAGTTCAATATTAGTGGTGACTTCTTTATCGTACTCGTCTTTAACGATTAGTTGTGCGTTCACCGCATCACCAGGGGTGTCGCCAGCAGCACTGCTATTAAACCAAAAGTCTAAGGTGGCTTCGGTACCAATGGAGTTAAAGCCACCGCTTCTGAAACCTACACCATAACTGGCATACCAATTAATGTTTTCACTCGCTGCATAACCTAAAGTCACTTTAGGTTGCCACTGGCTAAATGAGCGACTTCTATTAGGAATACCATCAGGATTAGCATTAAAAGCTGGATTGATTGGTCCCAGCACATCGTTAACGTAAGTGTTCACATTCAGTCCAGAAGCGGTCACATTCGGTACGTTATTGCTAACTTCTCTGTCTTCGTAGTCATAACGAAGGGCTACGGCTAATTCCCATTGCTCGCTCAAATCATATTCGAGCTGACCAAAAGCAGACATCACTGAGGTATCAAAGGTATCAGAGAACAATAAATCAGTAGGGTTTGGACCGGTAGGTGGTACATAAGCTTGGCTCAAGAAACCTTGACCAGTATCGGCACCATAAGCGACAACGACATCACGTTCGATTTCGGCAAAATAGACTCCACCAATCCATCTTAAGTCTGCATCGTTATCGTCTGAGGTAAAGCGTAATTCACCACTAACATCGGACTGGCTTCGTTCTTGATATTGGTAACCATCACACGATAAGGGTGTAAAAGGTCCATAAACCCCAGTGAACTCGACCCCAGGAGGAAACACGCCGAAGGGTGCAAAAAAGTTACCAAACAAGTCAGTTCTATCTGCACCACCTAATGCACCAGGTGCATTATTTAAGCTAGCGCGGTCGGTTTGACATTGAGGAGTCAGTTCATAACCGTAAAAGGTGGCACTGGTGCCATCAGAAATTAAGTCTTCTTCTAAATCGTTATAAGCTAAAACGGCGGTGACATCCATACCATCTAGATCCCAGTCAGCTTTTAAAGATAGCTCAGTGGTGTCTTGTTTGTTGATGCCAGGTACGTTAAATGCAAAGTTAATGTCTACTTCATTCACGTCTTTGTTGAAAGCCGGATCAAATCCATTGGCAACAAATGAAGGTAATGCAAATACTGCGTTATAGTTTATCGCCCCACCTTCGACCTTGCCCATACTGGCACGAAAATCTAAGGTTAAATCATCACTAACATCCCAAATAAGACGACCGCGGATATTTGTGTCGTCAAGATAATCGACCGAATCATCTTCACCAGTAAACACGTTCTCATAAAAACCATCTGTGGTTTTATAACTGGCGGTTAAGCGACCACGAACGTTTTCTGACAGTGGCCCGCTGATCACCCCATTTATTCTTTGGCTATTGTTATTTCCTATGCCTAAAGTGACCCTGCCCTCTAATTCATCTGCTGGCATTTTAGTGGTGACTATTATCGCACCCGACACAGCATTTCGACCATACAACGCACCTTGTGGGCCTTTAAGCACTTCGATTTGTGATACATCTAATAATTCTTCATTGAAACTGTTTGGGTTAGTCATCAACACACCGTCTACCACATAGGCAAACGTACCTTCAGCATCACGGGTTGATACGATGCCGCGAATAGTCACTTGTGTATCACCCACATTTGCTGCGTCAACCATGGTTACGTTAGGAATAAGCCCAATGAAGTCGCCTGGGCGTTCGATGCCAGCGCTTTCAATCATCTTCTCAGAGATAGCAGTGACGGCAATAGGTACTTCTTGTAAACTTTCTGGTCGTTTACGAGAAATACTGATGACTTCAAAATCATCTGCTTGCTCGGTTGCCACTTGGGCAACCGCTTGATTTATTCCTATTAAACTACTGGCGGACAGAGCAACCAATATACTGGTTGCAAGTACGCTTTTACGGAGTGTTATCATTATGTTTTCTCCAATAATTTTATTTTAGATTTATGTGTTTTAATCTTCGCCATAAGGTTGTTTGACTCAATCCAAGGTAGTGAGCGACTTGTTGCTTATCACCGTTGAATTTATGCATTGCGTCCACCACTAGTTCCAACTCTTTGGTTCTGACCAGAGTTTGCTCAATATCAAATGTTGTTTTTAAAAAAAGTTCTGGAGAAATGTCGCGCAATATTTCCTTAATCTTTGTGAGGTCATCAGCCATCTGTATGGATGCAATAACCCTTTCAAGGACATTTTCTAACTCTCGTACATTACCTGGCCATGAATAACTCACTAAAATATCGAGAGTTTCAGAGAGTATTTCTGTTACCGAAAACTGCGATTGATAACTCGTAATGAAACGAGAAATTTTCTGCATAGCTATGCTAGAAATGTCCTCGGGGCGCTCTCGTAATGGGGGGATATGAATATTAAAAACATTAATTCTAAAAAATAAATCTGCGCGAAACTTACCTTCTACGACTAACTGTTTGAGTTCTTTATTGGATGCCGCAATCACTTTTAAGTAGGCAGGTTTTTCCACATTAGAACCTATAGGCCGATAATGACGTTCTTGCAAAAAGCGTAGAAGTTTTGATTGTTGATCAAGGGCCAATTCACTAATTTCATCTAGGAATAAAACTCCATCTTGAGCTTCTTCAATTAACCCTTTTCTACCGCCTCGTTTAGCCCCTGTAAAAGCGCCATCTCTGTGCCCAAAGAGTTCTCCTTCAAATAATTCAGTTGGAATAGACGAACAGTTAAGCGCAACAAAATTACCTTCTGAAAAAGGACTCGTTTCGTGAACGGCTCGGGCTATCAACTCCTTACCTGTTCCAGATTCACCATAAATTAAAACATTACTAGGTGAGGTGGAAAACGCTCTAACCTGTTGCATCACTTTTTTTATAGCTGATGATTCAAAGACTAATTGGTGGCGAGAGGTAGGTTTAACTTTTTCTGGTTTAGGCTTTTTTCTATATAATTGATATATATATAAAGGTTTGCCTTGTGTGATCACACAATCTTGATGAAACCACCAATCAACACCTTGAATACAGCACTCGCCATCAGTGGGACGCATTATTTCTTCAGAATAAATGAGGCTTTCTAAGTCAGAACAATTGTTGTTATCCACACCTAATTCTTGTCTAGCTGCTTGATTAAAAATTATAGACTGACCTTCTTTGTCAGTCATAAAAATTGGTGTTTTTGATTGTTTTAGCAACCAATTAGTTAACGCTGCGCCTTGATTAGAAACAATCTGTTGATTAACTACTTGAATAGCACTAACAATGGTTTTGCGGCAAGATTCAGCACTGTATAATAAAAAAGAAGGGAGCCCGTGTTGGGTAGCCAAACCACAGACTAAACTGGCTCCAACATATGCAATATTAGGCTGTTGTCGTGTTAACTGAAATAATTCGCGTGCTTGTTCTGGGGTAGTATAAATTTCCTCTTGGATGGTCACGTTTAACGCCGCTTCTAGAATAGGTACAACGGGTGACGCTTCGGCAAAGTTAATCAGCACTATATTACGAGACACTTGCGCTGCGCGTTGTACTGCTGAAATAATATCTGTAACACTGCAATCTAGGGAGACAACAGGCAAATCCAAAGCTGACTTCAAATAGGCTGCGTTAGAGCCGGCGCTGACAATCACATCCGGTAAAAAACTTCTTATGTGCTCGTCTATTTCCGACACACTTCCGACTATTGCATCGAATAATTTAAATTTCGCCTTCTCAGCAAACTCGGGTAAAACACTGGTCATAAGTTGGCTAAATTCTTTGTGACCAAAAATCAATATTCTTATTGCTTGTGGCTTTACATTCACTTTGTTCACGATACTTTCTCCAGATTTGTCGGACTGACAACTAAGGATTGTATAAAAGTAAACATAAGTAGATGCAAAATAACTAGCCAACTTTCAATTTGAATAATAGGTAGTTCTTAGATAGCATTAGTTATGCCATTTTTATCATTTTTTAGTTGATAGCCCATTTTTATTGGGGCTAAATGCTAGTTTGAGAATTCGAAAATTAAACTCGCAAGAGATTTTTTGATGGTTTTATTTCAACATGAAAAATATTATTTCATATTGAAATAAAAATAAAGTGATATCTTATTTTGAAATGAGCTGACAGAGTTGTAACACAGGCCCTAAAGCTTTGGGGCAATCAAGATCTTGCACGGTCCAATTGTCTAATCCCTGCCGTTTACCTTTGTTATCTAAGTAAATGCCTTGCTGAGATAGTTTTTCTATTGACTCGTCTAATGAGTCCACACTCAAAGACAACAAGAATAGTCCTTCCCCACGCTTGGCCAAAATTCGCGCAACTTCTCCCTCAGTTGATGTAGGTTCCACCAAAACAATCCATACCCCCGATAATAAAAAACGAGCGCTCTTTACATATCTTTTTGGTAAGTCCTCAATAATAGGTTCAGATTGTAACAGGGTTCGCAAATATTCAACTTGTGGTGCCAATTCTCGCACTACAAAGTTAATGTGGTGGATTGCATTAACTTTGGACATCACGTTTACTCCTAGAACTACCAAGTGACATTTAAGAACAAATCTCACTTGATAGTGTCATGCTATCAACAATATCAAATTTGCTAACAAGCAATATTGCTATTCATTTGAACACAGTGTTTATTCTTTCATATAACCCAAAGGTAACTCTTTAATGGCTGCCACACCAGAGTCTATAGCGGCTTGTGCCACTGCTTTTGCCACACGATTTAACAACCGAGGGTCCATAGGTTTAGGAATAATATAATCCTTACCAAAACTAAGACTCTTTATATTGCTAGCAGCCAATACCTCTTTGGACACTTTTTCTTTAGCAATGTTACGTATTGCATCCACCGCAGCTATTTTCATCTCATCGTTAATCCCAGAGGCACGCACGTCCAACGCACCACGGAAAATAAACGGGAAACACAATACATTATTCACTTGGTTAGGATAATCAGAGCGACCTGTTGCCATGATTAAGTCATCGCGTACTTGATGGGCCAACTCAGGTTTAATTTCAGGATCAGGGTTAGAGCAAGCAAAAACGATCGGATTAGGTGCCATTAGCTTCAAAGCCTCTGGTGGCAAAAGATTAGGCCCAGATACACCAACAAATACGTCCGCGCAGTCTAGGGCATCCTCTAAAGTTCGCTTGTCGGTGTTATTGGCAAATAACTTTTTGTGGCTGGTGAGGTCTTCACGACGAGTATGGATCACGCCTTTTCTATCCAGCATATAAATACGTTCGCGTTTAGCACCACATTTAATCAACAACTGCATGCAAGCGGTGGCCGCAGCACCCGCGCCTAGACACACTATAATGGCCTCTTCTATACATTTACCTTGAATTTCCAATGCGTTTAACATGCCTGCAGCGGTGACTATAGCAGTACCGTGTTGATCATCATGAAAAACAGGTATAGCGCAACGTTTAATTAATTCTTGCTCTATTTCAAAACATTCAGGGGCTTTGATATCTTCAATATCAATAGAATCGATGTTGGCGAAACGTTTGAACAACAATGCCTTACCTTCCATAACAGGTTTGGACGCAAGAGGACCTAAATTGCCTAGGCCTAAAATAGCCGTACCGTTAGAAATAACCGCCACTAAATTTCCTTTGCCAGTGTATTTATAAGCAGCATCGGGATCGGCTGCAATTTCTCGAACAGGCTCAGCCACACCGGGGCTGTATGCTAGCGCTAAGTCGGTAACACTTTCGGCAGGCTTACTAAGCGCAATGCTGATTTTCCCCGGTGTAGGTTTGGAATGGTAATCAAGCGCTTGTTGGCGAAAATCAGACATGGTGTAGTCAGTCCTTTTGGAATTAAAAAATGTTTTCAGTAAGTTTAAACGTTAATTGTTACTCTTATGAATTGATGTTCTATTAGAAAATTTCATCAGACAGAATTTTGATCAACATTCTTCCAATAAATGTAACACAGCCTGTATCAATCCACATACCCGATCAGATTGCTATTTTCATATATCTAATATAATTAAAATTAATACTTTATGATTTCCCCAACCAATAAATAGCTAAAGCCTGCTAAGGATAGGCAAAACATGGTAGCGGCGGTAATTTTTGCTAAAAAAAAGGCACAAAAAAGACGCTAGATAAGCGCCTTTTTATGTATTGTCAGACTAAAAAAAGACTTAGCTTTTCTTAAGACCAGCAAAACGTTTGTTGAATTTATCAACACGTCCACCAGTGTCAACGTTACGCTGCTTACCAGTATAGAAAGGATGGCAAGACGAACATACGTCTAAGTTGATGTCTTTTTTCAAAGTAGAACGTACTTTGATAATATTTCCGCAAGAACAGTTTGCAGTCATTATTTGATAATCAGGATGGATATCTTGTTTCATGGGTTACCTCTTCGTCAGGCCGCATCGCTATTCAACCCGAAGTTGAACACCATACGAAAATTAAATTAAAAAAGCTTTGTGGCTTGCCGCAAAGTGGCGCGCATATTAATGTAACGAGCTTGGGCGATCAAGACTTTTGTTGATTTTATACCCAAACCACTCTTTTTACTAAAGGCTATGCAAAATACAAATGGCAATAATTAGTGTCGCGCTTCCTATTCCGAAGCGACAGTTTTTCGATTATCTATACGAAGGTGCTGCTCTACCCATGGGTGTCCGTGTTCGAGTCTCTTTTGGCCCACGCAAATTAGTAGGTGTAGTTTGGGGAATAAATGAAAAATCAGACTGGGACATCAGTAAACTAAAGTCCATTGAAGCGGTGATAGATGACACACCAATATTTAATCCAAGTTTGATTAAACTATGCACCTGGTTGGCACAATATTATAAACATCCCATCGGTGATGTGGTTCAAACTGCTATGCCTGTAGCGCTTCGAAAAGGTGAGTCGAGCTTAGAAAAACCAGTTCAATATTGGACGCGAAGTGATGCTGGCCAGTCAGCAGATTTAAGCATTTTGTCTCGCGCACCTAAACAACGTGCTTTTATGCAGTCATTACACGTCCAAGATATTATCAAATCTAAAGCCAAAGCTGATTTTGGTGTGGCTGCAATCAAATCTTTAGTAGAAAAGAAGTTCATTACAGCTGTCGAAAAAATCCCCACAACAACATCAACTTGGCAACAAAGCTTAATTATTCAAGACAAGCCTATAGCCAATGTTGAACAAGCCATCGCCATTAGTTGTATTGAAGCAAAACTTGACCAATATGGCTGTTTTTTATTAGATGGTATTACTGGTAGTGGTAAAACAGAAGTTTATTTACAGGCAATAGAACAGGTTCTAAAACAAGGCAAACAAGTACTAATTTTAGTACCCGAAATTGGCCTCACACCACAAACCGTGCATAGATTTAAATATCGCTTTGGTATTGATGTGGGAATTTTACACTCGGGACTTAATAATAATGAACGGTTACAAGTGTGGCAACAAAGCGCAAATGGTCAGTTAGGCATTATTATCGGTACTCGCTCGGCTATTTTTACACCGATGCTTAAACCTGGATTACTGATTGTTGACGAAGAACATGACTCTTCGTACAAACAACAAGACGGATTACGATATCATGCGCGTGACTTAGCTGTGATGCGTGCACGTGAAGAAAACGTACCTTTAGTATTGGGCTCAGCCACACCTGCTCTAGAAACTTTAAACAATGCACTAACCGGTAAATACCAACACCTCAAATTAAATCAGCGTGCTGGCAATGCGTCTCTTGCTACTCAACATGTTTTTGACATTCGTCAGCAGCAACTAAAATTTGGTGTGGCTCAAGGCATGCTAGAGCGTATGGGGCAGCATTTGCAGCAAGGCAGCCAAGTCATGCTTTTTATCAATCGCAGAGGTTATGCACCTGCTTTAATGTGCCATCAATGCGGTTTTGTCGAGCACTGTAAGCGATGTGATAAGCCGTTTACTGTGCACAAACAGTTGTATAAGTTGCAGTGCCATCATTGTGGTAGTGCTAAGTCTATTCCTAAACATTGCCAACAATGCCAGTCCAGTGAACTGACTTCTGTGGGTGTGGGGACAGAGCAGTTAGAACAAGGGATAGCCAACTATTTCCCTCAATACAGTAGCATTCGAATAGACAGCGATAGTGCGCGAGGCAAGAACAAACTGGATAACATGCTCAGCAGTATCAATAATAATGAGCACCAAATTTTAATTGGTACCCAAATTTTGTCTAAAGGCCATCATTTTCCTAATGTGACACTAGTGCTTATTCTAGATGTTGACGGTGCTTTGTTTAGTGCTGACTACCGTGCTTCAGAACATTTAGCCCAACTTATCACACAACTCGCTGGACGTGCAGGACGCGCTGAAAAGCCAGGTGAGATGTGGTTGCAAACTCACGATCCAGGTCATCCATTGCTACAGGACTTAATTAATAATGGCTATTCACATTTTGCTCAATATGCGCTATTAGAGAGGCAACATGCCAACTTACCACCCTACACTTTTCAAGCGTTATTTAAAGCACAAGCGTTAAGTGCACGCGATGCTTTTAACTTTTTACAGCAAATTGCTCAATTATTTAGTGCTGCTAACAACGTTGATTGTGTAGGACCTATTCCTGCTTTGATGGAAAAGCGACAAGGCCAGTATCGGATGCAATTGTTATTACAAAGCACACAACGCAGCACCTTACAAAAAGCTATCGGACAACAAATTAAGCAAATCGAAACATTAAATTTAGCCAATAAGATCCGCTGGTCCTTAGATATCGATCCGCAGGATTTTAGTTAAATATAATAATAATGAATATTCTGATTGAGGTTCCCGTGAACCGCGGTAAGATCACCTGTCTTATTTCTACTCAGTACTATCTATAGCATGGCGCACAAAGATTACGTGGCTCGTGGCCACAGCAGTAAAAAACAGACTCCACCTTTGTCCAAACCATCATTACCTTGGCTACGGATTATCATCACCCTCACATTAGTGCTTGGATTTAGCTATTTTTTATGGAGTATCAAAGACACAGCACCTGAGAAAACAACTGACGTGATTGTCAATAAACAGCAAGCTCAAAGCGAAAAAAACACACTGCCCAAGATACCGCAAGAAGAATGGGAATTTATTAAGAGCTTGCCAGAATACACAGTTGAAATTATACAAAAAAAACAAGACCAGCCAATAGTTCGCCGTCTAATGCAATGTGGTTCGTTTAGAAAAGATTCTCAGGCACAACAGTTAAAAGCAAATATAGCTTTTCAAGGATTAGAAGCGCAGGTGAGGCCAAGCAAAGGTACATCTGGGGTGTGGTACCGAGTGATCCTTGGTCCTTATGACAGCAAACGTGAAGCTGAACAAGACCGTCACACTTTGCAACGTGCAAAAATTAACGGTTGTAAGATTTGGAACTGGAACCTATAAATAAATCTGGTTGTAGACATCACAAGTTGTGAGCACCTGCTCGCGGCTTGAAAAAAATAGAATACTCCCCACATCTACTGCATCTGGTTACGTTCCTCTGAAATACACAGGACCATAACCCACTCTTAACCCTGACAACCTTTGTGTAGACCAGTCTGGTTGTCCTTCGACACTGAAGGAATTTTCGTGACTACAATTGTATCCGTACGTCGTAATAATCAAGTAGTAATAGCCGGTGATGGTCAAGTATCCCTTGGCAATACTGTAATGAAAGGCAACGCTAAAAAAGTACGTCGTCTTTATAATAACCAAGTGATCGCAGGATTTGCTGGAAGTACGGCTGATGCGTTTACTTTGTTCGAACGTTTCGAGTCTAAACTTGAAATGCACCAAGGCAACTTAACTCGCGCAGCAGTTGAACTAGCTAAAGATTGGCGTAGTGATCGTATGCTACGCAAGCTTGAAGCTTTACTTGCAGTTGCAGACGAAACCGCCTCATTTATCATTACCGGAAATGGCGATGTAGTCCAGCCAGAAAATGACTTAATTGCTATAGGCTCTGGTGGTAACTTTGCACAGTCTGCCGCTATGGCCTTGTTAGAAAACACCGAATTATCGGCCCAAGAAATTGCTCAAAAAAGTTTGACCATAGCAGGTAATATTTGCGTATTTACTAACCATAGCCAAACGATTGAAACGATCGATTATTAACTGCTGCGCCTAAGACAAATTCCCTAACTTGCATTATTTAAATATATCGCAGGTTGTTTACCCAAATTATAAGGTTTAATTTATGTCAGAGATGACCCCAAGAGAAATAGTTCATGAATTGGACTGTCATATTATTGGTCAACAAGATGCTAAACGCGCAGTGTCTATTGCCCTTAGGAATCGGTGGCGCAGGATGCAGCTTGAACCGGAACTGCGTCAAGAAGTCACACCTAAAAATATACTGATGATCGGCCCAACAGGTGTGGGTAAAACTGAGATTGCTCGTCGTTTAGCAAGATTAGCCAACGCACCTTTTATCAAAGTAGAAGCCACAAAATTTACTGAAGTGGGTTATGTCGGTAAAGAAGTCGAAACTATCATCCGTGATTTAGCAGACATCGCCGTTAAAATGACTAAAGAACAAGCTAAAAGCAAAGTGAAATACCGTGCTGAAGAAGCGGCGGAAGAACGTATTTTAGACGCACTTTTACCGCCTCCAGAAAATGCATTTGGTGATGAACCTGCGCCGCAAGATAAAGGCACTAGACAAATCTTTCGTAAAAAATTACGCGAAGGGCTGCTAGACGATAAAGAAATAGAACTTGACGTCGCTGCACCCCAAGTTGGTGTGGAGATTATGGCACCTCCGGGCATGGAAGAGATGACCAACCAACTTCAAGGCATGTTTCAAAACCTATCTGGCAGTCAGAAAAAAAAGAAAAAGCTCAAGGTTAAAGAAGCTTTTAAATTGTTAATTGACGAAGAAGCCGGCAAATTAATCAATCAAGAAGACTTAAAACAAACGGCCATAGATTCACTTGAACAAAATGGTATTGTGTTTATTGATGAAATTGACAAAATCTGTAAGCGCGAAGGCTCTACCAGCGGCGGAGATGTATCACGTGAAGGCGTGCAACGTGATTTGTTACCTTTGGTGGAAGGGTCAACGGTGTCAACTAAACATGGTACGGTAAAAACTGATCATATTTTATTTATTGCTTCTGGTGCATTTCAAATGTGTAAGCCTTCAGACCTGATTCCAGAATTACAAGGTCGTTTGCCAATCCGTGTTGAGTTATCTGCACTGACTGCACATGATTTTGTACGTATTCTGACTGAGCCAAACGCATCACTTACTGAGCAGTATGTTGCCTTGCTTAAAACTGAGGGCGTAAGTGTATCTTTTACTGATGAAGGTATAGAACGTATCGCTCAGGCCGCGTGGAAAGTAAACGAACGTACCGAAAATATTGGCGCCAGACGATTACACACGGTGATGGAAAAACTAATGGAAGAGATATCTTACAATGCTTCTGAAAAAAATGGTGAATCATTAATAGTTGACGCTAATTATGTTGACGACCATTTAGAAAAATTGGTGGACGACGAAGATTTAAGTCGCTTTATTTTATAGCCATATCTATCAGCAAATTGAAAATACCGCTTAAATTGAGCGGTATTTTTGTATCTGTATTAGGGTTTAGTAAAAGTATGAGTCTTGTCGAGAGTACCTGTTTTCTTAACATTAAGTATAAATTTTAAGTATAAATGTTAAATATAAATTTAGACCCTCACCAATTCACTCATCGCTGTTATTTTTAGACTACTGTCTTGGACTTCCGCTAATGATATTGAACGTTTTTGCATACTTTGAACTGGTCAAATGAATAAGAATTAATAATTATATTCTTTATGAGCAAGTCTGATATTTTCTTACAAAAAAATACAATTCAGTACTATGTTCGTAAACTAAGAGATTTCATTGAATGGTAATAACATGGAACCAGCATGATTTAATTATATGTTTAAATGTAATAAAATTTGTCGTCCTTTAAGGGTTTTCACAATTACTATGCAAAAAATACCCCTACCAGTGTGAATTAGTGTGAATTCAAAATAAAAACGACAACAAACTGTTCGAAAATAAATATAAGTCTCAATTAGTATGCTGTTGGTGCACTCGTTTAAGCTTGCACACGTCGGTAAATAGTTCATAATGAATATTGATTTAGCAAAAGATTTACTAATGCCTCAAGAAAATAAACGCTCAAGTCTCAATAATATCGCAAAAGTTTTTCCTCGGTTATCGTGCACGGTTTTAGCTCCACAGCTAACGCTAATTCCAACCGCCCATGCAGTCGAAATACTGACCTCTAAAGAATCGGCATCACATTGCGTGTTACTCACTGCTAATCCAGAGGGTGTCGATGGCCAATACTGCGTCCGCTATATTCAGGGTTTTATTGAGGGGGCAGTAGCAACTGATACCCGAGTTGTGCTCAACGCCGAGAATGCCATCGCCGGAGATGAAACCTTAGCAGAACGCGCAATACGCACTCGTATCCTTGGACGTGTAGATCGTTCACGAACGGCAAAACTGGCCGATTTTTGTCTTGATGACCGGCTGCCACTTGTTAATGTGGTTGATTTTGTTGTTGCCGATTTAATAGAACAGCAAGCTAGTTTGTTAAAAGGTGAGCTCGCAATGGAAGGCGCTTATAAATCACACATGACAAATTACTCCTGCATACAATGAACTTGATTCAAACTCGGCGTAAACATCAGCGGGGCGAGGCACGCCTTTCTTCCATATTGCTTTTAGTGCTTATACTTTCAGTTACTTGGCTTCTTTGGTCGGGTCTATATAAACCACTGGTCGTAGGTTTAGGTGCTTTTTCATGCTTGCTTAGTGTTTATTTGGCCCACCGAATGGGATTTTTTCGGCATCAGGCTTTGATTGGATTATTTCCTCGTTTGCCAGGTTATTGGTTGTGGTTGCTCCGTGAAATTATTATTTC
>Ga0302131_1000412_pt1 | contig 26457 bp, 8 predicted proteins | sample CB9_20m_MG_FD_203105 | JGI IMG/M metagenome (GOLD analysis project Ga0302131, IMG submission 203105) | Marine microbial communities from Western Arctic Ocean, Canada - CB9_20m | ecosystem: Environmental > Aquatic > Marine > Oceanic | place: Canada: Western Arctic Ocean | collected 2017-09-19
GGGTCCGGCTGGGTAGGCTTCCCCTTGGGGTTGCGGCGCTTGACGGGCTTGAAGGAATTGGGGTTCTTGGACCCGCCGGCGCCGCCCGCGGCGGGCGTCGTGGGCAAGCGGAGTTTCGACCCGAGAGCGGGCAGTCCCAAGCGGAGCATCATCTCATCATTCCGGACGATGCGCTCGGCACGCTGGCGCTCGTAGAGGGTGAGACCTTGTGTGTGAGTAGATGCGAGGAAGGCGGCGTGGCGGTGGGTCAGTGAGTGTCGCGCGCGCGCTGGTCGTCGTCGCGCGGCGACTCGCCGTTCCGAGGAGAAAAAGAACAGTCGTGGTCGCGGGGGGTCAGGAAGAAGGAAGAGCGCGCGGAAGGGGGGGGGGTGCGCACGTCAGGTCCCACGCCGGTGTCGGAGTCCGACATTCAGGCGGTCGCGCAAAGGTGTGGCGACTCGCGTGTGTTTTCGGTTCGACGACGAGTGGGCGCACGTGGAAGTGCGAAAGGGGAAGGAACGTTTTCGGATATGAGTGAAAAAAGCAGGGCTCGCCGCTGATTTTTCAGACGTGATCAGATGCTCTGGACGTCATTTTCATAAACGGCAGTGCCATTCTGCCGCGGCGCCTGTTCCCTTTACAAGTTACAAGTATTTGTTCCCTTTAGTTTAAGTCAAAGCGTGTTCATTAAATTAGGCATCGCTAACTATACATCTTCTCGCACGGCGTCGGCGGGGTTTGCGTTCCGCCGCAGCCGCGCTTGAATTTTTCAAATATTGTTTTTTGTTTCCGTTCTCGAAACACTTAAACCTCCACCCCCGGCTCCGTGGTGAAATCCTCATCCACCGTGAACTTGCCGGACAACATTTCGACGTCCATGTCGCTCAACTCCCCGTCGAACACATCGACCGAGACGATGCCTGCCGCCAACGGGGTTCCCGCCTCGACGTAGCACGTGCCCACGTAGTTATCCCGACGCGGCCCCATGGTGACGTCGCGAATGAACCCGTTGAGCTCGTTCACCATGCCGTTCCCCTCCGCCACCTTGTCGCCGTCGACGAACAAGTACATGTACCCGTCGTTGCCCAACACAGCAACGATGGTGTATTCCCTCCCGAGCACAAACTTGGAAACATCCTCCTCCATGGCGATGATGGCCATCTTCTCGTCACCCCCCGCGGCAAGCGAAGGCGACGCCTGGAACGTCAACACGCCGTCCGCGACTTTGATTTGGAACGCGTCGCCGTCGCCGTTGCCCATGTGGAACAAACACGCGCCGTTTTCGGGGGCGTGCGTGAATTTGAGGCGAATCGCGACGGACACGGCTTCATCCTTCATGTCGCGCATCGCCGGGAGCTTGATGTCACCGCCGTAACGAAGGGAAAGACCGTCGGTATCCACGACGTCGTACTTCGCGACGTTTTGGATTTCGGCAATCTCGACGTGCGTGCCCTTGGACGATGCCGACGCCATGGTGCCGGTGACGGAACCCTTGGGCGAGGGGAACCAAGTGACGTGGCTTGCGTCCACGGAGACGACGGCGGGCGGGCCTTGGTACTTGGGCGCGGGGGGCGCCTTGTGCGCCACGACCTTCGGCGCCACGGTTTCCGCCACGTGTTCCGTGGGGTACACCCCGTTGAGCCGGTCCTCCGCGTCGGAAAGGCGAGTCTCCGCGAGATGCAGCTTTGCTTTTTCCGCGTCGACTTGCTTGTGCAGGACGTCGTACGCAACCTTGTCCTTGGTGTCCGCGGCTTTTTGCATCGTGGCCAGCGTGGTGACGAGCGCTTGCTTGATGTAGGCCACGGTTTTCCCGGCGCTGGTCACGTCGCTGCGCAGAATGCTGTCGTGCGCGGACGGGCCGGGCGCGATGGCGGCGACGCCAGGCGCCGCGGCGGCAGCTTTGTTGAACGCGACAACCGCGTCCTCCACGTGCAGCTCGGCGACGCGCAGCTTGGACTTCGCGGTGGCGACGTCGCCCTTGAGGGAGGTGTAGCCTTTTTCGTCGCCGCCGTCGGCGGCGACGGTCATCTGCGCCAGGACCGCGAGGAGGTCATGCTTGAGCTCGTCCACCTTTTCTTGCGAGTCGTCGTACACCGCGCGGGCCTCCGTGGCGGCGGCGCGCGCGCTGACGTACTCCGTGACGCCGTTTACGGTGACCTTGATGAACTTGTCTGGGAAGACCTCCGAGTTGTTCGCGCCGGGCGGCACAGGGGCGGGCGTGACGCCGCCGTGCTGGTTCACCAGCGCGATCGCGTCTTCCAGCGCGGTTTCCGCGGTGACCAGCTCCTGCTTGGTGATCGCCACTTGTGCTTTGATTTTGGCGTACGTCGCCGCGTCGCCGTTCGTCGCCGCGGTTTTCTCCTCCGCGATTTGCGAAAGGAGCTTGGCCTTAACCTCGGTCACCACGTGTTGCGCCTCCTCCACGAACGTGGCGATCGCGACGTACCGCGTTGCGCCACTGGCGTCGGTGGCTTTGACGTAATGGAAGTCGCCGCTGGTGCCATTCACAGTGGCAGCGCTCGGGGGGGAAGGGTTGTTCGCGTTGGTCTCCGCGGACACCTTCGCTTCGATGGCGTCCGCGATGGCGGCGGCGGTGTCGATTGCGGATTCGGACGACGCTTTGTGTTGCAGCGCGTCCGTTTCGTACTGGTCTTTGCCCTGCTTGACATCCTCCAGGTGCGCCACCGCGCCCGCGAACGTCCCTTCCGCGGTTTGCAGCTTTGGCTCCAGCTTTTCGATTTCGGCCTGCGCTGTTTTCTGCGCCACCGGGTCGGACGCGTCCGCCGCGATCAACACGATGTCCTCGATTTTCGAGTGCAAGGTATCGACGTTCTTCTTCGCCACGTCAACCGCGACGGCGGCGTCCTCTACCACCACCTCCAGCTTGGCCATCGCGGACGCGTGTTCCTCCGCGTCGAACTCCTCCGAAAACGAGGCGTATTCGTCCGCGATGGACTTCGCGATGTCCGCGGAGTGCGAGGTTTGGATGGTGAGCACGGCGGTGTCCGCGGTTTCCACGGCTTCCTCCGCGACAACCACGGCTTGTTGCGAAACTTGCAGTTGCGCCTCCAGCGTCTCCACGAGTTCCGTGTCCCCACCAGAGGTCGCGGTCTCGATTTTCGCCGCGACGTCGCTCACCACAGCCTTGGCGTCGAGAAGTTCCTCCTTGGCTTCGTCCACGGCGGTTTGCGCGGTGGCGATTTCCTCGGTTCGCTCCGCGGCTTTCACGCCGCTGGTGAGCTCGTCAACAAGCTCCTTGGCGTTGTCCTCCGCGACCTTGGCGTCCGCTTGCGCTTGGATCGCTTGAGACAGCTGCGTCTCAAGCGATACAATCGCCTCGGTGTCGCCGGAACGTTGCGATTCCTCAAGCTGAGAAGTGACTTCGTCCACAAACGCGTTTTCGGTCGCGAGCTCCGTCGCCGCCGCTTCCCAGGCGTTCATCGCCCCCGACGCTTCGTCCGCCGTTTCCGTCTGCTCAAGCGCCGTGACGTACGTGTCGATCACAACCGCCTTGGCCTCCGCCACGGCGGCCGCGGTGTCGGCGACGAGCGTCTCGGCGTCCACGAGCGTTTCTTCAAGCTCAACGAGAAGCACCTTCGCGGTGGCTTGCGCTTCGGGGTCTTCCGTGTTTTTGGTCACCGCGACGTGCGCGACCGCGATCTGGGTCTTGACGTCCGCCGCGGCGTCGACGGCGTCGACGTGCGACTCGGCGGCGGCGACCCAACCCGCGGTGTCCTTCGCAACCTCCGTCGCGAGCTCCAGGGTTTCCTGCGCCACGGCGAGTGTTTCCGTGGCTGTTTCAACCGCAGTCTGCGCCTCGGCGACCTTCACGGAAGTTGTCGCAGCCGCGACGGCTTCCTGCGCGGACGCCAGGGTCTCTTCGGCTTTGGTTTCGGCGGTGCGCGCCGTTTCAGCCGCCGATGCCGCGGCGGCGGCGACGCCCTTCACCTCCTCCACTGAGCTCGCCGCAACCGCGGTTTCGGTGACGACGGAGGCTTTGGTTGAGGTCGAGGTGGTGGTGGTGGTAATCTTCACAGCGGTGGTCGTGCCGGTAGCCTCTTCCGTGTCGTCCTCCCCCGAAGTCGCGTTCGCCTTGTCGGCGGCGTAATCGGCGTCGCGCGTGGACTGGAACTCCATGGCGGCTTCCAGTTCCTCCGCGGTGAGGAGCTCGGAATCCGTGAGCACCGGCGCAACCCCCGCGGTTTCCACGGTGGCGTCGTCGTACACGGCGACTTGCTCGAGTTCGTCCAGGCCGTCGTTAACAAGCGCCTCCATGAACGCATCCAGGGGCATGCTGTTCAGCAACACCGCGACGTTGCCGGGGTCGGCGGTGTACACCGCGAACGTGGCTTTGATTGGCGCGGCGTTGGCGGTGTTTGCGGCGCCCAGGGAGGATTTCTTGGCGGTTTTCTTGGTGGTCTTTGCCCTTTTGGTTGTCTTCGTGCTTCGCTTCCTCCCGAGCCCCGCGTTGGCGCCAGCGTCGTAGGCCTCCACGGTTTCCACCACCACGTCGTCCCGCATGACTTCCGCGTCCACCTGTTGCACAATCGCGGCGACGGTTTCTCTGAACTCGGCTTGGACCTCGGCGGTCCACGTTTCAAGCGAGTACCCGGTCAGCACCACGGTTTCCTCGACGTACGTAAGCGTCTTGTCCACGGCGGCGGTTTCGGAAAACTCCGCGGCGGCGGCGGCGATTTCCTCGTCGGAAATCGCGCTCCCGGACCCCGCCGTTTCCGGAGTAGTCACCCCCGCGGCGTCGGAAACCCGAGACATGATGATCTCCGCCTCCGCCGCGGCTTCCGTCGCGACCTCGAGCTGGTCGGTGAGTTCCTCGACCAGCGTCTGGTCCACGAAATCTGCGGTCTTCGCCACGACGAGTTCCTCGTCAATCGCGGCGACCGCGGCGACGGCTTCTTCCTGTGCAGCGGTGGCCGTGGCGACGGCGGTCGCGGTTTCCACGGCGGTTTGGGCGGCGGTGGCGGCGCTCGTCGCGCTCGCGGCGGCGGCGGTGGCGCTCGCGAGCTCCGTTTCCAACGGTTCGATCGTCGCGACCGCGGTTTTGGCCGCGGGCGCGACTTCCACGAGCACCGCGGTTTTCTCTTCGAGCGTTTCGGTGAGGGCGGCGCTTGTTTCGTTCGCGACAGCCGCGGCGGCGGTTTTGGTCTCGACAACCGCAACGGCGGCTTCCAGCGAGTCGGTCAGGGAAGTGACGATTGACTCATCCGCGGGGTCGGTGTTTTGCGCCACCGCGAGTTTGTCTTCGATGTCCGCCACCAAGGCGGTGGCTTCCGCACTCGCCTCGACGATGAGCGTTTGTTCCGCAATCTGCGCGGTAACCTCGTCGACGTTGGCGCGCGCGGACTCCGCCGTCGCGATGCTCTCGTTCGCCTGCTCGATTTTCTCGGTAACCTCCGCGACCGCGGACGTGGCTTCCGCCTGCGCGTACTCCGCGGCTTCCCACTTTGCGTTGAGCGCCTCGAGGCCGTGCACGTCCTCGCCCGCGATGGACTCGGCGGATTTCTGCGCGTTGATTTGCTCGACAATAGCCAGGGCTTCTTGCGCCGCGGCGCTGGCTTCAACCGCCGCGGCGGACGCGGCGACGAGCTGCGCTTTCAGCGTGGATGCGTCGGCGGTGGCGTCCACGGCGTTTGCGTTGGTTTCGGAAAGCGCGGTTTCGGTTACCGCGAGCGTGGTTTCCAGTTCGGTGACCAAAGCGGCGTCGCCGCCGTTCATGGCTTCTTCGAGGTCGGACTTGGCGTCGTCCACCGCGGCTTGCGCGGTGGACGCCGCCTCGAGGGCGGTTTCCGCGGCGACGATTTCGTCCTCCAGGTGCGCCACGACTTCCTCCGCGGCGGCGGCGGCGTTGGCGGCGTTGATGTACGCGGCTTGCGCTTCCTCCGCGGTGTCGGTGGTTTCGGCGACGACGTCGCCGTTTTCAATCTTGGTCACGGTGGCCTGTGCGGTGGTAACAGCGGCGGCGGCGGTGTTCACGGTTGTTTGAATTTGAACCAGCTTGGGCGCGAGCACGTTGGTGAGCGCGGTGGCGTGTTCCGCGGCGGCAGTTGTTTTCGCCACCGCCTCCTCCGCTTCTTCCAGTTCGTGTTCCAGGCCGGCGATTTCCTCTCCCGACGCGCCGTTGGTCTTGGCCTCGGCGAGCGCCGGTTCGAGCGATTCCACCGCTTCCTTGGCCTCAGCAGCAGCCTCCACCACGGCTTCGGCTTCCGAAATCTCTGAACGGAGAACCGCGCGAGCCGCGTTGGCTTGGTCAAGAGTGGCTTCCGCTTCCGCGAGGTTGTTCAGCGCGCCGACGAGCTGCTTCGCGGACGTCGCAGCGTCGGCGGCGGCGGCGTACGCCGCTTGCGCCTCCTCTGCATCCTCTTCAATAGAGGCGATGGCTTCGTGCGCCTCCCACGCGTCCGTCTTGGCGGTCGCGAGTTCCTTGCGTAACTCGTCCACAGAAGTCAGCGCGTTGGCAGCGGCGCTGCCCTTGAGCTGGTCCGCCGCGGCGACGCCGGCGGCGAGTTGCTCTTCGACATCCGCCACGTTTTGGTCCGCCTCGGCCACGGCTTTCGTGCCCGCTTCCAGCTTGAGCGTGAGTTTCTCCACTTCCTGCTTGGTTTCGGAAGCCTTGAATTCCGCGTCTTCCCAAGCATCCGTGCCCGCGGTGTGCACCGCGCTGGGCGGGACGGACGCGTCCGTGACGGGCAAATTGATCCGCGAAGTCGAGACGGGCGAATCGATCTTGGGAATCGAGACCGCCCGCGCCGGGGGCGAGCTGGGGGAGGGAGGCGGCAGCGGCGGCGACAGCGGAGACGGCGGCGGCGGCGGCGGCGAGGGCGGAGGGTGGCACGCGTGCGCGTGCGCGTCGAAGGGAATCGCCGCGCACGTGTCCGTGTTGACAAACGTCTCGAAGCGGTTGTGCAGCGACACGTGGCAGAGGTTGTTCGCCTGGCAGGAAGACAGACCGCACAACCCTTTGTCCGCGCCGGAATCGAACCTGTCGAACTTGGTGAAGTCGACGTCGTACGCGCGAGACATCTCAGCCTGCACGGCTCCGAAGGTTTCGAACGACGCGATGGTCTGCGCCAGCGCTGTGTCCTTCTTGGTGACGAGCGCGTTGTACTCCTTCACGCCTTCGCTGTATTTGGCGAACACGATGGCGAACTTGTTGTGCGCCTTTACCAGGGCGTCGAAGGTGAAGTCTTCCCGTTCCTTCTTGTGCTTGCACGTTTCCGCGAAGCACATGAGCTGGGGGGTTTCAACCTCCAGGGAGCGAGCGAGGCCCTCCATGGCGTCAATCGTGGGCTCGCAGAGCTGGTTCCACCAAACCAGCTTACGCCCCATGTGGTGGTGCTTGCTGGGCTCGTAGAACCCTTCTTCCGCGTCTTCAATAGCTTCGGACATGTCAAAGCGTGGAGCCGCGACGAACGAGCTGGTGGCGTTTCCGTCGGTGTCAGCGGGAACTTCGCCGTCGAACGCGCCTGATTGTAAAAAAGAAACGTCAGTCTCGTATGGGCAAGCAGTCGGCGGAATGTGGTAAATGGGAAATACTTACCTTCCTCCGCGCACATCTTCTTGAGGTCGTTCGTGGTGGACACGACGACGGCGTAGTGGGATTCGAAGAGCCCGAGTTTTTGCACGTACAGGGCGTGGCCGATGGTGCACACCTCCGTGGCGTCGTTCAGGGCGTTTGCCCAGTCCAGGTATGATGATTCGTACTTCATCTGCGCGTACGCCGCCTTGGCGAATGGGGCGTCCGGTTCGGTGCGGCACGGCAAGGCGCCGACCGTGATGGCGTCGTAGTGATCCACCTTGTCCACGACTTGGTCCTTCATTTGCTTGCACGTCATTCTCGAGGTTTCGATGGAGCCGCACAACGTTCGCACGGTGGGCTCGCAGGATCCGAAGTTCCTCGCGCCTGGGTCGCAGTTGCGAGGCGCCGGCATCCCGCAGTCGCTGTTGCAGAACCCGGCGGTCGCCTTGTCCGTGCACAAGGTGGTTTCGCCAAAGATGTTCGGAGGAGGGACTTCGCACGCGATGTTCATGAGGAGCGCTTTGCTGTCGTTGTACGACGTCACCGCGGGGAAAGACTCCCTGTTTTCCACGAACACCAGGTCGTTTCGCCACTCTTTTTCGTCGCTCACCACGTACTCGCCACTCGGCTTGGCCCCATTCCCCACGCACTTGCGGTACTCGGAAGACCCGAGACGCGCCTTCGTGTTCGGGGTGTTGATGCGCGCGGCGTTACCCACGGTCATTCGCGAAAGAAGCTCGATGCTTTCCACGCGCGCTTTCTTCAGGCTCGCGAACGAGTGCCCCTTCGTGGCGAGCACCTCCGCGAACGTGATCGCGCGCGTCTCCTCCACCCCGAGCGGCGCGGCGTAAAAAGGCGTCTGCCCGGACGCAACCATCGCGAGGGCGCCGAGCACCGCGCCCGCGCCCGCAACGCTCGCCACGACGCGCGAACGCGAAGACGTTCCCTTTTCCTTCTTCAAACGCGGCGCAGAATCAGGCAGCGCGCCGTACCCATCGCCGCCCGCGGCGGTGAAGAGCGACGTCCTCGAATCGCTCATTTTACCCGGTAACACCACGAGCGTGCCCTCTCCTTTCCAAGATCCGCAAACGATCTCTTCCAGGACGGTGACGCGTGTGAAGCACCACCTACGGGGAAACGGACGACCCTGAACCTGTCGGGGCTCCTGTTACTCAATGGAACACGCGGTCGCTTGGGACGCGCGCGCAAAGAGTGGGGAGGGGCGCGTCGGCGGGTCCAAGAAGTAACCGCGGATCGTGAACACTTTGTTCCTGTTTTTTTTCGTTTTGGGCGGTTACATTTCTCTATGGGCAATCAGACTGAACGCCTAATTGAACGCTCAGTGTTCCGGTCATCATGTTGCCATGGAGAGCGCGCTTGGAGAACGAACCCATGGGCCGCGTACGAATGCATCGATGGATACGTGTGACGTCCGAAACGCGCTGAAAAAGTTAAAACCGCGCGACACGCATGGCGCGTGATGCTGCCGAAGCGACAGTCCGTCGGTTCAGAGAGACCAATCCGAGTGATATTTGAAGAGGTCGAAAGAGAATGATGCCTTGACAATCAAAGCTCGAAGCTCCGCGCGACCTTCGAGTGTTCGATTCGTACTAGGATTTGTGTGGCAGATTTGCATGAAGACGTGTTCACGTCGTTTCCTCGCGATCGTTCAACTTAAAATATCTCAGCGTATTAACAACAACTTTTTCTATACATGTTCTCGCACAGCGTCGGCGGGGTTTGCGTTCCGCCGCACCCGCGCTTCCAAATAATGGTGTTTTTTGTTTGCCTTCTTTTCTTAAATCTCAACCTCCGGCTCCGTGGTGAAATTCTCATCCACCGTGAACTTGCCGGACACCATGGCGACGTCCATGTCGCTCAACTCCCCGTCGAACACATCCACGGCGAGGATCCCCGCGGAAAGGGGAACCGTTTCCTCGACGTGGCACGTGCCCACGTAGTTATCCCGACGCGGCCCCATGGTGACGTCGCGAATGAACCCGTTGAGCTCGTTCACCATGCCGTTCCCCTCCGCCACCTTGTCCCCGTCGACGTACAAGTACATGTACCCGTCGTTGCCCAACACGGCAGCGATGGTGTACTCGTTGTGCAGGACGAAGCTGGACACATCCTCCTCCATGGCGATGATGGCCATCTTCTCGTCACCCCCCGCGGCAAGCGAAGGCGACGCCTGGAACGTCAACACGCCGTCCTCCACCTTGATTTGAAACGCGTCGCCGTCGCCGTTGCCCATGTGGAACAAACACGCGCCGTTTTCGGGGGCGTGCGTGAATTTGAGCCGGATCGTAACGGACACGGCTTCGTCCTTCATGTCGCGCATCGCCGGGAGCTTGATGTCACCGCCGTAACCAAGGGAAAGGCCGTCGGTATCAACGACGTCGTAAGCCTCCAGGTTTTCAATCTCGCCGCGCTCCACGTGCGTCCCGTGGGATGTCGCCTCTCCGATCGTGCCGGTCACGGCGCCCTTCGCGCTGGGGAGCCACGTGACGTGCCTGGCGTCCACGGAAACGACGGCGAAGGGGCCTTGGTACCTGGGCGCGGGAGGTGACGGTGGCGGCTCCACCGCCACCGGACGCGTGTACACGTCAGGCGTGGTGTGGTGCACGCCGTCCAACCGGTCCTGCGCGTCACTCGCCCGCGTCGTCATCACCGCCATCTTCGTCTTGAGCGTCTCGACTTGCTTCTTGATCTCGTCGTACGCGACTTTGTTCCCGGCATCCGCCGCGCGTTGCATCTTGGAGAGCAAATCGAGGACGTCCATCTTGACAGCCGCCAGCTCCTTGTTCGCCAGCTCCACGTCGGAGACCAAAATTGAGTCGTGCGCGCTCGGGCCGGGCACCACGGGGTCGAAGCCGGGCGCGACGATCGCGGCGGTGTTGTACGCCCGCAGGGCGTCCTCCGCGCGCGTCTCCGCGACCCGCAGCTTTGATTTCGCGGTGGCGACCTCGGCCTTGAGCGCGTTGTACGTGTCCAGGTCGCCGGAATCCGCGGCGACGCGCATCCGCGCGAGTACCAAAAGCAAGTCCTGCTTCAGCTCCTCGACCTTTTCAGTGGAAGCGACGTGCGCGATCTCCGCTTCCTCCGCCGCGGCGTTTGCGCTGACGTAGGTGGTTTCGCCCTCCACGGTGACCTTGATAAACTTGTCCTCGCCGCCGGGCGCCGCGTCGGGCGCCGCACCGGGCGGTGCGTCGGGAGGCGCCGGGACGTAAGTCGGCGGCTTGCCGGCCACGGTGACCTCGACGAACTTCGGCGGCGCAGGCGCCGCCGGACCGGGCGCCGTGTCGTGCGGCGCCGGGACGTACGTCGTGACGCCCTTCACGGTGACCTTGATGAGCTTTTCCTCGCCGTCAGGCGCGGCGCCGGGCGGTGCCGGAACGTAAGTTGGCTCATCATTCCAAATGAGCTCGATGAACTCTTCGCTGTTGTCCGGGACGTAAATTTGCTCGCCCTGCACGGTGACCTCGATGAACTGCACGCCTCCCGGGCCGCCAACCAGCGGCGCGGGCGGCGCCGGGACGTAAGTCGTCTCGCCATTCACGGTGACCTCGACGAACTTCGGCGGCCCGGTAGGCGCGTCGGGCGGCGCCGGGACGTAAGTCGGCGGCTTGCCAGGCACGGTGACCTGGACGAACTTGGGCGGCGCCGCCGCGCCGGGTGCCGCGCCGGGCGCCGCGCCTTGGTAGCCGTGCTTGGTGACGAGCGCGTACGCGTCGGCGAGGTTCGTTTCCGCCACGGAAAGCTTCGACTTGGCCTCGGCGACTTGCGTTTTGAGCCCGGCGTACGCCTTGGCGTCGCCGCTCTCCGCGGCGGCGCGCATGTCGTCCAGCTTCTTGAGAAGCGTTGTTTTGAGTTCGTCAACCACGTCCTTCGCCTCCGCAACGAGCTTGTCCATGGCGACGTACTTAGTGGTGCCGCCGGCGTCGACGACCTTGACGTAGTGCGTGGCGGCGGCGGCGGCGGCGGGGCCGGGGGCGTACGCGGGGGCGTACGCGGGGGCGAGGCCGGGGGCGAACGACGGGGCGAGGCCGGGGGCGTGCGAAGGGGCGTACGCCGGCGCCGACCCGGGCGACAGCGCGACCGTTTCCGCCGCGACCTTCGCCGCGATTTCCGCGGAGACGTCCGCCGCGGATTGCTGCGCGTTTTTGTGCTCCAAGCTCTTCGCTTCCCACGCGTCTCCGGCTTCGGTGAGCTCGGCGAGGTGGTCCACGCCCGTGGCGTACGCCGCTTCCGCGCCGTCCAGTTTCTTCTGCAGGCGGTCAAGTTGTTTCTGCGCGGCGTGCTGCGCAGTCGGGTCGCTCGCGTCCGCGGCAACGAGCACCAGTTCCTCCATTTCCTTGGTGATTTCATCCACAAGCGCCCGCGCTGTTTCCGCAGAAGCCTGCGCCTCGGTTTGTAAACGCGTGAACCCGGCCATTTTCTTGTCGTGCGTCGTTTGGTCAAACACGTCCGGAACGTCGGAGCGCGCGTTTTCAAGCGCCACGTTTCGTTCGTGCGAGGTTTGGATGTCCAGTGCGGTTTTTGCGGCTTCCTCAACCGCGTCCTCGGCGGCGACGACGGCGTCTTTGGCGGCGTCGCGCTGCGCCTCGGCGGTGGCGATTTTTTGCTCGTCCGCGGGTTCCTTGTCCTTCGCTTCGGTGACCTTCTTCTCCAGATCCTCAACCACTTCGTTGGCATCCTCAAGGGTTTGTTTGGTGGACTCCACCACCTTCACCGCGTCCGATATCGCGGCGGCGCGCTCTTCAGGCGAGATGCCGTTCGTGAGTTCATCCACCAAAGCCCCGGCATCCGCGGCTTTGACCTTGGCGTCCGCCCTCGCCTGCAGCGCGGCGGTGAGCTGCGCTTCAATGGACGCGACGGCTTCGGCATCCCCCGACCGGTGCGCGTCTTCCAGCGCGGACGTGACCTCCTCCACGAACTTGTTCGCGGTTTCAAGCTCCTTTGACGCGTCTTCCCAAACCTCCATGGCTTTCGCGGGTTCGTCCGCAGGGTCAACCTTCGTGGCGTCGTGCATGTGAATGTCAATCACGACAGCTTTGGTTTCCACGACGGTTTGCGTTTGCGTCTCCACGCTCGCGTCCGCGGTTTCCAGCTTGCCGTAAAGCTCGATGAGCACCAGCTTGGCGGCGGCGCATTTACTGGGGTCCGCGCAATCCGCCGCCGCGGCTTGCGCCACTGCGATTTCTTTTTTCAACTCGACCACGAGCGCCACGGCCTCTGCAAGCTCGCCAGAGGCGACGACCCAGTCCGCGGAAGCCTCCGCGATTTGCGTGGCGTGAACCAGCGCGCGCTCCGTTTGTGCAACCGCGTCGCGCGCGGTGTCAACTGCGGCTTGTTTATCTTCGCAGGTTGAAACGCAAGTCGCGAGGGACTTCTCGGCGGTTGCCAGCACCACCTTCGCGCCGTTAACCGCGTGCGTCGCGGTCTCCACCACAGCGTCCGCGGCGGCGGCGGCGTGCGTAACCTCCTCAACCGTGCTCGCCGCCTCGGCGCGGTGCGCGGCGGCGGACTCGGTGGTGCTTTTGGTGTCCGAAGAGGTTCCGCCGGGCGTCGTGGTCGTGGTCGTCCCGGTTTCGGTTTCGTTGGCCCAGCTCTCGTCTCGTTCCGCGGCGAACTCCGCCGCGGCTTCGGCTTGCTCGGCGTCGCCGATTACTTTTGGGTCGTCGGCGAGGTCGGGTTCAGCGCCGCCCACAACCTTTGCGGATCCCGCGGGTTCGAGGTCCACGACGTACGCCAGGCCGGCGTCGCGCAGCAGGCTGACAAAGTCGCCCCACTCCACGAGGTTGAGGTAGGACGCGATGTCCGCGGGGTGCGCGTCAGTGTACACGCGCAGGGTGAACATCACCTGGGCGTTTGGTTTCAGGTCTGCGTATGGAACCGCGGGCGACGTGGACACCGCGATTTCAAGCGGCGCCGGCGGCGGCGCCACCACGGTGCAGCACCCACTCATCGCCGAGTCCGGCGTTCCCGGGGGCGCGTTTGCGATGGTGAACGCCTTGGCGTTGCGCAGCAGGTTGTCGTACTTCGCGTACCCGGCGGGGAACTGCCACCCGGAAAGGTCCGCGGTGAGGCTCGTGGCGCCGTTGAAGAAGAACTCCCAGTTCGTGGCGCTTTTTGGGTTCCACCCCGACACGTCAGCGTCGAAGGCGGAACACCCGCTGCAAAAGCCGTTGGCGAGCTGCACGGAGCTCATGTCCCACCCGCTGATGTCCTGGTTGAACGAAGCGCACCCCGCGAGCATGTTGTTCATGTCCGTGACTTGCCCGGTTTCCCAAGACGATATGTCCTGGTTGAAATCAGACGGCACGGCGCCGCTGCAACGAAGCATGTGGCCAAAGTTCGTGATCGCGCTGACGTCCCAGTCGTTCATCACGCACTCGGCGCCAACCCACCCGGATTCGTCGCACGCGTTCACCGCGGCGGTGACGTCGATTTTCGAGGTGAAGGCTCGTTTCGAACCGAGGGAGGCGCTTTCGTCGGTGTACGTAACCACGTCGGCGATGACCACGTCGTCGACGGTGATGTCGGGGTCCGCGGGTTGCACGGTAACCGCGACGACTTGCTTGAAAACCGCCTTGGCGTCCGCCGTGAACGACCCGAGGTCGTACCCGGTGAGGATAACCGTTTGCTCCACGTACTGCGCGCCCTTTGACTCGGCGCGGTCCAGTTCGAACTCAGCCGCGGCGTTTTCGAGCTCCTTTTCGTCGTCTTTTGTGTCGTCGCCGCCGGTGGTGATGCTGGCGCGCGTGATTTCAGCCTCCGTCGCCGCCTCTTCGGCGTCCGCGAGTTGTTTTTCAAGGGTCTCGACGAGTTCGTCATCCACCGGGTCTTGAGTCTTCGCGTCCTCGAGCTGCTTCGTGACGACGTCAACAATTTTGATCGCGTCCGCGAGCGCCTCGGTGGCTTGCTTGACCACGGTGGCGGTTTCAAGCGCGGCCTTGGCGGTGTCAACCGTTTCGGTCGCGTCGCTAAGCGCCGCCGTGGCCAACACGAGCTCCGCCTTGAGGTCGTCGATTTTGGCGAGCGGCTCCGCGGCCGCCTCGATGGCGTCGACGAGCGCCACCTCCGCGTCCTTCAACTCCACGAGTAGCTCCTCCTTCTTCGTCTCGGCGTCAGTCTTGGCGACTGTCAAGTCCGCCAAAGCCGCCGCCGCCTCGGTGAGTTGCGTGTTGAGGGACTCGACGTTGGCTTCGTCCACGGGCTTCGTGGCGAGCGCGTCTTTCAGGGCGGACTTCACGTCATCCACAACGCGCGCTTGTTCGCCGTGCGCGTCAATCGCGGCCTGCGCCTCCGCGACCTGCGTTGTGATCCCGTCCACCACCGTTTGCGCGTCGTCCATGGCGTCGATCACCGCTCTCGCCTCGGCGATTTCTTCCTTCAAGTCGCTCACCCCGCCCATGGCCTCCGCCTCGGCGTACTGCGCGTCTTCCACCGCGGACGCCAGGGCGTCGACGCCGTGTACGTCCCTGTCCGCTTTGTCGGTTTCGTGCGTCGCGGTCGTGATGGCGTCGACGATTTGCTTGGCGTCATCCACGGCTTGCGCTGCGGATCCAGACGCGTCCTGCGCCGCGGTGAGCTGCGCGTTGAGGACGGCGAGGTCGTTTGATGCTTTGTCGCTCGCGATTTTGGTTTGACTCAAGCCAGCCTCTTTCTCCGCGAGTTCCGTTTCCAGGGTCGCCACGCACGTAGAGTCGCCGTCGTTGACGCACGTCTCCAGCTTGGCTTTGAGTTCCTCAACCACTGCGGTGGCGGAGGCGTGCGCCGCGATCGCGGTTTCCGCCGCATCGATCTTGGTTTCGATCTTCTCAACCACCTCACCCGCGGCAACCGCGGCGGCGGCGGCGTTTTTCCACGCGCCGTACGCCTCGTCCGCCGTGTCCGTGGTTTCGGCGACGATGTCGCCTTGCTTGATTCGCGTCACCACGGCTTGCGCGGTGGTGACCGCGGCGGCGGTGGTGGCGACCGTGTTTTCCAGGTTTTGGAGTTCGGGCAACAGCGTGTCCACCAGCTTGGTCGCAGCCTCGGAGGCGGCTTGCGCGTCCTTCAAGTCCGTCTTGGCCTCCGCGAGGGTTTCACTCAAGGACTTGACCAGGTCCTGGTCAACCGGCGCAGCCGCGTTTGCGTCCGCGAGCTTGGTTTCGATATCGGCCACGGCGTCCGCGGCGTCAACCGCGGCTTGCACGATCACGCGCGCTTCCTTGATCTCAACCTTCAACTCGTCCCTCGCGGACTTGGTGTCTTCAAGCGCAGCTTCGGCTTCCGCCAGGCTGTTCAGCGCGCCCACGAGCTGCTTCGCGGTTGTCGCGATTTCAACCGCCTCGGTGTGCTCGTTTTGCGAATCCGCGAGCTGCTGCTGCAGCGCCTCGCCAGTGCGGTGCGCTTCCCACGCATCAGTCTTGGCATCAGCAAGGTCTTCTCTGATGATCTCAATCGCGCGCAAAGCTTCAGCCGCGGCGCTGTCCGTGAGCTGCGCCGCCGCGGCGACGGCGCTCTCGAGCTGTTCTTCCAAATCCGCCACGTTTTGGTCCGCCAACGCCGTGGCTTTGATCGCCACGTCGAGCTGTTCTTCGAGTTTATCAACCCTAAGCTTGCCTTGCGCAGCATCGGATTCGGCTTGTTCCCACGCATCCGTGCCCGCGTTGTGCACCACGGGCGCGTCCGCGGTGGGAATGGTGGCGTCCAAGTCGACGGCCGGGAAATCCACCGCCGATTTGGGGGGTCCCGGTACGACCGGCTGGGGAGTCGGTTGACCCGGTACGACCGGGGGGGTAGTCGGTTCGAAAGTCGGTTCGTCGTCGGGAAGCACAGCGCCGGGAGGCGAAGGCGGCGGCGGCGCCGGCGCGGGAGGGGCGTGGCACGCGTGCGCGTGCGGGTCGAAGGGAATTGCGACGCACGTGTCCGTGTCCACGAAATCCTCGAATCGGTTGTTCAGGGACACCTGGCACAGCTGCTCGGCTTGGCAGGCGGACAAGCCGCACAGCCCTTTGTCCGCGCCGGTGTCGAACCGGTCGAACCGGGCGAAGTCTTTTCCGTACGCGATGGACATTTCCTCTTTCACCGGGTGGAAGCTTTCAAACGCGGTGATTGTTTGCGCCAGCGCCGTGTCCTTGGTGGTGACCAGCGCGTTGTACTCGGAAACGCCTTCCGTGTATTTGGCGAACACGGCCGCGAACTTGTTGTGCGCCTTGACCAGGACATCGAAGGCGAAGTCCTCTTGTTCTTTCTTGTTCCTGCACGACTCCGCGAAGCACATGAGTTGCGGGGACTCAACCTCCAGGGACCGGGCGAGGCCCTCCATGGCGTTGATCGTGGGCTCGCACAGCTGGTCCCACCAAACAAGCCTTCTTCGGCCCATGTGGTGGTGCTTGCTTGGTTCGTAGAAACCTGTCTCAACGTCTTCAATAGCTTCGGACATGTCAAACTTGTGAGCGGCCACGAACGAGTTCGTGGCGTTTCCGTCGGCGTCGGAGTCGGCGGGGAGCTCGCCGTCGTACGCGCCTTCCTCCGCGCACATCTTCTTCAGGTCGTTCGTGGTGGCGACGACGACGGCGTAGTGTGATTCGAAGAGATTGAGGTTGTGCACGTACAGGGCGTGGCCGATGGTGCACACCTCCGTGGCGTCGTTCAGGGCGTTTGCCCAGTCCAGGTAGGATGATTCGTACTTCATCTGCGCATACGCCGCCTTGGCGAATGGGGCGTCCGGTTCCGTGCGGCACGGCAGGGCGCCCACCGCGATGGCGTCGTACTTCTCCACGTTGTGCGTAACAAGATCCTTGATTGATTTGCACGTGTTCCGCGAATCAACGATCCGCGCGCACAAACCAACAACAGTTGGTTCGCACGACCCCCAGTCAACCGTCCCGGAAACGCAGTTCGTGGGAAGCGGCATCCCGCAATCGGCGTCGCAAAACTCCTTCGTCTCCGCGTCGGTGCACAAACTCGTGTCGCCGAAGACGTTCGGAGGAGGCACTTCGCATCCCACGCTCATCAGCAGCGCCTTTGAGTCGTTGTACGCGGTCACCGCGGGGAAGGACGTGCGGTACTCCTCGAACACGAGATCGGACTTCCACGCCTTTGCGTCCGTCACGGCGTAGCCGTCACTAGGCTTGGCACCAGCGCCCACGCACTTCTGGGACTCGGCGAGGCCGAGGCCCGCGTTGGCGTTGGGGGCGAAGATTTGGGGGCGCACGGTCATCTTCGTCAACTGCGCGATCGCCTCCACGCGCGCTTTCCTCACGGACGCGAACGTCTCGCCCTTGGACGCGAGCACCTTGTCGAACGTGACCTGCCTCAAGTCTTCCTCGCCGAGGGGGGCGCTGTAGAACGAAGTCTTCCCCGACGCCACCATCGCGACGCCGACAAGCGCGCACGCGCTGGCGACGCCCGCGGCGACGCGCCCGCGGCGTGAACCACCATTTTTCCTAGCACCCAACCCCGCGGGCTTCGAGCCGTAGCCCGTAGCATCCACGGTGGTGGGGATGAGCGACGTGTGTTCGCTCATCGTACCGTCGTACACGCTAAAGCCAAGGCTTTCGAACGGATCCGCAAACGATCTGTCCGGAAGCGACGGCGCAGCGCGAGACGTGCCCTACACACAAAGCCACAACCCTGACAATGTCGGGGAAGCGCTTTACGGGAAAGAACACGCGTGTCGCAGTGGACGCGCGTGCTCGTGTGCCGCTGTGGGGGGCGGGCGAGCTACGACACACAGGCCGATTTTATTCTCATACTGAAAAATCGTTTCTTGGAATGAACACCCCAACCGTGCTGACTGGAATGCATACGAAAAACCAAAAGGAAGAAAAAAAGGGTTCCGACTTTCCAGATCGTCAATCGCGTTCGGATTCCAAAGAGCCATCCATTTAAGTCGGAGTCTTTCGCCCGCGGCTTTTCAGGCTCGAGCGAGAAACGAGTCACAGGTTTTGGTAAATGAAGAAGTGTCGTACCATTTGACGAAAGCTGGAAGGAGCGTGGCAAGCAACGAATCACAAGAGTACTGAAAAAAAGTAGAAAATACACACTGTCTCATCACGGCAAACAAACCACTAAAGCCCCCCCCCCTTCCTACATCTCCGGTTTCTTCTTGTCCCGCGGCGAAGACCCCCCCTCCCACCCCCCCCCCCCGACGCGCTCCCGCCGTTCTTCTTCGAGGGCGTGTTACCTTCTTTTTTGGAACCGGCGGCGACGGCCGCGACGGTTGCACCCTCCGCCTCGTCGCTTTTCAACGTTTCCTTCTTCTTCTCCCCCCCCGCGCTCGGCGGATCCACCCACATCTTCGCGGTGGGGAACCCGTCGTTGTCCACCGAGGTGCCCCCAGTAGCGCGCGCGGCGACGTTGTTGATCCAGGACCGCGCATCTTTTTCGAACCAGCTCCCCACCGCGGACGGCGTGGACGCGACGGATTGAAGCACGCGCTTCGTGTCGTCGCTGCGCGCGATGTTTTTGGACCCCTCAAACGTGGCTTTGCTCAGCTCCACGGTTTTCGAAAGACTCGCTTTCGCGGTACTCCCGAGCCAGGACCAGACCTTGGCGCCAGTGCTCGGCCCGGTGGGAGGTTTAGAGCGTGGGTGGTCCGGGTCCGTTATCTCCACGTCCACCAGGAACTCGTCATCCATGGAGCCGGAGACGGCGTCGGCGTCTTTTTCGTCGCCGCCAGACGAGGTTAAATCGGACGCTTTCGCCACTTTTTTGCGATCGCCGTCCCCGAAGTCGTCGCTCGCGCGCATCTTGCCGCTTCCTTTTTTCGTCCCGAGCTCGCCAGTGGCGAGTTCTTTCAGGGACACCAGGTTCCGCTCCGCGCGTAACAGCGGGTCGTCCGTTAACACCGCTCTCAACTCTGAATCGGTAAGCACGTTCACGGGCGTGCCGCCCGGTTTCAAACTAGCTTCCGCCGGAATCAACATCCGGCGCGGCCATAACATCTCTTCCTTGATCCAGCTTTTCGTCGCGTCACTCACGGCTTTGCGTAACCAAGGCACCCGGTTCACCTCCAGACCGCCTCCAACACGCACGTCAAGTGCGATGACGGGGGGTTCGGGGAAGGACAAAACGATGGCGCCGTACCCCGGGTCTTTTCGAGACAACCTCGCCATCAACACGCGAACCGTTCCGTCGAATTTCACGTCGTGAATCAGCACCGGCACTCGCGCCAAGCCTTCCGCGAGCAGACCCATCGCAGGGACGACGTCCATGCCCGCCTGGATGTCACTTTCCCAGGAAACGTCGACATCGAAGGCCATGTCGTCGTCGCCGACGTCGTAGAAACGCGCGCCCGTGAGTAGGGGCGCCGCCTTGCCCGCCGTGACAGTTTTCAAAATCATTCTTTTAACATTCGGGTGTTTGACGTTGGCGATACTCTGTGACAAGCTTTGTTCCAACTTAGCCGCCAACAACCCGGGCATCATGTGGTCAATCACGTACTGCGCGGTTCGCAAACCAGGCACACCCACCGCGGCGGCGTAAAAGTCTTTTTCTTCGTTGAACGCGCGCAGGGATTCGTCAACCTCTTTTTTTGTTTTTTGCAGTCCTTCTTGAAACACCGCCTTCGTATCCGCGAAGGTTTGGTCCTTGTTGTTTATTGATACCTTCACCGCCTTTATTGTAGCAAGCACCAGGGTCCACACCCGACTGCTTAAAAACTTGAACACCCGCCACGCCTTCGCCACGTTCGCGGACCCGACGCTGATGAAAATAGTCGCCACGCCAAGCGCGGTGGAGAAAAAAACCCCACCGAACAAAAAAGAAAAGAAGTATCCCCAAAACGACCCGCCGGTCGCAACCACGGTCGCGGTCGCCGCCGTCGCCGCGGACGCCGCTGTTGCGGTCGCCGCCTCCGCAGCCAATGCAGCTGCCGCCGCCGCCGCGGGCACCGCAGCGGCGGTCACGGACAACGTGCCACGACGAGGACGCGCGAAATCTCGTGGACACGAGATCTGGCGAAGCGTCGTGGGGGATGTTAGCGCGCGGCACCCGAGGCCGACGACGGCTCTCGGGCGAACGCACACGCGACGCGTCAGCGCGGACGATAGCGCGCGCGCGGACCTTACGCGCGGCACAGGGGCGGCGCCGACCCCGACCCCGACGAACGCGCGCGAGGACGACGCCATGCCGAGGTCTCGCGTCTAAAGTGCGCTAAATGAGGGCAACGGAAGTGTGCCGTGTTCCGTGCGTCCTTGTTTCGCGTCGTCCAATGCGACGCAGGTCGGTGCACGACCACACGCGAACCGCGCGTGGAAGCGAGAAGAGTATGTCTGTGGCGCACGTGATGAGTGCGCGCAAGAGGTGTGGCGTGGGCGTGGTGCCAGGCATCTGGTCAGGCTGGCGAAAAAAAACTTTGGGAACGACCGTTGGGGAGAACAAAGGACACTTGGTTTCGCGTTGGTTTTCTGTGAGATTTTTTCGTTTTACGAGCGCAGGGTGGAGGGCGACGGCGAAGATTTATTATATCGAGAGTTATTAAAGTATACAAAATCGTGCGTCTGGTATTTACAAAGAAACGCGCCATCGGGACTAATACGGCATCGTTGAGAATCTGAACAATCGCCGTGTGGCCCATTCCAGCGGCTATGGACAGCGGCGTCCATCCGTTATTCGTCGCCTTGTTGACGCACGCACCCAACTAGATCAGCGCCCGCACTACCGCCTCGTGGCCCTTTTGAGCGCCGATGTACAGCGGCGTCACGCCGTCATCCCTTGCCTTGTTGATGTCCGCACCCAACTCCATCAGCGCCCGCACTATCGCCTCGTGGCCGTTTTGAGCGGCGACGCACAGCGGCGTCCCGCCGTCATCCCTCGCCTTGTTGACGTGCGCACCCGCCTCGATCAGCGCCCGCACTACCGCCTCGTGGCCAACTTCAGCGGCAATAAACAGCGGCGTCCCGCCGTTATCTGCCGCCTTGTTGACGTCCGCGCCCAACTCGATCAGTGCACGCACAACCGCCTCGTGACCCTCTGAGCGGCGATGTACAGCGGCGTCCCGCCGTCAACCGTCGCCTTGTTGACGTCCGCGCCCAACTCCATCAGCGCTCGCACTATCGCCTCGTTGCCGTTTTCAGCGGCGGAGCACAGCGGCGTCACAACGTTACCCCCCCACGGCTTGTTAACGTCCGCACCCGCCTCGATCAGCGCCCGCACAATCGCCTCGTGACCCTTGTGAGCGGCGATAAACAGCGGCGTCGCGCCTTCATTCCTTGCCTGGTTGACGTCCGCGCCCAACTCGATTAGCGCCCGCACCATCGCCTCGTGGCCCTGATGAGCGGCGAAGAACAGCTCCTTCCCGTCACAAGGGCAACCGTTCGCGCGCGCCCACAGCAGAAGTTCGAGGTGCCCACCGTGCGCCGCCCAGTCGCACGTTCCCTTGTCCCACGGGCAGCCGTTCGCGCGCGCCCACTGTAGCACCTTCAGGTGCCCGCCCTCCGCAGCTTCATGGCACGTGCTTATGTCCCACGGGCAGCCGTTCGCGCGTACCCACCGCAACACCTTGAGGTGCCCGCCCAAAGCCGCCGCCGAGCACGTGTCCCGGTCCCACGGCCAGCCGTCCGCGCGCAACACCTTCAACTGCTCGAGCTGTCCGCTCCTCGCCGCTGCCTGACAAAGGAGTTCTTGACGCGACAGGCGACCTTGCCGTTGCATGCGCTGCACCGCGCTTACACATCCGAGCTCCACGGCACGCTTTTCATCAAGCTCCTTAAGCCGAAGCCCCGTTTCTGCCACCAGGTCGCGCATCGTGCGGCTCACCGCTGGGAGCCGTGCGAGATCGGCGGGATCTTCGAAATACTCAGCTCTGAGGTGAGTGACGACCAGGTGGTTGGGGAGGCGGGAGAAGGCTTCGCCCGCGTTAGCCGTGTTGGCCGCGTTAGCATCGCGGCGCTCGCTCTTTTTCTCACGCGCGCGAGCTTTCTTACCGCCCATTGCGTTGGAAAAGTGGATGGTTCTGTGTCCGCGTGGTGCGCGTCGTTGTGCCTCGAGGCTTCCGAGAATGTGCAATCAGGCGCCTGGACAAAAAAAGGCACTAAAAACAATAAAAGCAAATCACCCATTACGAAGCACCATGTACATAATAAATACATCGCCGTCCGAACGCCGATTGAGACGTACATGGGCTCGTCGGAATCGTCACGATGTCTTCTACGCGCATGCCAAAGAATAGAAAGCGGCAGGTCCGCGGTCACCAAAAAAAAGAGTAAATCCATGAGAGTAAATTGTTCCGGATGCAAAAGAACGGGGCTGGCGGATTCCATTTCCCGAGATGAGCATCACCCATGTGCGCACCAGGATGGATGCCCGGGAGCCTCCGAGCGCTGTTTGACCTGAAAAAAAGCGCAAAAGATGCGAAACCCCCTTCTCTAGACGCCCATCGTCTCAGAATGCAAAAAACATGTCTGTCCGGGAATTGACTAACCTCTCGCGAACTAACTTCGTCACAAGACTAACTACGAACTACTTTCCAATCTCTCGAAAAACTCGGCGAGCGCGGGCTGCGCTTTTTTCCGCGACCCTTTCGCGTCGCCTTGTTCGAACGCGTTACCCCCGAACGCGCGCAGTGCCCGGTCACTTGTCACTAAACTCAAACCCCCGAGGCTGTTCCACAAAACGCCGCCGCGCGCGAAGAGCGCGTCGAGGACGTTTTCTTTTTCGGTGTCGGCGTTTTTATGTTTAAAATTTGCAATCGCCGCGATTTGTCGCGTAAACGTGTTCGTGTTGGGATCGTCGAACGCGCTCATCAGCACCAAGACGTCCAGGTTCCGTTGGAGCGCGAAGGCGAAACAGTCAGCCTTAATCGTCTCCGCACCGACTCCACTGCCACCCATCTCCCCTAGCGGAACCCCGAAGGACGCGACGCCGACGGTCCAACTTGTTTTAGCGTCGCCATCGTCGTTTTTTTCGTCATCGTTTTTTTCGCCGCCGCGAGAAGAAGACACCCGCCACTGTTTGTAATCCCTTCGCAGCAAATCCGGAGTCGACAACGCGCTTTGATCTCCCCGCTTTTGCTTTAATTTTCCGTAAAGCTTGCTTACTGGATCATCAAGTGAAACCCTCTCATCAAAAAACAACTCCGCGAGCTTCTTGAGCATGCGTTCGTCTCTTATATCGACACGTGTCACCTCTTTTTGCAACAGCTGCGTGTCCATCGCCACGGCGCTGAGCAAAAGCGCTACCAGCGGGTCGCCTTTTTCTTTATTTTTTGTGGCAAACTCATCAGCGAACCGTTCACCAACCAACGTCGCGCACGACCCCGTTGGGTAAATCGTCGTCGCCGCGGATTCCGGGTACGTGTTTTCGTCGTGGTGATGGTCGATGACTGTGGTGATTTTATCGTGAAAGCCTTGGAACGGCGACGTCTGCGCCAAGGCGTTGTGGTCCACCAGATGAACCTCCGTGACTGAGTTCGATTCTTGTAACTGACCGATATCAAGCTCGTCTTGAAACACCAGAGCGTCGCAATCGATGCCGGTTTCTCTCAAAAGCCAGACAAGTTCGTTGCGCAACACCAAATCACCACGCGGAATACAAATCACGGGAACCGCGATTAATTCGTCGTTGTCTGACTGACCCTCATACGAACGGCTCGTCATGACGGAATACACCAACGCGCAAACCACCGAATCGAGGTCGGCGGCTTCGTTGCCGAGCACCAGGTGGATCTTTTTCGTTTTTTTTTTTGGGAATTCTTCATCTTTATCTTTAGGGTCTAGTTTAGGGTCTACCAAACCAAGCACCGCGTACCGCTGCTTCCAAAGCATCAAATTCACCTCCTTGACCAGTGTCTGGTCCGTTGGGATGCAGGAAGCGGTCTCCGAGGCGGACATCATTATGACTGATTGTGCCGCTATAGATCGCCCGGCGCGCCTTTTCGGCGACTCTTTTCTTCCACCGACCACCTGAAGCGACGTTCCTTTTTCGAAACCACACCGAGCCAACACACGCATGTGCGCTACCTGCGACGAGGAGTGATACGACAGAAAATCGGTAAATAACATATCAGGAGTCACTTACAAAGGAAGAACCTCGTTAGAAGTTGAAAAAATACTCGAGTTTTGCCCACTCGCGAATCTCGCCGCACGAATGCGGCGGGTGCGGCGACTCGATCCACCTGATGCACAGTGACTTTTGTGTCGGATCGAAAGCGCGCTCTTTGGGAATGTTGGGTTTTCGTGAAAAAACCAACACCACGACAATTTAGCGGCCGTTAGAGCCCTGAAGGGAACTTGCTTCCGCGGCAGGGATTTGTCGAGGACGCGACGAGAGAAAAAGGAAAACACTAGATTAGGTTTGGCAACATTGAAAGATGTAGCCACCGGAATCGAACTCGCGCGCGGGTGAACGCCCGCGCCCGAGGCTCATTAAATGGTGGCATTGTGTGTGCACCCTTGTAGGTCGAGGAAGCGAGTGGGAGTGGATGGTCCCGCGCTAACCGATATATGCGGGTGCAGAGGTGGAACCGAGGCGAGCCAGAAAAAAAACAAAACGTGCCGATGCCAATCGCGGATGGACGACGCCACGAGGGCCGGCTTTGGAAGCGGGGGGTATCAATCGCGGCGTACCTTCGCACCACTGACTACCGAAGATCGACGCCCGACCTCGATCCGGGCCACAAAATCCGGGCCAGGCCTCGGGACGCGAGTGCCCCGAAAAGTGCCACCGCGATGTGGAAAACCTGACTGATGGCTGATTGAAACCCTACCTGCAATGTGATCAGCAGTTTTTCAGTGGCGTTGTGAGACGAGAGGTTCGTCGAGACGGTAACTTTTTCTTCTTTGATTGCTTGATTGCAAACTATTCTACACCCACTTCGGGGGACCGCTACGTGCTACGTATACTGAATGCTACATCCAGTATTAACTACTTCTAATGCGATTTAACGTCCCGGGCGATAAAGTCACCGCGGGAAAACCTTCCCTCCGCGCCCGGCGCCGAAGATCAGGTTTCCCCCGGCTTCATTCGCGCGCACCGGCGCGGACCTTTTAAGTTTCATTTTCGTTTGTTCCCCGAACTGAACGACTTTGTTCTTTTTCCCCTTCAGCCCGAGCTTCCCCCTGGCCCAGTCCACTACCTTCAGCCGGTTGCGTTCGCGCTTGTGCAGTTCCCACGCCTCATTTGCGCCGGCGCGTTCGAGTTTTCGTTTCGTTTGCGCTTTCCACCGCTGCGTGTCTTTTTTGTTCTGCACGTAAATCGCGAACCGGCGTTGCGCGCCGTTTTTTCCGCCGTTCACACGCCGCGACACGTACACGTAAATCGCACCGAATAAAACTAACAACGACCCGAACGCGGAACCGAGCATGATTTCCAGGAAGAACGACTTGGGTGCCGGACCCGGCGGGGGCGTCGGGGGTGATGGCGGCGGCGGCGTCGGCGGGGGGAACGGCGGCGGCGGCGGCGACGGCGGAAACGGCGCGCGCGCGTTGGTCATGAACGCCGCGAAGCTTGTTTTCATTCCAGGAAGGGGGTGGAAGGACGCTTTTGCGACACCGCCGTCGTTCTCATCGTTGAAAACGCCATCGGTATCATGGTCAACCTGCCAAACCAACGTGGTATCAACCCACCCCGTGCCGAGCGGCACCCCGGTGCCTTCCCGCGGCGCGGGGGGCGACCCAGCGGCCGGCGGCGGCGGCGACAGCGACGGCGGGGGGGGGTACGTCGCGTTTATTAACGTACCGTTTGCGTTTAGTGTAAACGTGCCATTCAAGGTACGGTTGCCGTCCACAATCGGGTCGACGATGAGTGCCTTGTCGTACGTCGCGATGTCATCGAGTAAGTTTTCCGCGTCAACCGCTTTTTCGTACTCAAACGCAGCGCTGATAGACGCGACCTCGTCGTCGAAGTAACGCACCGTCGCGGTCCGGCCTTGTGTGCGCGAGGTTTCGTCGTACGAAAGCGTTATGTTCGTGTTCGCCAGCGCGCGTAACACTCCAGCCGACGCGTTTTGA
>Ga0302131_1000413_pt1 | contig 26426 bp, 15 predicted proteins | sample CB9_20m_MG_FD_203105 | JGI IMG/M metagenome (GOLD analysis project Ga0302131, IMG submission 203105) | Marine microbial communities from Western Arctic Ocean, Canada - CB9_20m | ecosystem: Environmental > Aquatic > Marine > Oceanic | place: Canada: Western Arctic Ocean | collected 2017-09-19
CGAAAAGGAGGAGTTCGACCGGCAGTTCATCACGGTGTTTGTCGAAGAGTTCCTTGTTCGCGTAGTAAGCTTGCTCGGAAAGTTCGGCTTCCCCAAGGCGGCGGTGGAGGATGATTTGCAAGAGGGGGGCGATGGGGCTGTCGGCAGGAATGTCCGCACTCAGGCTTCCCATTTTTCCGTAGGCCTTGCGGAGGAGGTTGCGGGCTGCTGTTGTTTCGGCATTGCCGACCGAGCGGATTGTGTTGAGGAGGCCGTTGAGAATGGTGGCACCGAGCTCCAGGTCCTCCCGGGCGAGGGCCGCCTGGGCATAGGGATAGATGCGTTTCCATGATTCGTGGTGCTGGTCGGCTTGTTGAATGAGATTTTGGGCGTGGAGGAGGCGGTCGATTGACTTTGGTTTGTTGGCGAGGAGTTCCATTCCGGCTTCGGTGCTGACTCGGCCGAGGCGGAGATCGCGGACCATACCAAAAACGCGGTTTTTCTTATCCGTCGGCCAGTCTTCGGGCTTGGCATTGCGGGCGGTTTCCAACCAAGTGCGGGCCGGCCATTCGCCCATTCCCCACGGGCGGAAGGGATCCTGGTCGGCGCGGTTACGGGATTTCTTGAGGAGCGATGCCATTGCGTCGAGATTATCGGCGAGGAAGAGTAAATTAGCGAAGTCAGCAGCATAGGTTCCGTGGTGGTCGGTGTCGGCAGCGGCGCGGGACTTGAGAAATGTTTGGGCAGCCGCTGGCCCGAGGATTGAGGCGAGGCGACGTGCGCAAGACACGTATTCCGGATCGTTGGGGTCCAGATCCATGTGCGACTTCCACCATGCGGCCGCTTCGGTTTTCATGCCGAGTTCGTTCATGATATCGCCAATGCGGGTGCAGTGGGCGGAGTTGTTTTTGCTTTGCTTTGCCGATTGCGTGATCCAAGGGATCGCCCTCCGGATGATTTCCTCGTCCTTCGTCTCGACGAGGCGATACCAGGTGTCGTAGTGGGACGGAGCAGCGGAAATGGAGAGGAGGTGTTTTGCAGCGGTGAGCTTAGTGGTCGCGACTTCTTCTTTCTGAGTGTAGGCGGCGGCTTCGAGCCATTGCTCGGCAGCGTTGAGGTCCTTGGGGAATTCTTTGCAAAGATTCTCGTAGTGCATCGCGGAGCTGGCCTTCGATTTACCGCCGAGGTGATGCCGGTAGACATACGCCAGGCGTGCCAAGACGAGGTGCCGTTGCTCCTTGTTGAGTTTTTGTTGGAGGAGCTGTTGGCACGCTTGTCCGGATTTACCCCCGTTTTCGCGGGTGCTCTTCCAGAGCTTTGTCGCGGAATCGTTCTGGTGGGTCTTCTTTGCGGCCTGCCAAGTGCGATTACGTTGTTTGTCCTTTGGCGCACGTTTCCAGACACGGTCCTGGAATCCCTCGAGGTGTGGGAAGGCTTTCGCGCTGGCACTCACGGCGGCGAGATTTTTTCGGAAAGTTTCCTCACCGGTCGCGGATTTATAAAGGAAGCTCGTGATTTCCTCGGACCAGCCATCGGAGCTGGGAGATTTTGCGAGATATTCGAGCGCCATGCGTCTGGCTTTGGCGGTGTCCTTCAGGCCGTCGCGATAGACATCGAGGGCAAGGACGGCACGCATCGGACCTGCTCCGTTAGGGTTCTGGCCGACCAGCTTAAGGAGACCCTGCTCTGCGCGTTTGAGGTTCTCACCACACCAGCGAACGTAGGTCCGGGGCAGGTCGCTGATGATGATATTTTGGAGGAGAATATCTTCCGCGATGGCGAGTGCGCGAGTGGTGTCCTTTGCAGTGGCTGCGGCCTCGGCAGCGCGGGTAAGGGGGGCGTAGCGATCCTCGTGGTGCGGATAGGCGGCGAGGTAGCGGCGGGCTTCGGCCTCGATTTCCGAGGGGGCTTTGGCCGCACTAATCATGGCCTCGACGAGACTCCGGTGAATGTCATCGTGACCGGGAGTGAGCGCTTTTCGGAAGGATTGGATGGCATTTTCAAACTGTCCAAGGCTGGACTGAAAGCGTCCTGTTTTGAACCAAAGTTCACGTTTCGTGATCGCGTTGAGCGGAGCGTTACGACGCACAAGAGCTTTGGCGATTTGCAAGCCCTCGGCCCACTGCTCGGACCTCTCGGCGGCATACATGCCTTGAAAACCCACGCCGGTAAGGAGAGGTTCAGCGGGGAGCTTGGCGAGCATCGCGACCGCGAGGGAAGAGGCTTTTTTGTAGGTGGTTCCGTTGTTGGCTTGGATGAATAAGCGCAGGGCGTTGACACCTTGATCGGTTGCGCCGCCGTTTTGCCAGATCACAAGACGTTCGGCGGCGGCGAGGTTGTCACGACCGGTATGTTCATAGGCGGTGGCGATTCGATCGCGGACTTTGTTGATTAGGGAATGTTTCGGAAAAATTTCGAGGAATTGCCGTCCGGTCACGATGACGTCTTCGTGGCGGGCGGTGACGGCGTAGCCGGTGATGAGCTTCAGCATCATGGGGGCCCGTTCTGGATTTTCGGTCTGGGTGCGCGCGAACTTTCCGGTGGTCCGGATGAGTCCGAAGACTTGTTCGTTTTTCCAATAGAGATCGATGAGTTCGCTCATTAGCTTCGCTCCGGTGGGTGAGGACTCGGCGGTCTCTTTGAGCTTGGCTTCCAGGTCAGCAGCTTGGTCGGCCTGGACCGGAAACATAAGTGCGAAAACTAGAACGAGGGCGAGATGGGGAATGAGTGTTTTCAAAATCCTGCTTTTTTGAGCGCTTCGACGATTTTATTGGCCTCCGAGGCGATCTCGCTTTCGGGGTAGTTGTTGATGAGTTGTTCAAACTTGCGGCGAGCCTCCGGCTTGCGTTTGAGTTTGTAGAGACAGCGACCGTAGTTGAAGAGGATGACGTCGAGGAAGTTCGCGTCGGGGTGGTCTGAAAGGACGTTTTCGAAGACATCGATGGCCCGGGCGTAGTCTTCTTTCTTGTAATAAAAGGCAGCCATTTTGGCGACTGAGTCTCCGACCCGGCCGGAGTCGGGGAATTGTTCGTAAACTTTCTGGTAGGCGAGGAAGGCCTTCTCGAAGAGCTGCGCGGATTGGCCGGCGGTGGCCTTCAGCGCCATTTCTTCGTAACATTCGCCGGTGAAAAATTGGCCTTCGCCCCGCAATGGGCTGGTAGGGAGCTTGGCAATACTGGAGTAGAGGCTGATGGCACGCGGGAAGTTCTCACGCATTCGTTCGACGTGGGCTTGTTGCAACATCGCTTCATCCACGAAGGAGCTGGCGGGGAATTCGTTGAGGAGGCGTCGGCTCATGCCGAGGGCCAGATCGAGTTTATCCATCGCAAAGTAGATTCGCCAAAGTTGCACGTAGGTTTCCTCGAGGAGCTTGCCGCCGACCTCGCGGGCTTGTGCGTGAATCTCTTCACAGACATCGAGGGCCTCGGTGTATTTCAGGTCGGCTTTGTCGTTGAGCCCGAATTCCTTGTAGTAGTTGCCGACCTCGGTGAGGGCCGAGGCTGTTCGGAGTTGGGTTTTCAGGCGGAGTTCCTCGTCGGAAATATCGGTGCGGGTGACCCGGACTTCGCCGAGGTTGCCTTCAATAATCCTAGTTTCAGCAGTACGAACGATTGCGCCCTCGCTGAGATTTTGGTCGTCGCGATAGATCAGGCGGATTGTCTGGCCGGGTTCGCCGGTGAGGGTATCTTTGGCAGTGCCGAGGCGGAGTGGGATGGCGAGGCGGAAGGTGCCTTTTTGTTCTTGTTCCCGCAGAGTCACGGGGACTGCGCGGACCATGAGGAGCGGATCGATTTGCGATTTGATATCTTCGCCTTCCGGTCCTTCGGTGAGCTCGCCGCTGGCGACGCGCTTGGCGAGTTCATCGTCGATTTCTTCAGCCTTTTTGGGTCGAAAGATTTGGATCGTGGCCTCGATCATGTCCGCTCCTTCGGTGGTATCGTGATCGGCGTCGGTGACCTGGAGGTGGAGTGATTTTCCGAGGACGGCGGCGGGGAGGTCGCGGAAATAGGAACCATCGGTGATGCTGGCGACTCCGTTGCCTACGACGACAACTTCTTTAAGGCGTTTTTCGTCGAAGCTTTTCTCGGCGGTGTGGGCGTCGATGTATGTGACGGTAATTTTGTCACCTCCGCGGACTTCGAGAGTTCCGTTGTTCGGCACTGCTTTGTCGAGGCGAGTGGGGATGCGGCCCAAGGCGATGCCCGCATTTCGTCCGACTGGATCACAGAAGAGGGTTTCTTCGTCACCGCCTTTGGTGCGGCAACGGACCTCGATCCGGGTGCCTGGTTCAAGGATGGCGAAGTCCTGATCATCGATCTTCACATAGAGGCGTTTGCCCGCCTCGACTTTTTCGACAAGCGAGTCTTTGGATGAGAGGGCGGTGCCCACTTTTTCGAGGGCTTCGATTGCCCGGCTGTAGTGGTCCAGTTTGAAATGACCGAGGCCTATATAGTAATAGGCTTCATTAACTTCGGGAGAGGTTGGGAACTTTTCAATGACGTCACGCATGATGCTGAAGCACTTACCGTAGTTACCGGCTTCGTAGAAACAGGTGCCGGTATTCAGGAAGGCGTAGGCACGTTTTTCATCATTTTCGTTGCTTTCGATTGCGGCGGCTTCGTAGTGGAGGCGGGCTTTGTCGAAGTCCTTGATTTCCTTGAGGAGATGATCACCGAGGCGCAGGTGGGCTTCGAAGCGGATCTTGCTGCGGGGGTAGCGTTCGACCACTGATTTCCAGATTTCGAGGGCCTTTTCGTTTTCGCCAAGTTCAAGGCGGGTATCGCCAGCTTGCAAGAGCTTGCGGGCCGCGCGGTCCTCGATGATGGAGCCGCGCTCAAGGGGTTTCCGCGATTGGGCGAGGAGTGGTAGGGCGAGGAGAAAAGGGAGAAGGAGGCGAGCGATGAAGTGACTCATATTTTTCAAGCGAACAGTTCGTGGATGGGAGTCGCTCCCTTCGGGACGACGCGCATCGGGCGGCCTTGGGGAGTGAAGAGTTCCTTATCTTGTTTAATTCCAAGGGCATGGCACATGGTGGCGTGGAGGTCAGAAACTTTGACCGGGCGTTCGGCGGGAGCCATGCCGTCTTCGTCCGAGGCACCGACGATGGAACCTCCCTTGATACCGCCACCGGCCATCATGGCGCTAAAGCAGCGAGCCCAGTGATCGCGTCCGCCGCCGTCGTTGATACGGGGGGTGCGGCCGAATTCGCTGAGGACTACCACGAGCGTTTTACTGAGCATGCCGTTCGCCTTGAGGTCGGAAAGGAGGGAGGCGATGGCGGGGTCCATGGCGGCGCCGTGGTTGCGCATGGCGTCGAAAATGTTACCGTGATTGTCGAAGCCGCCGCGGTTGACTTGTACGAAGCGGACTCCTTTTTCGACGAGGCGTCGGGCCAATAAGGCTCCGCGTCCGAACTCGGTGTCACCGTATTTAGCGACTGTTTTAGGATCTTCGTCTTCGAGTTCGAAGGCTTTGAGGGCGGGGCTCTCCATGAGATTAACGGCGTCTTTTAAGGCGGTCTGGGAAGCTTTTAGTTCCTTTGATCCTTTCTCGCCGGAGGTGCGAGCGTTCATTTTTTCGAGGATCTGGAGACGTTGCATTCCACGGGCGTGGCTGATGCCTTCGGGAAAGGCGAGGTAGGGGTCTTTTTGGCCGGGACGGCCGACAAAGTAGGCCTCACACTGTTGCCCGAGATAACCGGCACGGGCCGGTTGACCGCTGATGCTGACTAGAGCTGGAAGGTCACCGAGTGGTTCGCGTTCGTGCACGACCAATGAGCCTAGGCCGGGGTGCATGATGTTGGGCGATTGGTTGAATCCGGTTTGGAGTTCATACTGCGCCCGGCCGTGGTCGCCATTGGTTCCGGCAATGGAACGAATGAGCGCGCCGTGATGCATTTGCTTTGCAAGCTGCGGAAAAATTTCCGAGATCTCCATGCCATCCACAGAGGTCTTGATGGGATTAAACTCGCCCTGAACCTTGCGGCCGGGCTTAGGATCCCACGTGTCGAGGTGACTCATGCCACCGCTGTTCCAAAAGAGAATGACATGCTCGGCCTGAGCTCTGTTGGGAGTGGTTTGGGCTAAAAGTTGGCTGATGGGCATGCCGAGGAGGCTCGCACTGAAGGTTTTCAGTATGCGACGGCGGTTGATTTGGTAATCGTTGCAGGACATTTTTTGAGGCGAGATGAAACTAGGGGAGAAAGCGGAATTCGTTGGAGTTGATAAGGGCCCATCGGAGGTCGGCCATGCCTTGGGAATGGTCATCGACGATGGTGCGGGCGTCGGATTTTTCGTCAGGAGTTGGGAGGCGAGTCAAAATTTCTTGGTATGCCCAATCGATGGCGAGGTCTTGGTCTTTTTTCAGGAGGTGATGAAGGGGTTCCAAGGTGCCGACGCGGGAGGCTTCGTGAGTCATGCGACCGTTGAGCATCATGAGTTGTTGGCGCAGTGAGGATGCTTCATCGCGGAATTCACCGAGTCCAGTGCGGGCCGGTTGGCCAAAGACGCGGAGGAAATGTGCGGGCGGAGCGGGGGTGGCCATGCGCATGGCGCTGTCAAAGCGTGGATTGTCATCTACGGTCTCGGTGATCGTCTCGGTTTTGTATTTCATCACCTTACGCTGCTCGTCCTTTTGTATCGCTGCCATTTCCTCGGCCTTGATTTGCTCGTTGGACTTTTCTCGCATCGACGCGAGTTCGGTTTGCTCCTTACTGCTGAGGATAGAGCTGAAGTCGATCTTCAGTGATGATTCGAGGTCGTATCCGTCACCGCGCATTGCGGGTGACCCGGCCATCGTCGTTACTTTCTCTGCGTCTCCTGCTTCGACCATCGTAAATTCTCCGGTTGCGATCTGGATCTCACGGGAGACTTGTTTGTTGTTCGCACCTTTTGGCCATTTGAAATCCTCGAGGTGTCCGGCGACGACGATGCTGTCGTAGAGAACTTCTCCGAGCATCCGGCGCGACGGGGCGGCAGCGAAATTCAATTCGCTTTTTTCGCGTAATTCGAAGGGAGTATCGGCGGGTAGGGCGGAGCGGCGGTAGACGTCGGAGAGGGTGATGATCCGTATCAGAGTCCGGAAATCATAGCCGCTGGCGATGAACTCTTGCGCGAGGAAGTCGAGCGTGGTGGGATGATGGAGTCCGTTGTAGTCGGAAAAGTTGTCGAGCGGTTCAACGAAACCGTGACCGATCAATTCGGCCCAGACGCGGTTGACGAAGGCCCTGGCAAAGTAGTCGTTGCGGGGATCGGTGATGAGTTGCGCCAGTTGATCGCGTAGTTCGCTGGAGCGGTAGAGGTCGCCATGGACGTTGAGCTTTTGGCTTTCCTTTTTAGCCTCCTCCAGCACCGGATCACTGGGCCGTCCGATATTCGGTTCGACGGAATCGAGGAGGGCGTCGAGGGAGGCGGTATTATCATCGGTGGAGTTCTCCTGCTCTTGCGAGAGACGAACTGCTTCAAAGCGTTGGATGTGGTGGGGAGTTTTTTCGAAGTGGCCTAACTGGAAGGGGAATCGTGGCTTGACTGGTTTGCGGTCACGAGTTTCGGCCTTATCCTCGGGCGGCCAGAGGACCGTCATTTCGTTTCCTTCCGTGGTGTAGACTGACCCGCCACGGCGTCGGCTCTCCATCTTTTTGGTTTTTCCAAAGAAGGCGGCGAGGTCGTAGAAATCCTTCTGGGCCCAGTCATCGAAGGGATGGTCGTGGCACATCGCGCAGCCGATCTGAACTCCAAGGAAAATCTGTGCGGTGGCAGCTGCGAGTTCCATGGGTTGGGCATCATCGCCCAAAATATATCCGACTGCCGGATTCGAATTGGCCCGTCCTGAGGCGCTGATGAGTTCCCGAACCAAGACATCGTAGGGTTTTTTCTGTTCGATAGATCCGTGGAGATAGGCGAGTAATTGATTGCCTCCGGTAACGTTGGAGCGGACTCGTAACATGTCGGCCATGAAGACCGTCCAGCGGTCCGCGAAGCGTGGCTGGGAGGAGAGTTTTGAAATGAGCTTCGTCTGGCGATTTTCGCCCCAGCCTTCATACTCCCTAACTTCGTTCATCGTCGGAATCCGGCCGATGAGGTCGATGGTGGATCGTCGGAGAAAGGCCGCGTTATTGAGAGTTTGCGTGGTGACGACTCCGGTGCCGGCATTTTCTCGCCGCAGGATATCGTCGAGCATCGCCGCAGCCTCGATGTTCGAGCGAGGGGCCTTCTGTGGCAGGGCCACCCGTTTGGGCGCTTCCGGCTTCCGCTCGGTGAGAGTCACGCCTTTAGGCCATTTTGCACCACCTTCGACCCAAGCATCCAGAAGGGCGACTTCCTCGGGTTTTAAAGCCCGTCCTTCATCCGGCATCACTCCTTCGTCGATCGGGCGTAAATGGATTCGGACCAAAAGCTCGCTCTTTGCGGAATTGCCCGGCACGACAGCTTCGGCAGTATCTCCGCCTTCCAAGAATTTCTCATGCGTATCCATTCGCAGCCCACCTTTGATTTTCGATGCTGTATGACAGCGCACGCAATTACTTTCTAGGATAGGCTGGATCTGCTGTCGAAAGTCCGGGACAGCGGCTAAAACGGGCGAAGCCGCGGCCAGAGTGCTCAGAAAGCGAATAATGGAATGCAGTTGGCTCAAGGTGTGGGGAATTACGAAGGAAATCCCGAATAGGTTAACAACCACGAAAGGAAAAGAAATCTTTCGTTTACCCTGAGCTTAATCGGAAGGTTTAAATCTCCACGAAGATCGTCTCATAGCAGTGCTGCTCTTCTCTTTGTGAAATGTCACCAATCATTCCCGCTGCAGCGTCCATGGCGATGCATGAATCCAGAAGTTCTGGGAATAGCACAGATTACAAATTCATGAACGGTCGGACTAGGTTTGAAGTGGTCCCGTTTTTGTAGCCAGTAGATTCTTGGGCTTATTGATGATCGAGCTGGTCTGTGGGGCTGGATTTTATGCCGCGGTTGCAGTCGTGATTTCGGGTTCGTAGACCACCCACGGTGATTAGCCTCCTAGCGCTGTGTGGCTCCGGCGATGGTTGTAGAACTCCATCCAATCCGACACGAGTTGCGAGGCTTCGCCCACCGTCTGGTAGCTCCAAAGTCTCAACTTCTCGTATTTGACGCTTCGCCAGAGGCGCTCGATAAGCACGTTGTCCTTCCAGCGACCTTTACCGTCCATCCTGACCTTAATACTGTGCCCTTCGATTGCTTGTATCCATTCCGGACTCGTAAATTGAGAGCCTTGATCTGTATTAAAAACCTTGGGCTTGCGGCCCGTCCGCTCAAAAGCCCTTTGGAGAGCTCTGATACAAAATTCAGCGTCCATGGAGTTGCTGACCTCCCACGCGAGCACCGCTCGGCTATGCCAGTCCATGATCGCAACGAGGTAACCGTGTCCTTGTGGCATCGGGATATAGATGACGTCGGTGCACCACACTTGATCAACTTCTGTCACTCCGACGTTTCGAAGTAGGTAGGGGTATTTTTTATGCGCTGGTGAAGACTTGCTGGTCGATGGCTTGGGGTGGTTCGGTGTGATCAGCGCTTTTCGCTCGTGTCGATTTCCAGTTCGTTGCGCTTTCCCTCAAGAAATTCTTTCTCGATGAGGAGTTGCCGATTTTACGTTCGAGTTGTGCTGACTTTCTTTCGAAGTTCACCGCAGCCTCGTTGCTAGCGTTTTTGCGTTCGAAGATCTCACTGATACGACTCTCGAATTCCTTCTTCCAAGCGCTGACTTGCGTCTGGGCAATGTCGTTATCTATCGCGATTTGTTGAATCGCCTTCTGGTTCGCCATCGCCTCTCTGGCGACGCGGGCTTTGAATTAGGCACTCAAGGTGCCTTCTTTTCCGTCGACTCATTTGGTTTTATTTCAGGGGTGTCGCCCCCTAAAAGACCCGCTCAATTCATCAACAAGCTTCTGGCTCCGTTTCCTGGGGCCACTTCAAATATCCATTTTGCTCTTTTTTCCTAGGTCATATAAAATCAGCGATTCAACGACATTCTCCGCTTGAAATTAAAGGCTTCGCCTTTAGGGTCTGGGTGTCCGAGATCGGGCGTGATTAATGTCATGAGTTCTTCTAAATGCTCTCTCTGCACCTTTATTAAATCTTCGATCGGTCGAAAGCTGGTAGTTGCCCTCACCGGACTCGCTCTAGTTCTCTTCTTGGCGGGACATCTCTCCGGAAACCTGCTCATCTTCGCTGGCGCCGAAGTTTTTGATGCATACGCTGAGTTCCTCCATAGCTTCCTCCACGGGATGGGGGTCTGGGTTGCTCGTATTAGCCTACTAGCCTGCTTCGTCATCCACATCTGGTTCACTGTTCTCCTAACAAGAGAGAACAAAAAGGCACGGACTCCTTATATGCACGAGGCGACAGTCCAAGCATCAAAATCATCTAGAATAATGATCTGGTCTGGCCTCACAATTCTGGCCTTTGTCATCTTCCACCTCCTTCACTTTACCGTTCGCATCGACTCGGATCTTGCTGCGCTCGGCGAGGCCAGCCCCTGGGAAATGGTCATCCAAGGATTTCAAAACCCGCTTGTAACGATTTTCTACGTCATTGCGATGACCTTGCTCTGTTCGCACCTCAGCCACGGAGTCGCTTCGATCTTCCAAACGCTGGGCCTCCGCAGTAAGAAAACCGCTGGTGCCATCAAGTTCATCTCTTGTGCCTATGCCTTCGTTATCTACGTCGGCTTTATTTCCATCCCTCTTTCCATCTGGTTGTTCGGCTTTGGCCGCTAACCCCTGCTAATTCCCGCTATGAGTCTCGATAGTAAAGTTCCCACCGGTCCACTCGGTGAAAAATGGTCATCCCACAAGATGGGCTCCAAACTCATCAATCCTGCCAACAAGCGAAAGTTCAAGATCATCGTGGTCGGCTCCGGTCTCGCGGGAGGATCCGCCGCCGCAACTCTTTCCGAGCTGGGATATCAGGTCGATTGCTTCTGCTATCAAGACAGCCCCCGCCGCGCCCACTCGATCGCCGCTCAAGGAGGAATCAACGCCGCCAAGAACTACCAAAACGACGGCGACTCGGTATTTCGCCTCTTTTACGACACTATCAAAGGGGGCGATTTCCGCTCCCGCGAAGCCAACGTTCATCGTCTTGCCGAGGTTTCCACCGAGATCATCGACCAATGTGTCGCTCAAGGAGTTCCCTTCGCCCGCGAATACGGCGGACTCCTCGACAATCGCTCATTTGGAGGAGCTCAGGTAAAACGCACCTTCTATGCACGCGGCCAAACCGGCCAGCAACTGCTCATCGGCTGTTACCAGGCGCTCTCTAAAGAGATCGCCAAAGGGGGAGTGAAAATGCACTCACGCACCGAAATGCTCGATCTCGTGGTAGTAGATGGCCATGCTAAGGGAATCATTGTCCGCAATCTCGTCACCGGTGAGATTACTTCCCACGCGGCCGATGCCGTTATCCTTGCGACCGGTGGTTATGGAAACGTTTTCTATCTCTCAACCAACGCCATGGGCTGTAATGTCATGGCCGCTTTCCGTGCCCATAAGCGAGGAGCCTACATTGCCAACCCTTGCTACACCCAGATTCATCCGACCTGCATCCCTGTCAGCGGTGATTACCAATCCAAGCTAACCCTCATGTCCGAGTCTCTTCGGAACGACGGACGCATCTGGGTTCCTAAATCAAAAGAGGACGCCGCCGCGATCCGCGATGGCCGCAAATCTGCCTCTGATATCGACGAAGATAGCCGCGACTATTATCTCGAACGTAAATACCCCTCTTTCGGAAACCTTTGCCCCCGTGACATCGCCTCCCGCGCTGCCAAAGAATGCTGTGATGAAGGCCGTGGCGTCGCCACCACCGGACTCGGAGTCTTCCTTGACTTTAAGGACGCCATCGATCGCGATGGAGAAGACGCCATCCGCGCCCGCTACGGAAACCTCTTCCAAATGTATGAGAAGATCTCAGGCGATAACCCCTACTTACAGCCAATGAAGATCTATCCTGCCGTCCACTACACGATGGGTGGCCTCTGGGTAGACTACAACCTCATGTCGAACCTTCCGGGACTTCACGTCCTCGGCGAGGCTAACTTCTCAGACCATGGCGCCAATCGTTTGGGCGCTTCCGCCCTCATGCAGGGCCTTGCTGATGGATACTTCGTCATCCCATCCACTATCGCCGTCTATCTCTCGACCCAAAAGGCGGGTGCTGTCACCACAGCCCATCCTGAATTTAAGAGGGCGAAAAACGAAGTGCGCGATCGTCTAAAAGCTCTCATCGAAATTAAAGGAGATCGCTCTGTCGATTCCTTCCACCGTGAACTGGGCCTCCTCATCTGGGACAAATGCGGCATGGCCCGCGATCGCGATGGCCTCGAGGAAGCTCTAAAGCGCATTCCTGCCATCCGTGACGAATTTTGGACCAACGTGCGGATCCCCGGATCTGTAAATGGCCTCAATGTTGAACTTGAAAAAGCAGGTCGCGTTGCCGACTTCATCGATTTCGCCGAGGTCCTCTGCCACGATGCCCTCAATCGCGAGGAATCCTGCGGAGGCCACTTCCGTTCCGAACACCAATTCGTAGAATCGGACTCTGAAGTACAGGACGGCACCACTCAAACCGGCGAGGCCCGTCGCCACGATGATCAATTCCAGTATGTCGCCGCTTGGGAGCACACCGCTCCCGGCACTCCTCCTGTTTTGCACAAAGAAGAACTCGTCTTCGAAGAAGTCAAACCTTCCATCCGCTCCTACAAGTAAGTCATGTCACTCCTCAACCTAACACTAAAGGTCTGGCGTCAGGACAATCCGTCCGACTCCGGCCGTATTGAAACCTATGAGGCCAAGGAGATTCCGACTTCGGCTTCCTTTCTGGAAATGATCGATATCGTCAATGAACGCCTCATCAAGGACGGCCATGATCCCATTCATTTCGACCATGACTGCCGCGAAGGAATCTGCGGCATGTGCTCCATGACGATCAATGGCGTCCCCCATTCAAAGGAGCGCGGCACCACCACTTGTCAGCTCCACATGCGCAAGTTCTCTGATGGAGAGACAATCTACATCGAGCCCTTCCGCGCCAAGGCCTTCCCCGTCATCAAGGACCTCGTCACCGACCGTTCTTCATTCGACCGTATCATCGGTGCCGGTGGTTTCATCAGCGTTCGCACCGGCTCGGCACCCGATGCCCACGCCGTCCCCGTCCCAAAGCCCGATGCTGATGCCGCTTTCGACGCCGCTGCCTGTATCGGTTGCGGTGCCTGCGTCGCCGCCTGTAAGAATGCCAGCGCCATGCTCTTCGTTTCCGCCAAAGCATCCCACCTCAATCACCTTCCCCAGGGACTGGTCGAGAAGGACCAACGCACCCTCTCCATGGTGCGCCAGATGGATGCCGAAGGATTCGGAAACTGCACCAATCAATACGAGTGCGAAGCAGTCTGCCCGAAGGAAATCAGCGTCCAGCACATCGCGAAACTCAATCGCGACTACCTCGCTGCCAGTGCGCGGGAAGGAGTCTCCTAGACCAAGCGGTAGTAGCAGCTTTCAGCCTCCGCTACGCCTTGATTGGGGACTTAAGTATACTCCCTTCCCAAATAGAGCTAAAATAGAACCTCAAGGATAGTTCCGAAAAATCAATCGCCCTCGTTTATTTCCACCAAGGAATCCTCCAGAGTTCCACCCTCAGTGAAGACGTTTACCAAGCCCCTAGGAAGGTCCCCGCATCATCACTAGAGTCTCTCATGGAGGAGCTGAGTAGTATCGCAAAAGTGGCAGCCAGGACGACGTCACCCGTCAGAAACGCGATCTTCAGGCCGAAGTCCAAAATAAGATCGCCCTCCGAAATCGCCTTCGCGAAATCCTCAAACGAGCAAAGAAAGTGTCCGACGTCCTCGAAATCGAAAAAGAACTCGCCAATGTTCAAACCGAACTCGATCAGCTCACCGGAATACTAAAATCACTCAGATCTCAAGTCTCCTCATCGACCCTCTCGCTCAACATCGAACGTCTTTTTGCCCCTCAATTTAAGGCACTCAAGGGCCATTCCTCAAGGTTAGAAACATTCCTTTTGGGGAAATGAAAGCTCCCCAACCACTCTTACGTTTTATTCTCTTAGTATGAGCATCGATACCCGACGTCACTTCCTGAAAAAATCCACCCTCCTCGCTGGTTCCACCTTCGGATTCCCCGCCATCGTGAGCGGCCAGAACCTCAACTCCAAAATCCAGGTCGCCTGCATCGGCGTTGGAGGAAAAGGCGATAGCGATACCAAAAACGCTGCCAAATGCGGAGGCCATATCGCCGCCCTCTGCGATATCGACCGCAATACCGTCGACAGAATGGCGAAGACCTTCCCCAAAGCCTCAAAGCACTCTGACTTCCGCGAAATGCTCAGCTCCATCGGAGACAAAATCGACGCGGTCACCGTCTCCACCCCCGACCACCTTCATGGCGTTGCCTCCATCATGGCGATGCAAATGGGCAAGCACATCTACTGCCAAAAACCCCTCACTCAGACCGTTTGGGAATCCCGCTTCATGCGCAACCTCGCCCGCGAAAAGAAACTCGCGACCCAGATGGGCAACCAGGGATCCGCAGCCAATGGCCTCCGTCGCTCCGTCGAAATCATCCAGTCCGGTGTCATCGGAAATCCCAAAGAACTCCACGTCTGGACCAACCGCCCCGTCTGGCCCCAGGGCCTCGAACGCCCCGCCGGATCCGATCCGATCCCTGAAGGCCTCAATTGGGACTGCTTCATCGGGCCCGCCCAAATGCGCCCCTATAAAAAAGACCTCTACCACACTTTCAAATGGCGCGGCTGGTCCGACTTCGGCACCGGTGCCCTCGGCGACATGGCCTGCCACACCGTCAACATGCCCTTCCGCGCTCTCAAGCTCGGTTACCCCACCCGCATCGAGTGCGAAATGGCCTCCCGCATTTACGACGAGACCTATCCCCTCACCACCCGTGTCCGCTTCGAGTTCCCCGAGCGCGAAGGCCTCCCTCCACTCAAGTTCTGGTGGTACGATGGTAACCCCTCTCAATCATTCGACCCCATCCGTCCCAAGGCTTCTGTCGTCGCCGACGTCATCAAACTCCGTGGCGGAAAACTGCCCGGCAGTGGCGCTGTCATCATTGGTGACAAAGGCACCCTCTTTTCAGAAGACGACTACGGTCGCGAATTCTACGTCAAACTGAACGGGGAAAAAGAATACACCCACGCCGATAAGCATCCCGCCTGCCAAGGCGTCCCCCAGACCATCCCTCGCTCACCCGGACACGAACAGGAATGGTTCGACATGATGGAAAGCGGCAAGCCAGCCTACTCCAACTTCGAGATCGCTGCCTACCTCAACGAAGTCATCCTCCTCGGCTGCATCGCCCAACGAGTCGGCGAAGGCCACCCCATCGACTGGGACGGACCCAACATGAAATCCACCAACAGCGCACTCGCCACCAGCCTCGTCAAGCGGAACTACCGGGACGGCTGGGACCCCAAAGTCTAAGCAATGGAACCGGGGCCTATTGCCCTTATTTCAAAAGAGCCAAAGATACCTTTCACACAAGCCCAGGGCAGCGCCCTGGGCTTCTTCGTGCCAGGCATCACGAACAACAACCATTCGCACCCGCCGCCTTACCCAAAATTTACTCCGCCCCTCTCCAAACTCCTCCATTCTTGACACTCCCGCCACCATCAGGCACTCAAAAGCCCTCCTATTATGAATAAACTCACTGTCCGTGATCTCGATGTTGCCGGAAAAGAAGTCCTCGTCCGGGTCGACTTCAATGTCCCAAAAAACGACGCCCTCGAAATCACAGATGACACCCGCATCCGTGCTGCCCTCCCCACCATCGAGCACCTCAGATCCGCTGGTGCCAAAATCGTTCTGTGCTCCCACATGGGACGCCCTTCCGCCGAGAAAGAAGTAAAATACTCCCTCGCACCCGCTGCCGAACACCTTGGAAAACTCCTCGGATGCGCCATCGCCTTCGCCCCGGACTGTATCGGCGATGACGCCGAAGCCGCACGCGCTTCACTTTCAAAGGGTGACATCATTCTCCTCGAGAACACCCGCTACTACTCCGAGGAAAAGGCCAACGACCCAACCTTCGCCGAAGCCCTCGCCGGCGATGCCGAACTCTTCGTCAATGACGCCTTCGGCACCGCCCACCGCGCACACGCCTCTACCGAGGGAGTCACCCACCACGTCTCCCAGTCCGCCATGGGCTTCCTCATCGAAAAGGAACTCGAATTCCTACAGGTCAAACTCGACAACGCCGAAAAACCCTTCGTCGTCATCATGGGCGGCGCGAAAGTCTCCGATAAGATCGAAGTCATTTCCTCCCTCCTCGACAAGGCCGACACCATCCTCATCGGTGGCGCCATGGCCTACACCTTCCGCAAGGCGCAAGGCTACGAGATCGGCATGAGCCTCGTCGAAGACGACAAACAGGAACTCGCCCTCGAGATCCTCAAATCGGCTAAGGAAAAAGGCGTCAACTTCCTCCTCCCCGCCGACACCCGCATCACCAAGGAGTTCAAAGAAGGAGCCGAAACTTGGAACACCGAAGCCTACGGACAAGGCGGCACCATCCCCGCCGATAAAGAAGGCATCGACATCGGCGACGTCGCCATCGAAGACTTCAAAGAAGTCATCGCCGGAGCCAAGACCATCCTCTGGAACGGCCCCATGGGCGTCTTCGAAAAAGACTGCTTCTCAAAAGGAACCGACGCCATCGCAAACGCCATCGCAGACAGCGGCGCTCTCAGCATCGTCGGCGGAGGAGACTCCGTCACCGCAGCCGTAAAATTTGGCGTTGCGGATAAAGTCTCCTTCATCTCCACCGGCGGCGGCGCCTCCCTCGAACTCCTCGAAGGCAAGCCCCTCCCGGGAGTCGCCGCCCTCAGCGAGAAGTAAGGAAAACAATCACCAATCTTCCAAAAATCCCGCCTCGCAAGGGCCGGGCTTTTTTTTCTGCAGCGTGACTTCGTAAGCCTACATCGCAGGGGGAAATGCCATCGGGATTGAATAGAAAACAAGCATCCGCACCAAAAAGAGGAGCCTCCCAGTATAGGAAACTCCTCTCTAAATTCTAACAGGATTTTCTGATTCTACCTCACCTCGATCACTCCGCGCATGATACCGGCGTGACCAGGGAAGGTGCAGATGAAGGGATAGTCTCCGGCCTCGGTAGGCGCAGTGAATTCCAGTTCCTGGGTTTCCCCTTTTTCCAAAAGCTTGGTGGCATGAAGAATATCAGGAGACTCCGGAAGCCATCCCTTTTTGAATCCTTCGGCACCGAGAGCGATAGCGGCGTTCCCGACGGCATCAGCGGTTCCAGGCTTCACGATGACAAAGTTGTGCGGCATGTAGTCGGGGTTCACGAAGATGAGCTTCACCCTCTTGCCCACTTTCAGTTTGAACTCGTTCACATCGAACTGGATCTTCTCGACGATGGTATTCACGCGCACGATCGTGAGATCCGCAGTGTTGGATTCGATGCCTCCTTTGAAGGTGACCATTTTTACTTCTTCTTCGATCTGCTGCGTTCCCAACGTCGGGTCAGCGACTTCCCAGAAGTGCTTCACTGTAGCAGCTCCTTGAGCGGCGTGTTTGTCAGCTGAGCTGAGAACCTTAGCCAAGAGATCGTTGTTTTTGACATTGTGCTGCTGGTGAACCCAGAGCGCTTCGAGAAGCGGGATGCCGTCTTCTTTCTTGGCGGGATCAAATTGCTTTACCCACTCCTGGGTCGCGGCAATAACCTCATCGGTATCGCGCTCACTGATTTCAACCCGAGTGCGGTGACGCACACCCATGACAGGGTGCTTGAAGTTATTAAGGAGTGCGGTGATGGACGCACCATCGATCTTCACAGGCTTTTGCAGCGGGCGTCCCTCGTAGGTCATACGATAGATTCGACCGTGCTTCTTATCACGATTCGGGTCGCGCACGTTGTGCTGCATGTGACCGATGATGACGTTGTGCCAGTCAGCAACATAGAGTGCGCCGTCTCCACCGAAGATCGCATCCGTAGGTCGGAAGTTCTTGTCGTCGCTGTAGAGCAATTCCTCAGCAGGAGTTCCCCAGACTTCACCAAACTTGTATTTCTTATCCTCAAAGCCGTCGCGGTGAAGCTTATACTGCTTGAGGCCGAGATAGCCGATCGTGTTGCAGACGAGGAAGTTTTGCTGCATCTCCTCGGGGAAGTGGCTGCTGGAAACGATCTCATCAGCAGAGACCGGACGGACTTCTTTGTTCAAGAGCGGGAACATTTTGAAGCCCTTTCCTTCAGGACGCACCTGGTAGGAGCGCCCACCGGTTCCGTCATTGGCATATAGGTATCCCCACTGGTCAAAGCTGGTTCCGTGAGGATTCGGACTGTTCCCGGCGTGGAAAGTAATCGTGAAACGACGTGGATCGAAGCGATACATTCCGGAAGCACCGGTGCTCAACGAAGGACCCCAAGGAGTTTCGTGATTGTGGTGGAGGAAGATACCACTCTGCCAATAGATCCCGCCGTCAGGGCCGAAGATGAGATTGTTGGCAGCGTGGTGCGTGTCGGATGAGCCCACACCCTGCATGATAACGTAGCGCACGTCCGCAACATCGTCACCATCGGTGTCCTTTAGGAAAAGGATATCAGGCTGGGAGGTCACAATCACTCCGCCATTCCAGAATTCAAAACCGAGCGGGTTGTGGACCTTCGCGAATTCCTTCACACGGTCTGCCACACCATCATTGTCGTCATCTTCAAAGATGAGCAGAGCATCGTTCATTTCCTTGAGCGGCTCCCACTTGGGATAAGTCGCCCAAGCTGCAGCCCAGAGGCGCCCTTTGGTGTCGACCTGCATCTGGACCGGATTGGCCATTTGAGGGAACTTTTTCTCATCGGCAAAAAGATTCATCTTGAATCCCTTGGCCAGGTGCATTTTGGAGATCGCTTCTTTGCCATCGAGATACTTGAGGTTGCCTTCTTTCGCCGCACTTGAGCTGCGAGAACCACCACCAACGTTTGAAATGACTGGAATTGCAGCGGGGACATTCGAATCATCGACCTTCAGATCTTTTCCAGCGGCGCGCGCCCAAATCTTTTTGTCGCGATTCGCAGTGGTGACGTCGAGCATCTTAAGTTCGTGACCCAGCACGTCCTTGTTGGTCTGACCATTGACGAAGCTCAATCCCGAACGGCCGCCCCAGACATCGTTTCCATCGGTCGCCCGATAGCGGTTATACCAGTGCCAGTTTTTGTCGGTCACTGCCTTGCGGAGAGCTTGATGACTCGGTGAAGCATTTACTTCTTTCCTTAAAAGCGCTTTGGCAATCACCTCGCCGACCATGCGATTTCCATCCTGATTCAAATGGATGCCATTCAAGGTCAGCGGAATATTACTGGTGGAGTAGAGTTTCAGCGAGGGGTTGAAAAGGTCAAGGAAGGCAACGCCATTTTGCAGAGCGGCCAGGCGGGTTGCTTCGGTGATGGCGAGGAGGCGCTTGTTGTTGGCCCGGCCATTGGGAAGATTCTTGTCCTTGAGATTTTCGTGGGCAATCGGACTCGCAAGAACGATCCGAGGAGGACTTCCGCCATTGGGCTGGGCCTTGCGCAAGCCGTTCACGAGTTCAGCCAATTGCTTGGCGTAGTCCTCAGGCTTGGTGTCGAAGGATTCGTTGTATCCAAACATCGCGATCACGACATCCGCGCCGACATGTTGAAGATAGGCAGGCATGGGAGTAAAACCCTTGGAACGGGGATACTTGTTCGCCCGGTCGCCACTGAGACTCATGTTTCGGAAGCTAAGCTCCATTCCAGGAACCTCGGATTGGATGAGAGCCTCCAGCCACCCGTCGTGCTGCATGCGCTCGGCGAGGCTGTTTCCAATGATCGCAACCGTGTCGCCTTTTTTAAACTTGAAGGGAGAAGGATCGCGATAGTCGCTTGGAACCTGGACAACCTTGGCGGTCTTTCCATTGGCATCGCGATAGCTGACTTCTCCTCCGATACGAAAATCAACATCAGCTGAGAATTCGGGCGCTTTGACCCCCTTTTTTTGGAAGACTTTCTTCCGTTTTGCATCGAGGAGCGTGAAGGTGAAGCCGTCGAGTCGACTCCCAAGGCTTTCACCGCGATTCCAGATAGTCACCAACTCGATCTTCGAGCTCTTCCCAAGATCGAGCTCCCACCAAGGGTTTTCCGAGTTTTGCTGGGTGTGGGTCTGACCATTGTTGGTGAAACTTGGGCTCTTATTGCCATCGATGGCACGATCAGCGGTGCCGTTATTCGAATCGCTGGATTGGGTCGCTTTACCGGAGCGGGCCATATTTTTGCCCCCGGAAAGAACTTCGACTTCGGCGAGTGTTAGAGTCTTTCCTTTACCCGGAAGTTCGATTCGAACATAGCGGGCATCAATCGACGGCGCGGCCGCAGAAATCAGGGAGGAAAGGAGAAGGATCGTTGAAACTATCTTCATATGCGTGAGGTACCATTACGCACATCACGCCGCAAAACTTAGCGAGAAAATCGAATAAGTTTACAAAGGTGTCAATCTGCCTCCCTACTCCGTGAAGGCCATCACTTCACTCAGGCGACTATAGCTGGGAAAGGTAAGATCCTGGCAGCCTTCGGTGACGATTTTGATGCACTTCACCTCCTTCGGGTCGAATCGATGAATGACCTGATTTTCGCTCCCGCGGGTCTCCTTTTCCGTCTTTCCAACTGATTCAAAGGTGGTTCCATCGGCCGAAACAAGGATTTCATACTGTTCCCAGCTCTTTCCAACCGCCCGCTCGTAAACGACGAGGCGGGACAGAGTGGCTACTTTCTTCATCTCGATCAAGATCTCCAGCGGTTTCGGTTTCGTAGGAAAACCCAGGAAATGATCGAAGCGATCAGGAATGCCATTGGTCAGTCGCTGGGGGCCAAAGACGGGCTGGGAGGCTCCGGCGGATGGCGTAACCTTGGCGAGGGATATTGAGGTATTATACAACATGGAATCTTAATCACCTGAGCCGATGTTTGTATGATTACTATCGATTTCCAATATCACGCATCTCGCCTGATCCCAAGAGCCTTTCTGAACAAAGCTTGCCGCATGCTCACTCACGCCAATCTTCCGGACGTGAAAGGCAGACTAGAGGGATGACTTGCTTCCCCTGCTAATTCCCGATAGCTCGTTGTCAGCAAAATGACCCCCACTCCCGAAGTCATCCTCGGCAACTCGAATCGACGATTCTCGGGTGTCACATCGACGATGCTTCAGACATTTCCCGAGGTCAGCGCCCGCGTCCCTCTTACCGTTCTCGGGCCACACCACCTTCCTGATGGAGCCCCCTTCCTCACCTTTCGCGAATTCACCCGCCTCTGTCGTGAACTGCTACCAGATGGACTTCCGCGCGTCTTTCATGCCCGTCGGAATGACGAAATGCTCCAAGCCCTCAGCGCCAAAAAACTCCTCGGAGCAAAAATCAAAATCATTTTCACCTCTACCGCCCAGCGCAACCACTCCCGCTTCACCAAGGCCCTCATCCGCAGGATGGACGGAATCATTACCACCGGCTCAGCCGCCGGTTCCTATTTAGATAAACCGGCTGATGTCATCATTCCCCACGGAATCGATTTGAACCGCTTCCAACCGCCCTCCAGTAAATCCGAAGCCTGGAAAAAGCTCGGCTTCCCGGGCGACTACGGCATCGGCATCTTCGGCCGCGTGCGCCCTCAAAAAGGAATCGACCTCCTCGTTGACGCTGCCCTTCCTCTTTTAAAAAAGAACCCCGCCCCCACCATCGTCATCGTCGGCGAAACCACCCCCAAGTTCCGCGATTACCAACGGTCCCTCGAAGAAAAAATTGCCACGGCGGGACTCAGCAAGCGCATCATCTTCCACGGCAAGCGCCCCGGCTCCGAACTCCCCGTCCTCTTCCAGGGCATGTCCCTCGTGGCAGCACTCAGCCGGAACGAAGGCTTCGGCCTCACCGTCCCCGAAGCCATGGCCACCGGCGCGGCCGTCCTCGCCTCCCATGCCGGAGCCTGGAAAGACATCGTTTCGGATGGCATCCATGGATTCACCGTTCCCTGCGATGACTTGAATACCACGCGCGAAAAACTTGCCACCCTCATCGCGGATCACGACAGTCTGTTAGGAATGGGTCGGGCGGGACGAAAGCACGTCGAGACCCACTACACCATCGAACGTGAAGCGAGCGCCCTGTGCGCATATTACCGTATCGTTCAAAAATCCTAATCCTCCTTCTCCGTGCCGCGCCCAAAATTCACTCACCGCCTCGAATATGGCGCTTATCGACTAATCGAAAGTAGCCTACGTTTACTCTCGGTGCGCACCACAGTTTCCCTCGGAGAATTCCTCGGTCGAGTCGCCTTCCACATTCTTCCCAAGTATCGCCACATCATCTTGCGAAATTTGAGCTTCGCCTACGGACAGGAAAAATCTGCGCAAGAAATCGCTAACTTGGTTCTCGAAGTCTTCGAGCGCAATGGCGGTAACCTCCTCTCATCGATTCGTCTTCCATTCCTCAGCTCAGACGAACTTCGTAAGCATGTCACGTTTCACAACGTCGAACTCGCTTTGAAGACGATTAAAGAAGGAAAAGGAATGATCATCTTAGCCCCTCACATGGGAAACTGGGAACTCCTCGCCCAAACGATTCCTCTCATCGATGACTCGGTCAATACTGGAGCGTTCTACCGCAAGCTTAATAATCCTCTCATGGATCGACTCATTCAAGATCGACGAAGCCGCAAAGGGCTCAAGCTCTTCGCAAAGCACTCCTCCAGCCACGCCCTCACCACCTTTCTTCGCGGAAACGGGGTCCTCGGAATTTTGGCGGACCAAAGAGTTGGTAATCGTGGGGAGGCCTGCGCTTTTTTTGGGAAACCCACGACCTTTTCCCCCCTTGCACCCGTTCTTGCGAAAAGAGCAAAATCCTCAGTCATCGGCTTGCACTGCACCACCACGGGCCCCGATCACTGGGACATCCACATCACCTCTGTCCCGGAACTCAACACCCAAGCATGTGCCGACAGCCTGGAAGCAGCCTGGAGAAGTTCACCCGCCGACGTCTTCTGGTTCCAGGATCGCTGGCGCCTCCCTTGCCGACGTCCCCTCGCCTTCCTTAAAAAGGAAAACCAAATCAACCCCCGGGAAATCACCAACCCTCTCCGCCTCCTCCTCCTTCACCCCGATGAAAAGGCACCCCCACTCCACGACCTCCCCCAGCTCGATGGACAGGTCACCTGGCAGCTCTGCCCTCAAAGCAAGTTTACCCCCGACAAACTTCCCCTCCTAGATCTCCTCGTCAACACCCCCGGAATCACCCCTCCTAGATCCCTCCAGGAATCCCTCGAAGGCCGCCTCTGTCCCCTCTCCGATCTCTTCTAACAGAAGCCGCCTAACACCTCTCCGATCTCTTCAAGCAGAAGCCGCCTCCAACACCCGACCCCACCCCGGGCGCCCTCCATCCCAACGATCGGTTCACCTCTCAAAACCACCGGTGTTGCGTCCAAGCTCGAATCCTATTCCGGACTGACATGCTGACAACAAAGCGCAATATAGGAGCAGAAAAAGTGCTCTTAAGAAACCGCTACCGCACCAAATAAACCGGAGCATCGCTCAGCACAAAATCCGCCGACCGATCACCATAAACATCGAGTACTTTGCTGAACTCGAAGCCCAGCTCACCCGCGTCCGTGCCCCCATTGCACCACGCCATCACCACCTCCTGCCCTTCCGCCTCAAAGCGCAGCGCATAAACATCCTCCCTCGTCTCCAGCTTCTCCACGAACCTCGCCGATCCCAAAAGCTTCAAAAAGTGACCTAACATCTCAAACCCCGGCCGCCCTCGCCAACCGCCCTCCGCGCGCTCATCCACCAACCCAAATCCATGCGCCACCAACCGCCACCAAAACACTTGATCCACGTAACCTGAGCAAAGCGTCAGGACAAGGTAGCGCAACATGAAGTAGCCGTAGTCCTCAGCCGAGACATGGAGATCATGCTCCGGCTCATTTGGCCGCGGAAAAGAAGCAGTGACCGGCGAGTAAATCCCAGTCCCTTCGAGAGGCCAATTCACCTCCGAGACGACAACCCGCGAATCACACGTCTTGGCACGGATCGCGATCGCCTTTAAAAGCGCACACTTTTCTACCGTCCCAAACTTCCCCTGTAAATTCTCAGGAGCACCGCGGCGATCGACATAGAGATGATGAGAAAGAGCCGAGAAGTGAAGCCCTTCTGGCACCTCCTCCAAAGCTGAAAGGATATAGTGATACTCGAAATCGATACAACTAGGACCAGAGATCTTAAGCTGCGGATACTCCTTCATCAGCGGAACGAGAGGCTCCCATAGCTGCCCTTGCTCCTTCGCAGAATGCACGCCCCACTTCATCCGATTCACCGCGTGCGAGACCTCGATGAGCGAGACTTTTCCCGCAGTCCGAGAGATCACAAATTTCAGAAAATGCGCCCAAGAAGCTGGGTCCGTGACCGCCTTCCGATCCTGTAAAAGAGCGAGCATGACATCATGCCCTTTCTCATTTAGATCAGAAACAAGCGCACTCGTCTTCAGCCAAACATCTTCACTCTCGTGATGGCAAAATCTCACCAAGACTGGAATCTTTCCCAGAGGCTCTAAATATTCGAGCTGACGATCGACATCGAGATCACACGCCTCCAGCGACATCCCGATCTTACCCGAAAGAGACACCTCTTTCTGAAATGCCTCCGGAAGAACCTCCTGATACTTTTTCCAAATCCCAAAACCATATTTTAGCGTCGCCGCCGCTACCGCCAAGTGCCTCCCGCGGGGGTAATGCTTTTTGCGCTCAGGACGCATCATCGTGATCGCCGCCTGAGCAGACTGTGAGTCCCAAATCCAAATATCCTGCACCTCCGGGTAGCCATGGTTTGGAGGACCTCTGAAAGGGTGCCTCATCTTACGACTCATGGCCCACCACCGGAAGCGGCGGCGGTGCTTCTCCAGCGCCCGCACAAATGCCGCAGGAGGCTTCTTCTCCCCCCAATACATCAGGTAGAGAATCACCAGAAATTTACTAGGAAGGCGAAGCCGAGCAAAATCCAGCGCGCGATGCGCATCAGAGAGCTCCTCATAAATTCTCCCACGGTTCAGATCGAGAATCTGCACGGGATCCCAATGAGAGCCTGAACCCTGCCGAAATTCCATATTCTGATTCCCTAAGTCATGATGCACAAATCCAGCATCATGCATCCGCCGCATCGCCTGAGCGACATGCGTGATCAGCGCCACAAAATGATCACACTCTGGCTGATCACGATAAATCTGTAACAAGTGATCCTTAAAACTCCGCAAATCCGTCACGTAACGGGAAAAGTAATAACTCTCCACCAAGCGAGACCCCTCCCACCGATCTATATAAGCAATCGGCTCAGGAGTCCCCACATCATGCTTTTGCAGAAAGCGGGCAGCGCGATAAGAGCGCGCGGCCTTTGTCCCACGTGAGCGATCATAGCGATCTTTCCAGCCCCCTTGCTTCCCGAAGACCTTGACCACCACCGGCAAGCTCTGCCCATCATGCTCCAGATCGATCGCGACCACACGGTGCCTCCCCTCTGAGAGCACTTGACTCTCCTTGCTGAAAATCTTTTCTCTTAATTCACGGATTGCGTCAGGACCAAAAAGATTCCCAAAGGATTCTGCTGCACCCCCTGTAAAATCTTGCTCCTTAATTTCGCATTCTGCCATGAGCGAAGAGTATGAGATCGTACTTAGATGACAATTTTTTTTAGCGCCTAAGTCAGAGTGCCCCCAAGCCATTGCTTGCCTCACAGATTAAAAATAGGATAGAATCTTCCAGACGGCAAAAGCTGTCAGCCACTTCAGACCTCTCGCGAGACAGCAACCCTCAGTGAGATGAAACCTTAAGCAGCAGCCCTCTGCCCTTCCGATTCTCTTCCCTCCTCACCCCTATGTTGATCTCACAAAAAATAGATAAGGGGACCTATTTCACCCCTTTCCCAAGCACGAAACCTGAACAAGTAGAGAAGCTGATTCGTATTACTCGTGATTCTTTAAGAAAAGAATTTGAGAAGACCCATATTCTCAAGAAAGCCAGACAACGTCTCGTCGTTCGCATCGAGGCTGAGGACTCACCAATTATCTTTAAATTATTTCCACTTCGAAAAATCACCTCCCGACTTAGGCATAAAAAATTCGCGCATCGAGAATTCTTAAATTATGTTAAGGCTAGCGAATTAGAAATTCTCACTCCTGCATGCTTTGGCTTAATCGAGCAGCGAAAATTCGGCTTAGTATATCGCTCTGGAATTATCCTTAATGATATTTCCAACGCCTCCAACGCTCTTAATATGAGCCAATCTACACCCTATGAGTTAGCTGCAGAAAAATGCCTCCCCGCACTTTCCCTTTTATATAACAAAGGCGCACATCATCTTGACGCTCGAGAAGAAAATATCTTACTA
>Ga0302131_1000425_pt1 | contig 26200 bp, 25 predicted proteins | sample CB9_20m_MG_FD_203105 | JGI IMG/M metagenome (GOLD analysis project Ga0302131, IMG submission 203105) | Marine microbial communities from Western Arctic Ocean, Canada - CB9_20m | ecosystem: Environmental > Aquatic > Marine > Oceanic | place: Canada: Western Arctic Ocean | collected 2017-09-19
CAGATAGACCCATCCCTTAACCCTGACCGTATTGGCGCTATTACCGCTTCGCCCAGTGGTGGCCTTCACGCGGCTATACAGACGAACGCTAAAGGTGGATATAACTCAAGGTCCAGAGAGACAATTATTGATACTAAGGTCAGTGAGCAGCTTACTGGAGGCCAAGAAGAGGTCTATATCAATAAAGCCATGCAAAATGGCATAGATCGAGAAGCTGACTGCAAAGAGGCTTTCGAGTCAGCTACCGGGCGAACCATTCTGGACGTTCCTTTTACTTTGCATAAAAAAATTGGCTACTTTGGGGCCAGTCCAGATGGGGTTTTTGACGATGATCCTAGTGTGTTGATCGAGATCAAATGTCCACTGCAAAAAACCTATGCCCGTTTCCTGCGGACGCTTGAAATCCCTGCTGAATATCAAACGCAGATGATAGCCCAAGTTGCCTGCATGAAGCATTTGGGAGCGAAGTCTGCTTTGTTCATCATGTACCACCCAAGATTTACACCTAGCTATGTCGCTGTGCCGTTCAAAGTCACAGCCAAGCAAATCAAAGAATTAGAAACCGAAGTCACCATTTTGGTGGCTGAAATCATAGAAGCACGACTTTTAGCGGAGAGTAATCAATATGGCAGGCATAAATAAAGTGATCCTGGTTGGGAATGTAGGAACAGAACCAGAGAGCAAGCAATTTGATTGGGGGATGGTGTGTAATATTTCAGTTGCGACCTCTGAAACTTGGAAAGATAAAAACACGGGCGAGAAGCAGGAAAAGACTGAATGGCATCGGGTTACTTTTAAGAATCGTCTGGCCGAAGTTGTCGATCAGTGGGTTAAGAAAGGATCAAAAATCTATATCGAAGGTAAGTTAACAACTCGCTCTTGGGAGCAGAATGGCGAGAAGCGTTATGCCACTGAGATCGAAGCGAGAGAAATGCAAATGTTAGACAATAAGACGGATCAAACAGCCACAGCACCGAAGAAAGCAAAGAAGCCAGTTGACTATGATATTGACCCCAACGATTTGCCCTTTTAATGATGTCTGAAGAGGATGAAAAAATCGACAAGGCTAAAAGGATTGAAATTATAATCGCACAAGCAAAATTAGCCCCTTGGCACATTTTTTTGCCAACTAGCTGCATTTGTCCCTGCGGATTTGATTTTGTGGATTACTCAAAGGCCCATACGAAATTTATTACTGGTTGTCCGAAATGCAATAGGTCTTTTTGCGAATGATAAAAATTGAACTTACAAACGAAGATTTGCACGATTGCCGAAGGGCAGGGAATTTTCGATGGCAGTTATCACGAGCGGCTGGTATTTCAGATCAGCAAAAAGGCCCAACTAAGAAAAATAGTAAGAATCATTACGACATAATTGGTATTAAGGGCGAATTGGCTGTTGCTCGTTTGTATGACCTCCCTTTTGATGCTTACCGGGGCGGTATAGATGAAGGGATCGACCTCTTTTATGGTGGGGTATCAATTGATGTCAAGTCCACTGATAACATCGGTGGTAAATTAATCTTTAAATCAAAAGAAGCATTCAAGGCACAAATTGGCATTCTTGCAATCGAACTTGAAGAGAATTTAATTGGTGTTGCTGGCTGGATAACAAGAGAAGAATTCAAAGAGAACAGCCGTTCGTATGGGATAAAAGGAGGGTTCTGTGTGACTCAAGCCGACTTAAAATTGCCCGAAAGTTTGTGGGGAAAAATGATAAACAGGAAGAACAAGAAAATATGAGAGTAGCCGATGTTATTAACTAGCGAAGAAATTAAGCAGCTTACTGGCTACACAGCGACAAACCAGCAATCACAGTGGCTTACCAGGAACAGAATCTTGCACTTTGTAAATCGTCATAATAAAGTGCAGATCACTTGGGAATCAGTAAATCATCCAGTTAAAAAAATACAGGAGATAGATTTCAGTCATGTCAGGTAAAAAAACAAAAGATAAATGGTTGCCAGCTAGGGTTTATAAAAGAAGCAATGGCACTTACGAATATCACCCCACTACTGGCGGTTCAGTAAAAATTGCTGACGCTAATGCATCACCGATTGAAGTCTTAGATGCTTATGAGCAGATCATGGGTGAAGATGGAACCCTCGGCAGCCTGTGGGAGATGTACAAACAGTCTGAACGATGGATTGATCTCAAACCAAAGACTAAAGAGGATTATTTGGGGGCTTGGGGTCAACTGAATAAGACTTTTGGCAAACATTCCCCAAGAGACATCAAGTCAAACCATGTTAGAAAATACATGGATATAAGAACCGCCAGGACCAGGGCAAACCGCGAAAGAATATTGTTAAAGAATATTTTGCGTTATGGCATCGAATACAATTGGCTTGATAGTCCTAATCCCTGCGATGTTGTTAAGCCTTTCAAAGAAACGCCCCGCGATAGGTATGTTACAGATGAAGAGTATCAAAGACAGTATGAGAGGGTTTCGGAGGTTTTACAGGTCTTTATGGAGTTATGCTATATCTGCGGAGCAAGAGGCCAGGATATACGCATATTGAAGCTGTCAGACATCCAGGAAGAAGGCGTGTTAGTTGTTCAGCAAAAGACGGGCAAGCAACAGTTAAAGATGTGGAATCCGAGACTGAGAGCTGCGGTGGATCGAGCCTTGGAGATTAGAAAAGCGCGACTTGAGAAATGTGGTCACGAATCTATGTTTTTGATCGTAACTAAAACTGGCGGTCCTTACTCTTCTGATGGGCTAAAAGCTAACTGGCAGAAATCAAAATATGAGGGTATGGATTGGACATTCCATGACTTAAAAGCAAAAGCGATTTCAGACTTTAAGGGTGACAAGCAGGAGTTTAGTGGTCACAAATCAAGGCTTCAAATGGAGAAATACAACAGGACCGCAGACAATGTTAGGGTGATCGATTTTAGCTCAGTAAAATGATGTTAGCATTATGTTAGCATTCCGCGATATTGAACTTTAACAACCAACCATAACCTATTGATTTTATTGGGGTGACTGACGGGGTTCGAACCCGCGACCACCGGAGTCACAGTATCTAGTTAAACTTTTATATATCAATAACTTACATATAAAATGCTAACATACATCTCAAGATTAAGGCAGAATATAGATAACCTATAGATGGTTCCGAATCGCCTTAAATCCCTGTTGCATAGGTCGCTGGCGATAGATTCCTTGCTTCGGTTGCTGCCTGCTCCCTTCTTATACCAGGAGCCTCTTCTGCTTCTCTTTCAAGCCTGTCGCGTTCTGTGTTTAAAATCTGCGATGCTTCCACCAGACTAGCACCCTTGATTGCTCTAATAATATGAGTCGGAATATTCTCTCTGCCCCAAACAGAAACCATAACAGGCTCTACCAATTTTCTGAGGCTGCCGCTTGATAAAGCCTCTCTCACTGCTTGAGGCGATAAGTTTGAATTCAGCAATATGTCACTTGCCATTATCAAGCCTCTTTTATAAACCTCATCGCCCTTATCTTTGCTTAAATTATCAAACAACTGTGCAATTAATCGAGATTGGGAAAGACCTGTCGTATCACCCGCCGCCCACATTACACTTTGAACAGTATTCATCATGTTTTGTGAAGCCTGCCCTTTGTCAAAAGTTTGCGACCCACCAAGAATTGCGTTCCTAGTTCTTAGGAATTCGCCCTCCCGTTCAATACCGACAATAAAATTGTCAAGACTTTGATCGCTGCCACGAAAAGCTATATTAAGCTTCTCAAGGTTTTTTTGGTTGCGTATAACGCCTTTTGCTGAATTGCTGTTTATAGGCGCGTTGGCAATTTGCTCTAATAGTGAATCTCTCGCGCCAACCTTAAACGCTTCCATTTCGGCTTGCCCATACATTGAAATCAAATCTTCAATCATTTCGGAGGAAACATTATTTTCAAAAAGGTTTTGACCTACCTCGACTGCTCTTTTTAGTTCCTGAACTCCAGCAAACTGCTCTCGCGCTGCTTTAAACCCAGCAAAATGATTATCCGCAGCATCGACAAAACGATTCCTCAACTGAACGAGGCTTCGGCTATAAGCCGCCCCCGCTGAGGAGCCGTCCATTCCTTTCATGCTTGTGGTTATTGCATCGTCTAACGCCCATTTGACCTCGTTGATATAATCAAAATTATTTTCAAACTCAGGCGAACCAGTACTATTCCTCTTAGCTTTCCTAGCTCTGGCGATTGCATTCCTCATATCTTCGGTATCTTCAACGCCAGCAGTACGAACTCCACCGCTTGAATTCACAGTAAAATCTGGAATCTCTCCGGGCAAGAGGTCTTTATCCCCCATAATAGCCCTTAGCTGCGGCGGAATGGGTTCACTGCCAGCGTCTCGCGCTAGTTGGTAAAGATCATTAATATCTTTCTCCGATCTAGTCTCAAGAAGATTTACATAGCCACGGCCACCTACAGTGCCAAGCTCTCTATCAATTGCAGTATTCATCCTGCCACTGCTGCCTGTATTGGCAGGATCGCGTGGATCACCTTCAATCCTATCTCTGAGAGGTCTGGTATCTCGGCCGCTGACCACTCCCTGACCTCGACCCTCTCTGACTATGTTTCTAAAAGCATCTTCAACATCAACTGGCAACCCTTCTGGCCCCAATCGCTTATAAGCATCAACGGCCTCATCAATCGTTAAGCCGCTTTTATCAAGTGCGTCAGCCAACAACCGGCGAGCGGCAACCTCACTTAATTGAGCAATTCCACCCTCTAACGCAGGGGCGTATCTATTTCGCAATGCTCTAGCTAGTCCTGGCCCTGTCATCACTGCAATGGGAGCTATAATCTCCGCAGCCAATGACGAATTGCCGTCCTCATCTGCGAAATACCCGCCAGCACCACCACTTACCCCCGCAAGCATAATCTCTGTGCCAAAATCCATCCTTTTAAACGGGTTCATGACAGCTTTGAGGCCAGGAACTCTAGCCCCTATTCTTGCAACTCCACTGATTACTGGAACGCCAGGGATGCCAAACATGACGGAATCAACAGCGGTATCAACAGCGGTAGCCACTCGATTATTGCCTAAAATCTCCCGTGAAGTATCTGCTCTTGGATCGCCAAGCAACGTACTGTTGCCAAATTTAAAGGGGATCATTGGGTCATGTTTTAACGGAAGGCCAAAATCATCTCTGCTTGGGTCCGTTTGACGGATCGCAAGCCCTTGCTCATCTCTCTGTTCCCCGTATTTATCAGGTAGCAATTGCTCCGCTGCATAATTTGCAATTGAAGTAGCTGTATCAATAGTGTTGCCTATTGCTACAGGCATTCGCTGAAGAACAGCCTTTCCTATGTTTGGACCAGTAACTCCCACTTCTGAAAGTTGAGCGACTTCATTTGCTATACCATCAAAAGTCGCTTTGTGCATAGCAACCTCAGTTTCCCACCCCGGTTGCTTTAGTCTTTCAAGCTCCTGCATCTTTTTGAAAAGATCATATTGGATTTCTTCGCGGGTTTTATCTGCCATTGGGAGAGCCTCCGTTCAGCCTAAGAAACTCCTGATATTCAAGGTCAGCCGCTCCAGTTGGGTCGCTATTCTCAGTGACAGCAGGCTCCTCGCCCCTTAAGGCCGCATCTGCCGCCGCTCGTTGTTCTGCTCTACCGTTATAAGTTTCTTGTCTTGTTTCTTTCCACTCTTGTTCGTATTCGTATTTGTTTACATATTTGCCCGGATTATTCCTTTGGAAATTGAGATACCCTGATAATTCCGAAGCCAAAGCCAACTGTGCTTCTTTTCTTCTTTTAAAGTAGTTCAACGCTGCTGCGTTAGTTGTAAATCTTGGAACAGCCGTATCCATTGCAAGCTCTAATTCGGCTTTGCTCAATGCGCCAAAAGTGACGGACGCAATGACATTTAAACCAGCCTGTCGAGCAAGTTGATTAAATTCGATTGTTGGATTATCTCTAAGCCACTCAGGAACATAAGTTGAAAAAATAGTTCCGCTTGCCCCTTCATCCTCGATTAATTTGATAAACCTATCATTTTCCCTGACTTGACTCAGGGCCATATTAACCGCATCAGAGGTTAGCGCTAATTGTTCAACAGACCTCTCTCCTTCTGCTTTTGCTGCTGCGATTGCTCCAGCATCGTCTATATCTGACTGCCGACCCGCTGCAATTGCTGCCGAAATATTTTCAGTCCCAGTAATAACAACGCCATCAGCACCCTTAACAATGGACGTTCCGTTAGATGTCTGGGTCCAGGTTGTGCCATTTTTGAATCTTTCAATGTCAACCGGGAAGCGATTTTGTCGAGATTGAATTAGTGCCTCTTGCTCCGCAAAAGCGGCTTGCAAAGTTGCCGCTCCAGCCGGGTTTGATTGTGAAACCCTTCTCAATATTTCAGATCGGTGTTGTGGATTGTTGGCATTCAAGCCCTGCAATTGCTGGCCCATAGCCTCTCCTTGCGTCTGAAAGCCTCTAACACCCATGTCCCTCCCGCTACGCCTAATATTCTCAGTAATGCCTGGAATGCTGCCAGCAATACCTCCAGCAAGGAGAGCAAATGGTTGCCCCGACTGATCGTAACGAGAGCGGATTTGTTGACTAGCTTCATCAACTTGCCTACGTCTTTTCGCAGGGGTGTCGATGATGTCATCGAATGCCAGTGATATGTCTCTGAAGTCAACCATGATTTACCCCTGCGATTATTGGTTAAAAGGGTTTAACGCTTTAAATGCCGCATCTAAAACTGCCTGACTCGGATCAGAGCTTGGACCTGTAGCTGCTTGATCGTTCATTAGCATTCCAAAAATGCTGTTAAGAGCTTGCCGTTTAATGTCAGCAGACATCTGCTCGGTCCCAAGATCATAGTTCAGCTCTTGTGTCGCTAAGTCACGACCGTAACCGCCAAGTTGCCGTCCAGCCACGGTAGCCATTTCCGCAATGTTAAGGCTCGGTTGCATTGCATCTATCAACTCTCTAGTTGGTTGATAAGACGCATCTAAAAAGGCTCCTGCCATGTTTCCGCTTAATGCTCGATCATCTCGCGCCTGACCAATTCCCATTAGCCTTCTGTCTGAAATATTTGCAGCATCAGCTCGCGCTTGCTGCATTGCCATAAGCTGATCTTGTCCCAACTGCTCTAGTTTTGCCTGCTCCATTGCAAACTGCTCTGGAGAGCCACCATAAGCCGATGTTTGCAGTCCAGTGCGTCCTTGGGCAAAAAGTTTTTCATCCAAGGAAAGTTGATCCCTAAGTTGGCTTGGTTGACGCATTGACTGCAATTGATTAAATAAAGCATTCTCGCTAGTTGCGAGATTAGCAGCATCAAATGGATCGGTGAGTGACCTGTTTCCCCCTATATATTGCTCAAGGTTGAAACCATAATCATCATTAAAAAGAGGATTGCCAGCCGCGTCCATTAATTGATTGCCAGCAGCATCAAGTTGTGGCCGTCCGTAAGCACCTTGGCCTAGAGATGAATTTAGAAAATTAGTCCCGCCAGTTCTTAGGCTGTTAGCAAGAGCCGTCTGATTCGCATTTAAGTCATAAGAAACATCTCCATCACTGCCGTCTGTCTTGGCTTCCCCGTATCCGGTGGTAACGGAAAATGGCTTGAATGTGGTGTCGTTTTTTATTGTGTCGTAAAAACTTGTAGGCGTTCCATCGGCATTTAACTCTGGCATGCCAATTCTTGTCTTTGCTGTATCAGAGAGGTCCGAAAGCGTTTTACTTGCCTGATTAGCCGCATACAATTGACCAGCAGCACCAATAAGGTTAGACCCATTCTTGTTGAAAAAGTCTAAAGTATTACTGGCTAAATCACCCCATGTAATTGCCATTAGAACGTCCCTCCATCAATAGTCGTAGCTCCAGAAAAGGTTCCACTCACGCTTAGATTTACGCAGGAGAGAGTCCCGGTTGCCGTACCACTAGCAGCATCGAGCTTTGAATTTACCGCTGTTTGAATTGCTGTGAATTCTGTGGTGAATTCAACACCGTTTAAAACCTTGAGCGGGTTGCCCTGCGCCAGATCATTTTTAGAACCGTAATTAGTGATTATCGTGTAATTAGACATTAGATGATTCTTCCGATAAGCGAGTGAATATTGAGTTCTTGGAAAGCTATACCTTTACCGTCAATTGTGGTCGTTAAACCCACCGCAACGATAGAACCAGAACCGCCCGTATTCACCTTTTCTTTGTTAATAAGTTGTGATGAGGGTTCGTATTCAGCCGAAGTTAGGTTGTACTCAGCTACATCATATTCACCCGCCGTAAAACTTTTTAAAGTGTAGGCTTGCTTTTGAAAATCACCGCTGTAATCGTAAGCCCAATTTAAAACAACCGTAGCATCCGAACCGTTAAAAGTCGTTATGTTGACCGCTTTGAGAAATTTAAGCCGGGACGAATCCCCGAAGGACAAAGGGTGAGAAAAATACTGAAGATTAAAGCTCGCTGTATTGTCTTTATATGTGTCGTATTCGCCAATTCCTGCAAGCACACCAATATAAAGCTCATCAGCATCCGTGACCGTAAAACATAGCGGGGACATAGATGACCATGTTGTTACTCTATAACTTCCGTTCTGCAATGGAGATCTCGTATCAAAACAATAAACCACGCCTCCCGTTGGAAAGTTGATTAGGAAAAAAGCATTTTGAGCATCATAAACAGTTTTGATGTTTCCTGTTTCTGACCTAGCTCTTGATTTTATATCGTTGTTTACGTTTTTAGATATATCACCAAGAGGACTACTCTTTTCTTGTATAGTTCTGGCTAAAGACCGAACGCCACTGTAATCAAGAAAAAGAATGTCTTGTCCTGTTGATTGAACGCAATCTCGTGAAACAATACCAATATTTAGGATTGTGTCAGCTAGTGCCATTGTTGAAGGCGATCCCGCCCCTGAGTAAAGCAAAATAGATCGCTTGCCAAGAATGATTAAAAAATCGTTATGAGCTATCAGGCTGACTATTTCATCAAACCCACTAGGCCAGACGGTTGTTAAATCAAGGCTTCCGCTACTGCCCCCACTGAAATCTACACCATCTAATTGATCGGAAAAATAGAGAGTCCGTTTGTTGCCGGTGACATCAGCGGCCCAAATTCGGCCAAAAGCTGCAAGACAGACATTTCCCTGCGGTGCTGTTCCTGCCGCTCCAGCGTGAGCCGAAATCGTGGTAAGAGCTGAGGTAGCTGCGTCATAGACTAAAGGCGCGTGGCCTATCTGATAAAAATAGAATTTATTGCCAAGTGAAGCCATCGACCAGTTGTTTGCTGAAATAGTAAGGCTTCCAGTTATATCAACAAGAGTCGAGGTTCCTTTGAAAATCTTGTTATTGCCGCAGGAGAATACAATTTTGGTTCCATCGTATTGAATAAACTCACCAATGGACTCAATTCCAGCACTAGAGCCAAGAACAGCAGATCCGTTTGAGCTAACCATCTTGTAACCTTTGCGCGAAGCCACTCTTCCTTCTTTATCAATAATGCAATTGGTGGCATCAGCAGCAAATGAGGGGTCTTGCTGCAAAGGGGCATCCTGGGTATTAATTCCAGCAAACCCTGGTGCAGATATAGTTATGTTTTGAAGTGCCTGGGCCATCTAATTAAACCGCCACAAAAGTCAGTTCGTTCTGGTATTTGTTTGCATCAAGCTGAATAGCATCACCCAAAGCAATAGATGCGATTCCAAACTGTTCTGCTCCACTTTGACCCCCCGTTTCACCCCTTTCTCTCAATGCCATTGCAAGAGCTAACTGGATTACAGGATTGCTTGGTACTTTTAAAAACGTAGCTCCAGAATTCAGAGCTGGCTGTGGAATAACCATATCAAAACGCAGTTGATATATAGCGTCTGGAATGGGATAAACATCAACTTGCAATTGTCCTGTAGCATCAGTGCCGTTCCATGTGAAACAGTCAGGCGATGATTTTGGTGATGTTCCAAGATAATTTTGATTGTTGAAATAGTGTCTAGTTTTTCCGTTCAAATACCAGTTTGAAGTGTCATTCATTACTTCTTTTAAAATAGCGTCCTGATAAGCGCCTGTGATCGCATAAGTGCTTTGATCATCCACTGTCGGCACAACAATAGTCTGCCTTAAGGAAGTCCATTCATGTGAATTTTCAACCGTTGTTTTTGCGTCATTAATCAAATCGCCAATCATTATTGAATAACTGTTTTCAGCAATACCTGTGACAGTATTTTCTCTGAGCCTTCGCATAACGGAATTTATAAGATCAAGAAAATTCATAGCTAGTACCTTCTTCCAAAAAAGCTATCGGTAATGGGAGTGTCGCTCTGAAGGCGTTTTTGCCGAGCTATAAATGTGCGTTCAAGCAGAGTAGTTGGTTCTAGGTCTATTTTTGGCACTGGTCTTGCTGTTATTCGATCTAAAGCCGCCCCACCGCCTCCAAACCCGCCGACAGTGCCTTCAACAGTGCCAGCGACAGTACCAGCAACGGTGCCAGCAACGGTGCCAGCAACGGTGCCAGCAACGGTGCCAGCCACAGTACCGGCAACAGTACCAGGATCAGCCGGGACTACTGGATTAACCGGATCAACTGGAACTACTGGATCAACAGGAACAACAGGACTAACAGGATCAACAGGTGCTACTGGATTGACCGGATCAACAGGAACAACAGGATCAGCCGGGACTACTGGATTAACAGGGTTTACAAGATCAACTGGAACTACTGGATCAACAGGATTAACTGGGTTAACTGGGTTAACTGGGTTTACGGGGTTAACTGGGTTTACAGGATCAGCCGGGACTACTGGATTGACCGGATTGACAGGGTTAACCGGGTTAACAGGATTGACCGGGTTGACAGGGTTAACTGGGTTTACGGGGTTAACGGGGTTGACGGGATTTACTGGGTTAACTGGGTTAACTGGGTTGACGGGATTAACTGGGTTAACTGGGTTAACAGGACTATTTGATGCCGCTGCTGCCGCTGCTGCCGCTGCTGTTACTGCCGCCGCCGTTAATGGCCCTGTGAAAATATTATTATTATCTGGAGCTACACTCGGTATTAGTGGAGTTGTAACTATATTATCTTGATCAGCACTTACATTTCCATTTGCGCCAGAATACATATCGCCTACTTTATAGCTACTTTCATTATCTCCCAGGTCAACGTAGTTACTCACTCCCGTAACGGTATTTGTAAAAACGCCATTTCCTTGATATTCATAGATCATTTCATCCCCAAATAAGGGATCACCCGTATCGCCCGGTAATGCTGGATCAACAGGAACAACAGGATCAGCTGGAACAACAGTGACAGTATTTTGAAGGACTACATAGTCATTAACAGCTTGCTCTGAAATTCCGTATAGCTCCGCAACTTCCTTAGCAGTTTTAGTGTTGTTATTTATTTCATCAACTAGTGCATCAATCTCTTCTTGAGTAGCTTGATTTATGTCAAGCGGGGGAGAACTAGGGACAACAGGATCCGCAGGGACAGGCTCGTTAGTAGGGCTTGGGCTATCATCACCCCCGGAAAAAATGCCTCCTATAGCTCCTACGGCTCCTAAAATAGCTTCAACGGCCGTGGCTGGACTACCGCTACCGCTACCGCCACTGTCATCACCCTCGATTATAGAAATATCTCTTCCGATCATTCCGTTAGCGTCAGCCATCTCATAATAATCAAAAGTCGCTGTATCTATTAATTGTCCATCACTTCCAGTTGTAATTCCGTGATCGGTTAATATTTGCAAAACCGCAGCATTTTTTTCTTCTTTTGACTTCTCTATATTTTCTGCTAACCACTTATCTTTGGCTTCAAAAGCTGCATCTCTAACCGCTTTAATAATATTTGCTTCTGAATAGTTGCCGCTATTTAGGACATCAGCAGCAGTCGCAGCAGAATTGGCTGCTAAAACATTGGACCCAGCATCGCTAAAAACGTCATTTATTGAGTTACGCCAATCCATTGTATTATCAATTTGATCCACAAATGTGTCACGTTTTGCTCCAACTAATAATTCAATAATATCCATTATTTACCTACTTTTGAAACACGTTCAAATGTACGCATTGTGCCTAATCCTAAAAGAGCCATTAGGACCGGAAGCATTACGGAGGTGTCAATTTGTGGAACTATAATTCCAAATGGATGTGCAAGAGGCGCAACAAGAAAGTTTACTCCAAATCCAGCAACACAAACCCAAGCAGTCGCAGGTCTCCAAGATGATTGAAACCAGTTTCCTTGAGCCTCAACTTTATTAAGCTCTATCTGAGCTGTCATTTGGTTGTCTGCAAGAACAGCCAATTCGTGACTTAGTTTTTCGCGCAAATCCCGATCTGGAATTGCCTTTTCCAAGATCGACATTGCCGGGTTTATGAGAGCAGTAAGTGAAGCCAGCATTTAGATAGCCGCCCAAACTAAGCCGACAAAGATTACAAGCCCGATCACAATTGATGCGCCTAGAGTTGAATGAGTAGTTGTCTGCACAAGTCTCCAGGCTGGTCCACCAATGTATTTTGCTAATGCGTTTTTAATCATTTGCCTACATCTCTTTTTTTGTCATTAAATTACTCTAACCTTAAGGTTGTTCCCAGCCAGGGCTGTAATTCTTACCTTGTTTTGAGCGGGAGCATCAAAGTCATAATCAGTACCAAGAATTGCACCTTTATTTAAAACAGTGGCATCGTAGTTGATTGCTACACCGTCTGATGAAGGCACAGTAGTTCCGCTTGCTAGGTTGAACACGATGGCTAAGTCTAGGTCGTTGCCCAAGACTATGTGGTTCGGGTCTGTGACAGCGTCTAGTTGAGTCTTGTCCATCTTGTTTGTGTAGCTTGTTACTCCCATAGCGTACTCCCTTATGAGGTTGTCACTATAGTTTAAAATATACATTTTAGTCCCGTCATTATTCACCCTTACTTTAGCAGTTCCTCCAATGTTAATGCCAAACAAATTGACATAAGATGCCGTAGAAACATCAAAACCTGTAGTCAGGGTATATTCATAAACCTCTCGGTTGTCGTTACCAACGACATACATGTGAGTTCCGTCTATACTGAATCCAAGACCCGTAACAATTGTGCTTTGAGTGCCAACATAGAAATTTTGACTGTAAGAAGCTGTAGACACATCAAACCCTGTAGAAAGAGAGTATTCGTTTACGTCATCTCCAGAATATCCAAGAACAAACATTTTAGTTCCGTCAGGATTAAACGCCAAAGCGTAAGGCGTTGCTTCTTGACCTGATATAGAAAAGCTATCCGTAAATGAGGCAGTAGATACGTCAAACGCCGTAGTCAATGAGTATTCGTTTACATCTTTGCCTGTACTCCCAAGCACAAACATCTTAGTCCCATCGGTACTTAAAACTACGTCATGTGGGGCGGTATCTTGCGCGGCAACACTAAAGCTATTAACGAAAGAAGAAGTGCTTACATCAAAAGCTGTAGATAATGTGTATGAGGAAACGCTATCGCTAGATGTTCCAACTACATACATTTTGTCTCCCGAAGGACTAAAACAAAAACCCATTATGCTTGTTTGTTGGCTGGCAATAGAAAAATCATCAACAAACACAGAAGTTGTTACGTCATATGTCTGGACCGTATAAGTAGCACCCTCCATAGCCTCCGCAATCGTAGCAAGCTCAGTATTCGTAGTACCATTCGCCCACGTTTCTGAAGCGTATGTGCCGTTAGAATTATACTGCCACGTTCCACCGTTATTCCGAACGATGTCTCTCTCGCCGCTTGTGTTGTCTACTATGCCCCACGTTGTTCTATCGTCTGTAGAGATGCAGTAGTTTATAGTGCCACTACCCGCAGCTTGGTTAGCTGTCATAGAGTTGATGTCTGTCCAGTAGGTTGAGTCTATGGAGGCTGTGGTGTGGACTGGGTTGTAGCCTGTTGCGGTTGCAATTACGCCTACGTTGTATTCGTTTACATCGTCTCCACTTTCGCCCAAAACAAACATTTTAGTGCCGTCAGTGCTAAAGGTTAATCCTGTTGGGGTTATTTCTTGAGCGGCTATACTAAAGCTATCTGTAAATGTTGAGGTACTAACATCAAAGCCAGTAGATAGCTGGTACTCATTAACATCATCTCCTGAAGGGCCAACAACAAACATTTTCGTACCGTCAGTATTAAAAGCTAATCCGTGCGGGTCTGTTTCTTGTGCTGATACTGAAAAACTGTCAGTAAACGAAGAGGTTGATACGTCAAAGCCAGTAGTCAATGCGTACTCATTAACATCATCTCCTGTAGAGCCAAGAACAAACATCTTTGTGCCATCAGTGTTAAAAGCTAAAGCGGTAGGAACTGTATCTTGTGAGCTTACACTAAAGGCATCAATAAACGAGGCGGTTGACACATCGAAGCCGGTTGACAATGCGTATTCGTTTACGTCCTGACCGCTTTGTCCACAAACAAACATTTTAGTACCATCGGTGTTAAAGGCTAATCCTCTTGGGATTGTTTCTTGCGACCCTACAGAAAAAGAATCAACGAATGTAGCACTTGAAACATCAAATTCTGTAGACAACGTGTATTCGTTTACGTCATCTCCTGAAAAGCCAACCACAAACATTTTTGTGCCGTCAGTGTTGAAAGCTAGGTCTTGTGGTTCAGTCTCTTGACCTGATATTGAAAAGCTATCTACGAAAGATGCCTCTGAAACATCAAAGCCCGTATTTACACCACTCAGCTCTAAGTCACCGTCCGTAGTGTTATACACTGCGCCGTACATCTCCCAAGAGCCAGAGGCAACCTGAGCGTATGACGTAGGAGTTGTGGTTTCTACATAGGAGCCGCTTGTGGCTGTTAAGACAAACACGCCTGAGTTGGCTTCAATGGTCTTGCCTACGTCCGCGGAGGTGAATGAGCCTGTGCCTAGTGTTAGCGGCGTAGAGATAGTGTATTCATTTACGTCATCACCTGTATAGCCACACACAAACATCTTAGTGCCGGTGGTATTGAAGGCTAGTGCAGTAGGGCTTACCTCTTGAGAGGCTACTGAAAAGCTGGTGTTAAACGATGCAGTAGATACATCAAAGCCTGTTGCTAGTGTGTATTCGTAAACCGAATCGTTATCCCTTCCCGCAACAAACATACTAGTTCCGTCAGCGTTAAAAGCTATACCTTCTGGGGTCAGGTCTTGACCTGCTACGCTAAAAGCATCTGTATACGAAGCTGTTGATACGTCAAAGCCAGTTGATAGTGCGTACTCGTAAACACTATTGCTGGTATCACCAACAATAAACATCTTAGTTCCATCGGTGTTAAAGGCTATATCTTGTGGTTTTATATCCTGTGCTGCTACACTAAAACTATCCGTGTACGAAGCTGTAGAAACATCAAAGCCAGTTGATAAGGCATATTCGTAAACAGCGTCTCCGGTAGAGCCACTGATAAACATCTTAGTGCCGGTGGTATTGAAGGCTAGTCCATAAGGATTCAGATCTTGAGCTGCAACACTAAAGGCATCTGTAAACACGGCAGTAGAAACATCGAAGCCAGTTGATAAGGCATATTCATTAACATCGTCTCCTCCATTACCTGTAACAAACATCTTTGTTCCGTCTGTATTAAACGCTAATCCCTGTGGGTTTGTTTCTTGAGCTGCTACTGAAAACACTTGTGTATAGACCGCAGTAGAAACATCTCCAACACCCCAATCCAAAGTAGTCGCCGGCGCGCTATCCAGCCTTGTGTAGTTCTCAGTAGTAGAATTGACATTCCAGTTATTATTAGTAACAGCGGTCTGTGCTACTTCTTTAGTCACAGAAACAACAGGTGCGAGAACGCTGTCAGTAAGGCTAATAGTAGTTGCTTGTCCGTTAGTAAATGTTTGAGTTAGCGTTCCAAGCGTTGAAGGTGGTAGGTTCGTAAATCCTATATTCCCACTAGAAGTTTGAGATAGGATTTGTCCGTTATTCCCATTCGCCGTAGGAAGTGTAAACTGAGCGGCAAACGCTGCAAGATTTGCGTCTAGGCCTGGGATTGTTGCCCAAGAAGCTACACCGCTGCCATTACTTGATATTACTTGACCTGACGTTCCATCGCTTGCTGGAAATACAACACCTCCAGCCGTTAAATTTGTTGTTGCAAAGGTTGTTAAACTACTTGAGCCACTTCCAGAAATATTTCCTGTGACATTGCCCGTTAGCGGCCCGGCAAAACTTCCTGCTGTAACACCGCCAGAAAAAGCCGCAGAGGTAAGTCCAGATAAGGCAGCATCAAGATTGACTGTTAATTCCTGACCCGAAGCAGTTGTAGATATATTTATGCCGCCAGCAATATCAAGAATTTGAGAATTTAAGTCCACTGATTGCTGACCGCCAGCGTCACCCTGGAAATCTAAGTCTTGATTAGTCGAAACAGAATCAACGTAGTTTTTTACAGAAATAGCAGTAGGGACATTTACGGCAGAAGCCCCAGACATTGTATCTGAATTTAAAAATGAGGCTATTGAGATTGAGCCATCACTTAAATTTCCAAACTGAATTGTGCCTGACGCATTAACGCCTACAAGAGAAGTCCAACTTCCGCTTGATAACGAAGCAGTTCCATCCGTTAAAGTTGCCCCGGTAACACTACCGGAAGTAGATAGGCTTGCTCCCGCAATAGCTCCAGAAGCATTAACCGCAACACCGTTGAAGGTTCCTGTTGCTGTGATTGCTCCAGTAGTAATACTTGAGGGATTTGTGCCAATCTCAACAACCGCCGCAGAAGCATTCTCAGTAAAGAGCCTTCTATCTGTGACATTGACCGCAAGTTCTCCCTGGACAAGCTGTGAACTTGTTGGGACATCGGTAGCAGTGCTGGAATTCTTGGTTACTATTATGGGCATGAGTTCCCCTTACTTTAAAAAGAAGGGGGGGAAATGAATACCCCCCCGAACTATGGGGAATTGTTACGCATTCACGATTAAGGTGAACGCACTGTCAGGACGATATGCAACACCGCCATAAAGTACATCACCAGTTAGCAAGTCAGCTAACCACTCTTGCTTGTACTGAGTTTGAACCCGAACGTCTTGCTGCATAGAAAGAACAAGAGAAGATTCATGCAAAAGCATAGCTGCCTTCAATTCACCGCCAGCCGTATTCTCAGCAGCAGTTTCAGTTACAGGACAGTTGGTACTGACCATAATATCAATACCATAAATGTTACCGATCTTTCCGTTAACTACACCCTGGCCGCTAACAAAGTCAGAGCTTACATAACGGTCGATGCCCATCATGGTTGACCTGGCGCTAGGTGGGATTACGAAATATCGCTTGTCGAAAGGAACATCTGCGTCATCTTGCTTAACGATCAAGCCTCTGAATCCCGCGTCCGTTAATAGGTCCGTGACGGTCACTGTGTCAACCGCGTAGGGGGTAAGACCATTGGTGCTATCAACAAAAAAAGCTGCTGAATTTACCGGAGAACTGCCGTTACCATCACCTAGATTCTTGCCTAACGCATGTAAAAAAGTGTCTACGTTTTTGGAAAGTGCATAACCGCAATCATCAGTATAAAACTCCTGAGCTGAAGCTAGTTCCTGCATCTTCGCCACATCTTCAAGCAAGCGTGAATACTCAAAATGCTGGTTGATAACAATAGGGACGTTGGTAGCAGTATCGTTCTGGATCGTTACCGCTGTTCCTGCTGCCTTCGCCGTTACACTTCCACGGCCCGGAGCGGGTACGTTAATAGTGTCACCTTTTTTGCCCGTCATAGGCATTTGCTTGACAATATTCGCCATTACGATGCGCTGCTGGAAAGCTGCGCGTACTTGGTCGCTCCACAACTCAGGAATAAATGAAGCCTGAGTTGTTACATTACTTGCACCGCCTTGGGCGGGATATACTGATGTTGCCATGATGAATCACCTTAAATTGTAAGAAAATAAATTAAGTGACCCTTCCCTCTCGATACATCTTCTCAATTTGAGGATAAAGACGCCGATAGCGTTCGGGGTCATTCATTCTGAGTTTGACGAGATCATCACGCGAGATACTTTTACCAGCAGACGTTTCTGAAGAACCTTGAGCGTTACCCGTTGCCCCTCTGCGAGCCTCGGCTTTTCGATCTTGATTCTTTAGTGCTTCTATTTGTGGAGATGGCTGGCTTACCGACTTATAAGCAGATAAAAGCTCATCCATTATTCCAACATTCATAGACTTCATGCCACTGGTATAACTCACGGTGCGACTTGGTGACTGTGCAATATAATTCTTAAAGCCATCGGTATTTAACACAGTAGAAGCGTCTGGATGCCTCGCCTCAATATCACGAGCCGCGCCTTCAGCTCTCATTCGAGAGAGTTCTTCTTGCTGGTGTCTCATTGCCGGATGATCTTCAATGCTTTGTTTAATAGCACTAGCCGGATCGCCAAAATAGTCAATCTCTTTGGCTTTGGGTTGTTCAACTTGCAGTTGGCTGTCAACGTAACTTTTCGCGCTTTTCATAGCCTCTATTTCACGCCTAACGTCTGCGACTTCATTAGATTGCCTACCGATCATAGATTTCTGATCGTCCAGCATTTTTTCTAAATCATCACGAGTTTTAGCGCCATAGGTGCTGTCTGTCGCTTCCGGTTGTCCCTCTCCCTGCGTTGGTGTTTCCAAGGCATCAATTGGGTCGTATTCAGATTGCTCTGTTGCTTCTGCCATTGCCGTATTTTCTCCTGATTAAGTTATCCATTAGGGCTTAAAGATTATTCCGCAGGACCGTGGAGTTCAGTTTCTCTGCGTTCTGCCTTTATTCTCTTCTGCCTACCTTTTGCCCATTTCATCGTGGCTCCTGGGAAGTCACCACTAACGACATCGAGCATTGGTCCTGCATAAGAGACTAATCGAGTTGATAACTGCCGACAGTTAGGGCAATCAATTTGCTTCACTGAATCGTCTATAAATTTCTCTGTTATATGCCCGGAGGGGCATTTGAAATCATAAATCTTTCTGCTCATACAAATCTTCAACCTGATCCCTCAGTGAAGTGACTAAGGCGATGACATCTAGCTGCCCCTTTCGGAAGCGTAAATCATCGTTATCTTTCGTCCATTGCACTGAATTTATGTTGACTCTATTTTCCTCAAGCTGGTCTATGAGGAACTTCCAGCCATCTGTCAAAAACATTTCAAACATCGCTTCGCAATATTTTTCATCTTCTAACGACAGACTCATGTGATTTTCACCGTAACACCCATATTAAACTTCGTAAAGTATCGTAATTTATCTAATATTACGGGCCACGTTAGCCCTTGATTGATCAATTCCGACCTTTCTTTCTTTGATTGCAGTTTCAGCTATTTTCAGCTTTAGCTTGTCATCCTTACTTAGATCGCTGTCGGAGCGAGTAAGGTCAGCAATAGCCTCAATTCGGTCACTTTCGAGCTTAATTGGGATGCCTATAGTCTCTGCCTGGATCTTTTTAGCTCTAGCTTGCGACTCGGTTGCTTGACCCACCAATGCAGCAGTTTGCCCTTGTGTAAACTCAAGCTGAGTTTGAGCATTGACTTGCTGCATCTCTTGAGCCTGCGGATCAGGCTGCATAGATTGATCAATCATCGCATCGAGTTCTTCACGGTTTGAAAGAGCCATATTGTTTATAATTGACTTAATCAACGCAGGATAAAGCGGATTGTCTTGGGGCATAGTCTGCAACAACTGAACTAATTGCGTGACCTCATACTCTCTTTGCAGAATTCCAAGGCTGGAAGTGACAGTAAAAACGAAATCTTCCACCGGATAATTCTCAGGGTCATACTGCATGTAGCGAAAAGCTGCCATTTTCACAAAGGGGATCAAAAAGCTCTCTTGAAAGTTGACCAAGGTGCGTTTTTGGCGCTTTATGATGGCAGATAGCCCCATTGAGAGGGTTGATGCAGCGGTATCACTGAGATTACCCGGCATAGCAGAGTCTACTGCACCAGTTGCTTGCTGAACCATCTGCTGAAGCGCATTAGCTTGAGCAAAAGTGATTTGATTTACTTGACCAAAATTAAAAGGCTGTAAAACCTCCGCAGGATTGCCATTAGTTAGGATGATCTTCCCTGGCCTTATCTCTGGCTGTGATCCTCTAGGAATTCTGGTGCTGTCCATCGCCATCATAGGCGAATTGGTTAAGGCTAAAGCGTCAATTCTAGCTCTAAGCTCAGTATCTAAGGCTTTTTGTGAGTGATATGCCTTCTCAGCTACCCCACGCCCCCAGAATCTTGACGGTACAACGTCCCAAGGAAAGGCAATAACCGGGCGATCACCCATTATGTAGGGGTTTTCAATCGCTTTTAATACAGTGTTACCGTTAGCGATGACAATGCAGGCTTCAACGTAATACGGGCCATCATCAATATCATCTTCATCTTCAGCAAAAGGTAATAAGAATTCATCGTTGTCTTCTTTTGACTCTTCTTCCAGTTCGGATATGATTTCCTCAAATTCATCAATTGGGTTTTCTAGTTTAAACTCATCAAGTAGATGTCGAGGAACAAGACCGTAATATTTTGTAAGCCTAACAACATGATCAGGCTGATCGCTCAACGTAGGGTCTGGTTCAAGAATATCGGTGCTGGTAGCGCCAGAGCTTTCAATAGTGACATCTTTATAAATGCCTTTTTCCTGCATCAACTTGATTGAATGGGGGGAAACATCTTCATCAATGACCACCCCCAAGCTTGATTGAATATCGGTGGCTTCTGGTTGAATTAAGAAGTTTTGAGGAAGAACCGCTTTTAACTTAACTACTGTTCTTTCTTGCTCTTGTGTGCCTTGGGCCATCATACCGCCCATTGGTCTTGTCGCTGGTGTTTTTTCATTCTCTAAATCAATAATGACTTCTGCTATCCCAGTTCCAAAAATAGCTGCGTTAAGTAGAACTTCACCAACATCTTGTCTAATTTTTTGTTTCTGAAAATCCTCGGTTAATTTATCCCGAAGATATTTAATGTTCATCTTGTCTCTTTGTTTTTCTTGCAGTCGCGCCTGGAATATTTGCGCTTGTTCCTCGCTCATATTTTCGGGAGGGTTAGACATTTCAATGTCATCGCGTATATCAAAGAATCTTCCACGCCCGAAAGTCGCTTCCTCAATTTCAGCAACACTGGATTCAATAGCCTGAGAAGTTGCCGGGGAGATTATCTGACTTCTCTCACTGGCTCTCGTTTTGTCATTAGGGTCGTAAATTCCCCGCCAAATCCGGTAATATTCTTTGAACGTCTCTTCATAATTTTGTTCGTAATGGTTACGCCACTCACTCACCTGAGTCATTACCCAAGAACTTAAACCCGCATCTTCAAAAAGCCTTAGCTCTACATCGTCATTTTTAGCCATATTAGTAACCCGCCACCGAATCTATGAATTCGTAGTTGTCCTGCTCAAAGTCCTGCGCGTAAGGCACATTTGCCATTTGGTCTATATAAGCCAGCGCATCTATCGTGTCATCGTGCGTCAGCGGATCAGGGAATTGATACAGTTCATCTAAAAATGTCTCATTCCACGAACCCTTGTTTAATTTGATAATCCCATTCTCAAACCGACCCTGTAACGCCCACATCACCCGGTCTGTTTTATTCTTGTTTCCATGCGTCAATTCTTCTACTCGGAAGTATCTTGCGTTCTGGCGCATCAAATCCAATAACGGAGACATCACCGCCTGCTTTGCAATGCCTCGCTCAATACCTACCGAAACAGGCTCATAATCCCTCACAGCCTGGAATATCTTCATTGCTGTCTCGTTTAAGTCCCAACGACCAGCAATTATGTCCTTTACCCACCAGCCCTCTTCGCTGACCTTAACGATAGCAATGGCCGTGTTATCTAAGTGCTTTTTCTTTTTCTTGTGGCTCTGCCCAACGTCTGCGAATCCAGCGAGGTCAATGCTAATGTAGTAATCGCCAGCGGAAGGCTCTTTTTCTTCATACGTGACCCAATCTTCCTTAAACATCTCAGAGCCACGCGCCTCAAAACTTGCCATGTACTCTTGGCGAAAGCCGAAACTAGACATCTCTTTTTTGGCTGCATCAATTTCCGTTTTGCTCAGAATGGTATTGTCGTAACTGGTATAGTGAAACGCTTCATGATCATCTGCGGTCATTGCCTTTTTGTACAAATCATAAAAGTGATTTCTGCCTGTTGGCGTTCCTATGAACAACGCCGAAGAGTTAGGGGCTAAATCAGTAAGGGCAGGCCGCAGGACAAGCTCCCATACTGCCTCTCGCATATCTGCATACTCATCAATGGCTACAAAGGCTATCTTGGCTCCACGTAAAGTCTCTGGCCTGTCTGACCCCTTTAAGCTGATCTGAGTGCCGTTGACTAACTTAATCTGCATGTTGTTAATGTGAGCCGAACTGATAACAGCCTGTCCAAGCTCCATTAACGTATTCCACATTATGTCTCTAGCTTGGCCTTGGGTCGGAGCAACATAGAAAATCTCGCCATCTGTTGTCTGCAAACCCTTAACCAAAAGCATATACGCAGCCAAACGTGACTTGCCCGTTCTTCTTCCAGCCGCCACAACACGAAACCGAGCTTTGCTATTCCAGACTTCTTGCTGCCAGGGAAGTAGATCAACATCAAAATCCACTAGCGGCGTTTAGCCTTCTTCGTGTTCGTTACTTTTTGTCCTGTCTTTTTTGCTTGAGTTTTAGCCGCTGCGCGACCTTTAGGGGTGTATGCGTAACTCGTTGATCCTACTTTTGGCATGGTTATTCCTCCGGGTAATCACCCGTTTTAATCATCTCAGCTAACTCATTAGCCCTGTTTCCAACCTGAGAAGCCCACTTGGAGTCAAGGAACTCACTAGCAGCCTCTTCATATAAACCTAAACTCATCGCATTAAGAGCAAGCTCAAAACCTTTTAAACGTGGTAACCCTAAGTTGAAACACATTGATACCATCGCGTCCTGACGTACTTCATCCAAGTCTGAAAACCAACTAAAAACAGAAAGCTCTCGCAGGCATCTGACAATATCGGTATCAAGCAAATAATTGATCTCATCCAACGACAAGCCAATGCCACCATCTTTATCAATATTTCTCCCTACCCCAATCGTGAGCTTGTTGGCAGTACACTGATAAACGAATTGGCGAACTCCTTCATGCCTCTTCAACATCTCCTTCAGCTTGGTCAAAAGTATCCCCCTTGATAACTTGAGGTGCAGATAAAGTATTTATGTTGATCTGAATAGCACTCTTGCCAGCCAACTTCTCAAAACCACTAACAGGTAACATTCGATCAGCTAACAACTTCCAAGCTATACCCTGATTCCTATGATCATCATCCAACGCCGCCTCAAATAACTTCTCAACCACCATTTTTTTACTTTTGTGGCTGTACATGTACTCCTGCAATTCCAACTGAGCGGCTCTCTGTCCAGGTGGTCGGCCTACTCGCTTTACAGGAGCTTTTTCACCCCGCTTCGGCCTACCCGGACCCCTCTTCTTTTCTGGCGCGTCAGCAGTCCATGTGTCGATTTGAGCTTGTGTCTTGCGTGAAGGTTTTGGAAGCATTTTTAGACCGTAACAAAGTTAATGTGAAACCGCTATTTTGTGGGGGGAAGGGTGCTTGAATTAAAATTCCCCGATTCCCCCCCTCCCGGTCCCTTCTTTCACCCCCACTCATCATTCCCAGGCACAACATATAGTGGTTGATCAATAATCATCCAGTCAATCCGCTCAATGCTCAATGAAACCACAACATATAGTTATACTATTTCCAGTAACTATAATTACCGGAAATAGTGGATACGATTTGGTTTGAATGAACTGATTCAACCAAGACCAAAACAAGTAAAGATATATGACACAAGGAGCCTCTACCCCCTCAACATCAACGCACAAATATACATTAACATTTAGAATATGATTGCCTAAACATATTAGCTTTGCTAATATAATTGACATGGTTAATAAGGAAGTGACTACAACTGACACGGATGCTTTAATATTAGCAAGAGGAATATCAAGATGAGCGACAACATAACAGAGCGGGTTGCGAAACATATGAAGTGGAACCAATACTACAGCGATCTACAAATTCCAGAACAATGGGTAGACGTTTCCTACGGCAACGACTTATTGCCATCCTTTACAACATCAGGCAGTGACGATAGCTACCATATCTTTATAGACAGTTATGATCTGTCTGTTCGTAAGTCCAACACAATGGAAGCAACAGATCAGGATGAGGTTTTGCTTAAACGATTCGCGGTCGTTAAAAATGGCGGAGAAGGTGAGCCTCCAGTTTTTGAAACTGACGATTTTAATGAGCTGCTTACTTGGTTAGCCCCTACCGTCAATGACAAGCTAGACATTCTCACGGGTGAATGGGAGCGTTATTGCAAGTCTCAAGAATTGGAGTGTATGTCAGCCGAAGAAATGGACACAGTGCAAGATTTAACCGCCGACCAAAAGATTTATATTGATAAATTCATTGAGCGATGGGATGAATGTGCAAGCCCTGAGAGTGCTGTCAGTTAATAGCTAGCGTATAGATAAACCCTGATAGCGCGACTGGAAATTCTGGAAATCTGGAAGGCACTATTTCCCAAATCCTAGTTTTTGATATTTTTTCATATTTTTCTATAAAAATGTTCTAAATCTGATAACGGGTTGTTTTTCAAACATAGTTAGACGTTTGAATTCATAGCCACTACAAACACCAGACCGCCGATGCCTATAAGTATTAGCATTACGCCGAATATATATTTTAGAACTACATAGAATTCGGCATCTTTTCTGTCTTGGATTATTTTTTTACGATTAGATTTTGAGAGTTGAAAGTCCCTTTCTTTCTGTATATTTGCTGCGTTGCGTTGAATTCGCTGCCATTCGGGGGACTTGCCTGCGAGACTATATGCCTTTCCTATCGTCAACATCATTTCTTTTATCTTTCTCGATTCCTCGGATATGGCTATAGCTTCCTCAAGAGCCGAACCTTGATATTTATCTTTGCCCTTTTTTAATTCCGAGATTTTAGCTTCGACTGCTTGTTTAGATTCAAAGAAGCCGTGAATCTCGCTTGCCATACCTTCAATGTCTTTTTTTCGATCCAGACCAGCCTTAACTAGACCTATAGCAGTATCCAACCCTTTTATCAGTAACGCTATTTCGCCAATCATAATTAATCACCATTTATTCGATCTCGGTGGGCTTTGTTGTTGTTGGGCTTGTCCATATGCCAGATCTGAACCACTGAGTTACTATTATCTTTTCGCCCTTGATAACTGGTGTGCTTGCATGGTTAGTGTCTCTGTTAGGCGTACCATCGGGCAAAAGGTTATTCCAGACTAGGGCCATCCCTCGTTTGGGCTTAACTGACAATTTGAGCTTGGGGAATACTGTCTCTCCCCCTTCCTCTACGTCTGTTAAATAGACTTGGAAGGTCCAGGTTCGCTGGCCTCCCTGTTGTTTAGCGTAATGATCAAATTCTTTTGGCCTGGAGTCTTCAAAGTAATCGCAATGGAGTTTGAATTCTTGGCCTTTACCGTATATTTGGCCAACCATAGGCTCACCAAAATTGGGATGCAAGCCTAAATAATCACAGATTTTCTGTCTAGCTGAAGTATGCTCATAAAACGAATGAATTTGGCTTGTGCGTATATCCGGGTCCGTGTTGCCGTTGTTAGTCACTCCCCCGGTTGATAGGTCGGTTCTAATAACTGGTATCAAAGCCTCGCATTGTTCTTCACTGAAGAAATTATCAATCGTAAAAATTTCGGTGGTGTCGTGTAAGCTGACTTCTTTCCTTTGTGCAGATAATTTTTCACAGTGATATTCAAGCGATTCTATGAATTTCCGAGCAGACCTTAAGTCTTTAATTGCTAGAGCTGAATTTTTCTCTAAGTCGCTATATTCCTTACAAAATACTACCATATTTGTGCTAGTAAATCGAATATGGTTATCGGAATTTTCGCTCATACAGCCTCCGTTTTCTGTTTGCTAAAACTTTAATTCTCTTCAAATCTGTCTTGTTCCACTTCTTAATTTTGTCGGTACTTTCAATAATTTCAACGCGATCTAACCCTATTCGCTTGATTAACTCAATACGGTAGGGAACCAAGTTGCCAGCCAGAAACCGATTGCATTTCTTGCAGGATGAATGGACATTAGCCCAATCAAATCGCCTACATGATCCACCCTTTGAACTCCCTCTTGCTAGGTAGTGACTAGCATCCCTGGAACCACCCCTTCCGTATTCAGTCGGTGGAGTGCCACAAGACACGCAGGGTTTCCACTTATCCCTCATCCGAATGTAAGCATTAAAAGCTATTTGAGCTTCAGATAGACGGTTCCG
>Ga0302131_1000439_pt1 | contig 25674 bp, 28 predicted proteins | sample CB9_20m_MG_FD_203105 | JGI IMG/M metagenome (GOLD analysis project Ga0302131, IMG submission 203105) | Marine microbial communities from Western Arctic Ocean, Canada - CB9_20m | ecosystem: Environmental > Aquatic > Marine > Oceanic | place: Canada: Western Arctic Ocean | collected 2017-09-19
GCTTCTTGAAACTGAGTCCACTCAATAACCAGTAACCAAGCAACGACACCCATACCACCTAATAATGTTGTTTTTAGCCAATCCATTCTATTTATAACTCTGTGTGATGATTATTACAGGGGGGTTTTACGTCTTGAACAGCTTGTTCGCCGACAGGATCGTACCCACCTGGATGAAAAGGATGGCATTTTACGAGTCTTCGCACCATAAGATAACCCCCCTTGAAAAAACCGTAACGTTCGAATGCTTCTTTTGCGTACTGAGAGCAGGTTGGGTGAAAGCGACAGTTGTTGCCCATTAGCGGACTAATGGCATACTGATAAAATTTGATCGCCCCAATTGCTAGCCTACGCATTGTTATCTCCCAGCGATTCACAGCGCTGCCGAAGTCTGCACCAAGATTGATGTAACAACAAGTTCATCTCTTGCGGGGTCATCTTATCAGCACCTTTACGAGCCAAAAAAACGATATCCAGTGCTACAGGGAAATCAAACTGACGAAAAGTCTCACGCACAACCCGTTTTACACGATTGCGGCCGACAGCGGTGGGGATATTTTTTTTACCTATCACTAACCCGAGTCGCGATTGACCAGAATTATTGGGAAAAGCTAATAGGAGAAGTTTCGGATGAGCAACCTTAAGCCTATTACAATCAAAAACCTCCTTATATTCAGAGGCTTTTAATAGGCGTCGATTCTTACTGAAGGCGTAACTGGGCACGGAGCCCTAAAACCTTAAGCTGATAAACGCTTGCGGCCTTTGGCACGACGGCGATTCAAAACAGCACGACCACCAGGAGTAGCCATACGAGATCTAAAACCATGAGTGCGTTTGCGCTTTAAGTTACTAGGTTGGAATGTTCTTTTCATTGTCTTAATCCAAAAATAATTGCGGTACTGTTTTCAGGCGGGCGATTCTAATGAAATTACCTCAGCATATCAACGGTTTATTACTTTAATCTCAATTAACTGTAAAGAACGGTTAGCGCCAAACCTGCGGTTATCAGTGACTCACAGATAACAAACAACTTATCCCCAACATTTAAACCTTCAGCCGAATTATCGGGCTGATAATTATTTTCATGTACAAAACCTATGGATAACATTGCTAACTACTCACCGATTTATTCACTTATGCCCTTAATCTGAATTTAGGCGAAATTTAATACCGGCGAGAACATAAGTAATAACATACCTAAAACAGTCTCAATAAAGCGTTTATACAGCCTTATTTCTCTCGTAAACCGTTGTTTAATATGTATATTTTAAACTTACTAACAAAAACACCGGTCCCTAATAACAATAACAATAACCTAATACATACTATATATAGATAATATTACTAACCAATAAGTTTAAAAGACCCAACATAACCACAGACAAAAATCCCTAACGAAACTGCTTATTATTTAGCCACACACCCGTATAATGGGCAGCCGAAATTCCACAAGCCTATTGAAGTCCTATGCAATACCCAGACATATTCGACGTAATCGTTATTGGCGGAGGCCACGCAGGCACTGAGGCCAGCCTTGCTTCCGCACGCATGGGCTGCAGCACATTGCTGTTGACGCACAATATTGAAACGCTGGGCCAGATGTCATGTAATCCCGCTATCGGCGGTATCGGCAAAAGCCATCTGGTGAAGGAAATCGATGCCCTTGGTGGCGCCATGGCCTTGGCAACCGACCTAGGTGGAATCCAGTTTCGAGTGCTCAATGCCCGCAAAGGCCCGGCAGTTCGCGCCACTCGCGCCCAGGCTGACAGAGTTCGTTACAAGGCAGCTATCCGTGACATGCTGGAGAATCAACCTAACTTGACCATTTTTCAGCAGGGCGTTGATGATTTAATTATCGAAGGCGACAGAGTTACTGGTGCCGTTACCCAGATGGGTTTGCGTTTTAGTGCCAAAACCGTCGTGGTTACCGCGGGAACATTTCTGGCAGGCAAAATCCATATTGGTTTAGAAAATCATGCTGCTGGCCGAGCGGGTGATCCTCCTGCAGAAAATCTTGCCAAGCGATTACGTGAACTGCCGTTCAGGGTTGAGCGCCTTAAAACCGGCACGCCCCCCAGAATTGATGCGCGCAGTGTCGATTTCACCCATTTACCAGAGCAGTGGGGCGACAAGCCAGAACCCATTATGTCGTATATGGGTCGTCTTGAGGATCATCCCCCGCAAACCTGCTGCTGGATTACTTACACAAATACAAAAACCCATGAGATTATTCATGGCGGTATGGATCGTTCACCAATGTATACCGGCGTTATCGATGGTGTTGGACCAAGATACTGTCCCTCCATCGAAGACAAGGTAGTGCGTTTTGCTGACAAAGATAAACATCAGATATTTGTTGAGCCTGAGGGACTAGATACCCATGAGCTCTACCCCAATGGTATTTCCACCAGCCTGCCCTTTGATGTTCAGTTAAATTTGGTTCGTTCTATTCAGGGCTTTGAAAATGCTCACATTACTCGCCCCGGTTATGCCATTGAATATGATTATTTTAATCCACAGGATCTTAAATATTCACTGGAAACAAAATCTATTCAGGGGCTATTTTTTGCCGGTCAAATAAACGGCACTACAGGCTACGAAGAGGCTGCAGCCCAGGGTTTACTGGCCGGTACCAATGCGGCATTGCAGGTTCAGGATAAAGATAGCTGGTGTCCTGGGCGTGACAAAGCCTACATGGGAGTGTTGGTAGATGATCTTATTAGTATGGGCACAGCAGAGCCCTATCGCATGTTTACTAGCCGTGCAGAATATCGATTGCTGTTACGTGAAGATAACGCAGATTTACGATTAACCGAAAAAGGCCGTGAACTGGGTTTGGTTAACGACAGTCGTTGGAAGAGCTTTTGTGAAAAGCGCGAAGCTATTGAGTTGGAACGTCAGCGTCTAAAAGACACCTGGATTCAACCTGGAACCGAGGCCGCTCAAAAGATTGCCGATCATATTGAAAATAAACTGTCCCATGAGTACTCATTATTTGAGTTACTTAAACGCCCTGAACTCAACCATAAAATTCTCAGCTCAGTCTGCCCTCCTGCAGAAAATACAGTGAGTCAGAAGGTGGCTGAGCAGGTAGAGATCGACGCCAAGTATTCTGGTTATATTAACCGTCAGCAAGACGAAGTTGATAAGTTACAGCGCCATGAGAACACTGCAATTCCGGCTAATTTCGATTATAAAAAAATCAGTGGGTTATCTAATGAAATAAAGCAGAAGCTCAGTGATGTAAAGCCCGAAACATTGGCTCGAGCATCGAGAGTGCCTGGTGTTACACCGGCTGCGATTTCGTTGTTACTTGTTATGCTTAAAAAACATGCAGCCTGATTCCTCTGTGAGCCAGAAGCGGGCTAAGCTGCAGGCTGGCATAGACACATTAGGAATTGCTTGCACCACAGAGCAACTTGATCTGTTGCTCGCCTACCTAAATATGCTTGAACGATGGAATAAAGCCTATAACCTCACGGCTATTCGCGATCCTATGCAAATGATTAATCTGCACCTGCTAGATAGTTTAGCGCTGCAGTCTTATATTGTGGACAAGAAAAACCTGATTGATATAGGTACGGGCCCAGGTTTGCCGGGTATTCCTCTAGCTATTATGAACCCCGATAAACACTTCACGTTACTAGACAGCGCAGGCAAAAAAACACGGTTTTTATTCCAGGTGCGTACCGAATTAGGGTTGAGTAATGTGCTTGAGGTTAACAAACGCGCCGAAGCCTTTGTGCCAGAAAAGCGTTACGACACTGTTTTAAGTCGTGCGTTTAGCTCCCTGCCTGACATGTTAAAAACCTGCCAACATCTCGTGACAGACAGTGGCTGCTTTATTGCCATGAAAGGAAGATTACCTGAATCAGAGTTGAGCGAAATACCGAAAGACTATAAGGTCTCTGACTTGTGTCGATTAGACATACCAAATGTCGATGGTGAAAGACATTTAATAACCATCACCCACAGCTCGTTGTAAAGCAACTATAAGGTAAGTACATCAGTGCGCATACTATCAATAGCTAATCAGAAAGGCGGTGTCGGTAAAACCACTACAAGCGTTAATCTTGCTGCGTCTCTGGCTGCCTACAAAAAACGCGTGCTACTGGTAGATATTGATCCCCAGGGTAATGCCACCATGGGTTCCGGGATTAACAAACAAGATTGTAAGCTCAGCGTTTATCATGTGCTTACCGAAAAAAACACCATTGAAGATGTGATTGTGACGGCTGAGCAAGGCAAATATCACCTCTTACCTTCTAATGGCGATTTGGTTGCTGCAGAGGTTGAGTTGATGCAAGAGATTGGTCGTGAAAGCCGGCTGCGTCATGCTATTAAGCGAGTCGCTAGCAATTACGATTACGTGATTATTGACTGCCCTCCCTCATTAAACATGCTCACCGTAAATGCGTTGGTTGCCAGCGATGGCGTTTTGATTCCTATGCAGTGCGAATACTATGCTCTTGAAGGACTATCTGCCCTTAATAATACGATTCGTCAAATCGCCAAGCTAATTAACCCCCGATTAAAGATCGAGGGTATTTTACGTACCATGTACGATCCACGCAGTAGTCTCACGAATGCGGTGTCTGCGCAGCTGAGAAAATATTTCGGTGATCGGGTTTACCGCGTTAGCATTCCTCGGAACGTGCGTCTCGCCGAAGCCCCCAGTCATGGTATGCCTGCACTGGTCTATGATAGAAATTCAAAAGGCTCTGTTGCCTACTTGGCACTGGCCGGCGAGATACTCCGTCAAGAAAAAGAACAGCAAGCACAAAAAACCCAAGCCACAGGGATCTAACAACATGGCAACAAAACGACAAAGTCTGGGTAAAGGATTGGATGCATTGCTGGGAATTCCTGAGGATACGGAAATTTCCGAGCAAGACTCCGCAGAGGGTACTGACTCAAATAATGTGGTAGACGGCAAGCTATGTCAGTTGCCGGTAGAGTTTCTCCAGCGCGGAAAATATCAGCCACGTAGAGATCTAAATCCAGATGCTCTCCAGGAGCTAGCCAGCTCAATTGCCTCTCAGGGTGTTATGCAGCCTATTGTTGTACGCCCCATAGGAAAAGATAAATACGAAATTATTGCTGGTGAGCGACGTTGGCGCGCTACACAGCAAGCGGGTCTAGACAGTATTCCTGCGATTGTTCGCGAGGTCTCAGACGAAGCAGCAGTCGTTATGGCGCTGATCGAAAACATTCAACGGGAAGATCTAAACCCCATTGAAGAGAGTCTGGCGCTGATCCGACTGCAGGATGAATTTAAGTTGACCCAACAGCAGGTTGCAGATGCCGTTGGCAAATCACGCTCAGCTGTCACTAATCTTATGCGACTAGCCAGCTTGGAATCTCCGGTGCAGTTGCAGGTTGAGCGCGGTGAGTTAGAGTTGGGTCATGCTAAGTGTTTACTTGGTTTAGACGGTAATGTGCAGATACAGGCCGCGCGAACCGTGGCAGCCAACGCCATGACTGTTCGCCAAACTGAAGCTCTGGTGAAAAAGTTACAAAACCCAACCACCCAGAATGCCAAAACAGAGGCTACTGACAGCACCGCAGATATCACGCGCTTACAAGAAGAGCTGTCTGAAAAGGTCGGTGCCGTAGTGCAGATTCAGCACGGTGCTAAGGGTGCAGGTAAGCTGGTTTTTAAATATAACAGCGTTGATGAGCTCGAAGGTATTCTTGCCCATCTAAAGTAGCTAGATATCAAACAGGCCGATTCCCGATATATAAGGTGTTTAGCGAGTTGAATATCACTAACACTATACCTATAATGCCGATCCGTTCGAGGTGGGTCTAATGCTCTCCTTAGCTGGACCTGGGAAAAGTGGACGAAAGGCATGATGACGACCATTCCCAAACCACCAATGCATAGAGTTGCGCTCTATCAGATAATAGTACTGCTGCCAGTAAGCGGATTGTTGATGATGGTAAGTCAGGTAATTGCCTATTCGGTATTGATAGGTGGTCTGATTCAGATTGTGCCTCAAGCTTGGTTTGCACGGCAGGCTTTTAAGTATGCCGGTGCTAGACAGGTACATTTAGTTGCTCGCGCCATGTACCAAGGCGCAGCAGGAAAAATTGTGTTAACGGCCGCTATGTTTATCACCACATTTATATTGTGGAAAGAACTTAATTTTTTGGTCGTTTTTAGTACTTTTATCGTAATGATCCCGTTGCAGTGGTTTATTACCGTAAGATTATTGAAATAGTAGTACCCAATAATGTGTGGCGCTTACTTTTAGGTAATTCTTTAGGTAGCTGCTAGCCGAAATTAGAATTGCACTGATTTAACGAGAGTTGAGATACATGGCAGGCGAGAATCCCGCAAGTACAACTGAATATATTCAGCACCACTTAACCAACTTGGTTTATGGCAACCATCCCGACAACGGGTGGAGCTTTGCTCATGGCGCTCAAGAAGCGGCAGAGATGGGCTTTATGGCCATTCATGTTGATTCAATGGCCTGGTCAATTGGTTTGGGTGTTCTGTTTTGTTGGTTATTCCGTTCCGCTGCAAAGCGTGCGACGACTGGCGTACCTACTGGCCTACTAAACTTCGTTGAGTTAATTATTGAGTTTATTGATGGTGCTGTAAAAGATAGCTTCCATGGTCGCAACAAGCTAGTTGCCCCTCTCGCGCTGACTATCTTTGTTTGGATCTTCCTGATGAACTTCATGGACCTGCTCCCAGTTGACCTGATACCAGAGTTACTGATGATGGTTGGCGTTCCCTACCAGAAGATTGTTCCATCAACAGATCCTAATATCACCTTAGGTATGGCACTGGGCGTATTTGTGCTCATGCTCTACTACTCAATCAAAATCAAGGGCACTGGCTTTATTAGCGAGTTGACCATGCACCCTTTCAATCACTGGGCCTTTATTCCAGTTAACCTATTTATGGAAACTGTTGGCCTGCTAGCAAAACCTTTTTCACTGGGTCTTCGACTTTTCGGCAACATGTATGCCGGTGAAATGATATTTATCCTGATTGCGACTACATTCGCAGCGGGCGCAGGCGCTGGTCTTATCGGTGGCGGTTTGCATGCACAAATCTTTGGGGAGCACACTAGCGCTTGGTTCTGGTTAGTTATCTTTATCTTGGTCTGCGGCGTTTGCTGGCTAAACCTCAAAGGAAAAATACCCACGGGTAGAACTGTTTTGCTATGTATGGTGTTTATGACCATAGGTGGTGGCTTAACAGCTCTGGGTGGCGGGTTAATGCAATGGGGCTGGGCGGTATTCCATATTTTGGTTATTACTCTGCAGGCATTTATTTTTATGGTTCTTACTGTCGTCTATCTCAGCATGGCGCATGAAGAGCACTAATTCTTACTTTATTATTTAACTACTAAAAATCGGGAGTCTACGATGGAACTTATATACATTGCTGCGGCAATAATGCTCGGATTGGGCGCACTAGGGGCAGCTGTTGGTATGGGCCTGTTGGGCGGTAAGCTGATCGAAGGAACAGCGCGTCAACCAGAATTAGGTCCAATGCTTCAGGGTAAAATGTTCCTGCTAGCTGGTCTGATCGATGCTGTGCCTATTATTGGTGTTGGTATTGCTATGTACCTGATCTTTGTTGTTGCTCCAACAGCAGCTGGCGCGTAACAACAATTTTTAACTCATCTATTAATGAGGTATTGGCGTGAATATTAATCTAACGCTTTTTGGTCAGATGGTGACGTTTGCATTTTTCGTGTGGTTTTGCATGAAGTTTGTATGGCCTGTCATTATTGAGGCTATGGAAGAGCGCCAGAAGAAAATCGCTGATGGACTTGATGCAGCTGACCGTGCCCTGCGCGATCTTGAATTGGCTCAGAATAAAGCTACTGACCAAATGAAAGAAGCAAAACAGGAAGCGGCCGGCATTATTGATCAAGCCAACAAGCGCGCAAATCAAATTGTTGATGAAGCAAAGCAGCAAGCTGTAGCCGAAGGCGATCGCCTGAAGTTGTCAGCTCAAGCTGAGATCGAGCAAGAAATTAACCGTGCTAAAGAAGAGTTGCGTGCCCGTGTGGCAGGTTTGGCTCTGGCTGGTGCGGAGAAAGTGCTCGAAGCGTCAATTGATGATAAAGCTAACCGCGCGTTAGTCGACAAACTGGCAGCGCAGCTGTAACCGAGGTTTAACATGGCAGAATTGAGCACATTAGCTCGGCCCTATGCGAAGGCAGCGTTTGAATTTGCTGCTGATGCCGGGGACCTGCAAGGCTGGTCAAAAAGCCTTTCCACTGCTGGTGCTGTTGCAGAACAGTCCGCGGTTGTTAAGCTTTTGAGTTCACCGAGCTCAACAGCGGCGCAGCAAGCAGCGGCAGTCGTTGATATCTGTGGTGACGCGTTGAGTGCAACGGGTCAAAACTTTATTGCAATTTTGTCAGAAAATCGACGCTTGCAACTGTTACCCCAGATCTCACGTCAGTTTGAAATCATGAAAGCCAATCGTGAAAAAGCGATTGATGTGGAAGTGATATCAGCTCAGGCACTGGACGCAAAGCAACAGCAACAACTCAGCGATGCACTTGGTGCAAAGCTGGAACGTAAAATAAACATGCAGGTTAGTTTAGACAAGAGCCTGCTGGGTGGTGCGATAATACGCGCCGGGGATACCGTCATAGACGGGTCCATTCGTGGCCGTTTGGCCAAACTCGCCGAGTCACTAAATTCCTAAGGATTGAGGCCTAAGCATGCAGCAACTGAATCCATCAGAGATCAGCGAAATTATTAAGAGTCGTATCGACAACCTTGATGTTTCGTCAGAAGCCCAAAATGAGGGCACCATTGTTTCCGTATCGGACGGTATCATTCGTATTCACGGTCTAGCCGACGTGATGTATGGCGAAATGATCGAATTCGATGGCGGTGTTTACGGTATGGCACTTAACCTGGAGCGCGATTCAGTCGGCGCCGTGGTTTTGGGTGACTACCAGGCACTTGCCGAAGGACAGAAAGCCCGATGCACCGGACGTGTATTGGAAGTCCCCGTTGGACCAGAACTCGAAGGCCGTGTAGTAGATGCACTGGGTAACCCTATCGATGGTAAAGGTCCGGTAAACGCAGCACTTACCGACGCAATTGAAAAAGTTGCTCCTGGTGTTATTGAGCGTCAGTCAGTAGATCAGCCAGTTCAAATTGGTCTGAAAGCTATTGATGCCATGGTGCCGATCGGTCGTGGTCAGCGCGAGCTGATCATTGGTGACCGTCAGATTGGTAAAACTGCCATCGCGGTTGACGCAATCATCAACCAGAAAGGTTCTGGCGTTAAATGTGTCTATGTAGCGGTTGGCCAAAAAGCCTCCTCTGTTGCTGCAGTGGTACGTAAATTAGAAGAGCACGGCGCAATGGAACACACCATTGTTGTTGCTGCTACTGCTTCTGATCCAGCAGCCATGCAGTTTCTAGCACCTTTCGCTGGTTGTTCCATGGGCGAGTACTACCGTGACCGCGGTCAAGATGCGCTAATTATTTATGATGATTTGACTAAGCAGGCTTGGGCCTACCGTCAGATCTCACTGCTGCTTAAACGTCCTCCGGGTCGTGAAGCCTATCCTGGTGATGTGTTCTATTTGCACTCCAGATTGCTTGAGCGTGCAGCCCGTGTAAATGCGGACTACGTAGAGAAGTTCACCAAAGGTGAAGTTAAAGGTAAGACGGGTTCATTGACTGCATTGCCAGTGATTGAAACTCAGGCCGGTGATGTATCAGCCTTTGTACCCACTAACGTAATTTCGATTACCGATGGTCAGATCTTCCTTGAAGCCGATATGTTTAACGCCGGCGTACGTCCAGCGATGAACGCAGGTGTTTCTGTTTCTCGAGTAGGTGGCGCGGCACAGACTAAGATTATTAAGAAACTGTCCGGTGGTATTCGTACCGCACTGGCACAGTATCGTGAGCTAGCGGCATTCTCGCAGTTTGCGTCTGATCTTGATGCAGCAACCAAAGCCCAACTTGATCACGGTGAGCGAGTGACCGAATTGATGAAGCAGAAGCAGTATTCTCCCCTCAGTATTGCTGAGATGGGTCTGGTGCTTTACGCGGCAGATAATGGTTTCTTGCAGACTGTTGAAGTCAGTAAAATTGGTGACTTTGAAGATGCGCTGCTCTCCTATATGAAAGCTGAGCACAGTGATTTGTTAGATCAAATCAATCAGTCAGGCGATTACAACGACGACATAGCAGCTGGCTTTAAAGCTGCATTAGAAAAGTTCGTTGCAACCCAAACCTGGTAAGTCAGCGTAACTGGACAGGCATAAGAGATGGCAATCGGAAAAGAAGTAAAAACCAAAATTGCTAGTATTGGTAGCACGCAGAAAATCACTAGCGCCATGGAAATGGTTGCGGCGAGTAAAATGCGTCGTGCCCAGGAGCGTATGCAACTGGGCAAGCCCTTCGCAGGCCGCATCCGTGATGTAGTGGGTCATATTGCTAACGCTGTGTCCGAATACAAACATCAGTATTTGGCCCAGCGCGAAGTGAAGCGTGTTGGCTACATCATTATTTCGACAGACCGTGGTCTCTGTGGTGGTTTGAATATTAATCTGTTCAAAACGGCATTGAAATCAATGAAAGCCTTGTCTGATGAGGGTGTTGACGTTGATATCTGTGTTGTGGGCAACAAAGCCGGAGCATTTTTTGGTGCTGTCGGTGGGAATGTTGTTGCAGCCGTCAAAGATGTGGGTGACGAACCTAATGCCGCAGACCTTATTGGTGGCGTAAAGGTAATGTTAGACGCCTTTGATGAAGGTCGTTTGGATAAGCTCTTTGTCGTAAGTAATGAGTTTGTAAACACCATGACTCAGAAGCCAAGAGTAGAGCAGCTGTTGCCGTTAGCGCCAGTGGGTGACGAGAGTATCTCTCATCACTGGGACTATATTTACGAGCCAGACGCCAAAGAATTACTGGATGGATTATTGATTCGTTATATTGAATCTCAGGTCTATCAAGGTGTAGTAGAAAACAAAGCATGTGAGCAAGCAGCAAGAATGCTAGCCATGAAAAGTGCCACCGACAATGCCGGTGAAATGATAGACGAGTTGCAACTTCTTTATAACAAGGCCCGTCAGGCAGCGATTACACAAGAGCTGTCCGAGATTGTAAGTGGCGCAGCCGCCGTATAAAGCCAAACGAATTTAAAAAGATTTAGTAAAGAGGAACCGGACATGAGTAGCGGAAGAATCGTACAAATTATTGGTGCTGTGATCGATGTGGAATTTCCACGTGATCAGGTACCCAGCGTGTATGACGCACTAGTCGTCGACGACAAGGGCTTAACTCTTGAAGTTCAGCAGCAGTTGGGCGATGGCGTAGTACGTACAATTGCCATGGGTGCTTCAGAAGGCATCAGCCGCGGACTTGGCGTTCAAAACACCAAAGCCCCTATTTCTGTACCCGTTGGGATAGAGACACTGGGCCGTATTATGGATGTGCTGGGCAACCCGATTGACGAAAAAGGTCCAATCGGTGAGAAAGAGCGCATGGCCATTCACCGCAAGCCCCCTGCCTATGACCAGCTGTCAGCTTCTGACGAGCTTCTGGAAACAGGCATCAAGGTAATCGATTTGGTTTGCCCTTTCGCCAAAGGCGGTAAGGTCGGATTATTCGGTGGTGCTGGTGTTGGTAAAACCGTAAACATGATGGAGCTGATCAACAACATTGCGACAGAGCACAGCGGTCTGTCTGTATTTGCTGGTGTTGGTGAGCGTACTCGTGAAGGTAACGACTTCTACTACGAAATGCAGGAATCCGGTGTTGTAAACATCGAAACTCCAAGCGAATCTAAGGTGGCCATGGTTTATGGTCAGATGAATGAGCCTCCAGGTAACAGACTGCGTGTAGCGTTGACCGGTCTGACTATGGCAGAGAAATTCCGTGACGAAGGTAAAGACGTACTGTTGTTCGTCGACAATATCTATCGTTACACATTGGCGGGTACTGAAGTATCTGCACTTTTGGGCCGTATGCCATCAGCGGTAGGCTACCAGCCTACTCTGGCGGAAGAAATGGGCGTACTTCAGGAGCGAATTACTTCCACTAAGACCGGTTCTATTACATCTGTACAGGCGGTATATGTACCTGCAGATGATTTGACCGATCCATCGCCAGCCACAACCTTTGCTCACTTGGACTCAACCGTTGTACTGAGCCGAGATATTGCGTCTAAAGGTATTTACCCAGCGGTAGATCCATTGGATTCAACCTCGCGTCAGCTCGATCCATTGATTATTGGTCAAGAGCACTATGAAGTCGCCCGTGGCGTGCAGTCAGTACTGCAGCGTTATAAAGAGTTGAAAGATATTATTGCGATTCTGGGAATGGATGAGCTATCAGAAGAAGATAAGCTGGCCGTATCCCGCGCACGTAAAATCGAGCGTTTCTTATCGCAGCCATTCCATGTTGCTGAAATCTTTACTGGAGCACCAGGTAAGTACGTGTCGTTAAAAGACACTATTGCTGGCTTCCAGGGAATTCTTGGCGGAGAGTACGATCATCTGCCAGAGCAGGCTTTCTACATGGTTGGCTCAATCGACGAAGCAGTCGAAAAAGGCGCTAAGCTTTAATTAACGACGGCTATTGTCCAGAAATGGTCTAGAGATAGTCTAGAAAGGGTCTAGAAAGATATGGCTATAACAGTTCATTGTGACATTGTAAGTGCGGATGAATCTCTGTTCTCCGGCTTGGTCGAGATGGTGGTTGCCACCGGTTCTCTTGGCGAGCTGGGTATTACAGCAGGTCACGCGCCACTACTGAGTGACTTAAAGCCCGGTCCAGTCCGTCTGGTTAAACAGAATGGTGAAGAAGAAATTTACTATCTGTCTGGTGGATATTTAGAAGTGCAGCCAAATTGCATCTCGATCCTTGCCGACACAGCTGTTCGCGCAGGTGATATCGATGAGGCGGCAGCAGCTGAAGCCGTTAAAAGTGCCGAGCAAGCAATGGCTAATCAGGCGGGCGAAATCGAGTATTCAAAAGCCGCCAGCATGTTAGCAGTAGCAACAGCCCAGCTCCGCACAGTGCAAACGCTGCGCAAAAAGTTAGGTGGTTGATTACAGATCAGTTTGATTTAAAAAGGGTGGCTTAGCTGCCCTTTTTTTTGCCTAGAGATTTCTCCATGGCATACTTGTGTCGGCATCACTTTGACAGTAACGTAACCCTTATTAAAACCTTGGGCATGGAGCATTAGCGGAAACCCTATGAGTAAAACAGACATTGTCATCCTTGCCGCTGGCAAGGGTACGCGCATGCAATCAGCCCTGCCCAAGGTTCTCCACTCTCTGGCAGGCACACCTATGCTGGGCCATGTTATAGCGGCAGCCGATACGGTGACCAATTCACAGAAAATTATCGTAATCGGCCATGGCGCCGAGCGAGTGGAAACCACCTTTGCCTCAACCGACGCAGTGTTTGTGCAACAAACAGAGCAGCTGGGCACAGCCCACGCCGTGGAAATGGCACTGCCCTATTTGCGCAAAGATGCCAAAGTATTAATTCTCTATGGTGATGTGCCACTCATTAAAGCCGACACCATTGCCAAGATGTTGGGGGCCGTCACCGATCAGTCAATTTCCCTGCTCACTATTAGCCTCGATGACCCAATGGGCTATGGCCGTATTGTGCGTAATACAGGTGGAGAGATTGAATCCATTATTGAGCAAAAAGACGCTAGCGCTGATCAGTTGACTATTAAAGAGATAAATACGGGCGTATTGGCTTTAGGCACCACACAGCTATGTGCCTGGCTTCCCCAGATTGATAACAATAACGCGCAGGGTGAGTTTTATCTTACCGACCTAATTGCACTGGCCCGCAGTAATGGGTTTAGCGTTAATAGTATTCAACCGACATCGGCAACTGAGGTAGAGGGTGTGAATAACAGAATTCAGCTCAGTCAGCTTGAGCGCGCTCATCAGCTTGAATTGGCTGAAGCACTTATGCTGTCAGGCACAAGCCTGGCAGACCCAAATCGTTTCGATCAGCGCGGCACACTAAGCGCTGGCACCGATAACTATATTGATATTAACTGTGTCTTCGAAGGCAATGTGACTATAGGTTCGAATGTAACCATTGGGCCAAACTGCCAGATTATTAACACCCGGATCGGTGATGGGGTAGAGATAAAAGCTAACAGCCATATAGAGCAAGCCGTCATCGGCGACCGTGCGATTATTGGTCCCTTTGCCCGGCTGCGCCCAGGTACAGACTTGGGCACCGATACAAAGGTAGGTAATTTCGTTGAAACCAAAAAAGCCGTTGTTGGTAATGGCAGTAAGATTAACCATCTTAGCTATGTAGGAGATGCCGAACTTGGCGAGAATGTAAATGTAGGTGCAGGCACAATTACCTGTAACTACGATGGTGTAAATAAACATAAAACCATTATGGGGAACGGTGTGTTTATTGGGTCTAACAGCACATTGATTGCCCCTATAAAAATTGCCAATGAAGGGTTTGTGGCAGCGGGATCAACGGTTAATCAAGATGTGTCAGCAAATACACTAGCGGTAAGTCGCGCCAAACAGCGTAATATTTCGGGCTGGAAACGCCCAACTAAAAAGGAAAGTTGAAACATGTGCGGAATAGTTGGCGCAGCCACCCACAGAAACGTTTATAAAATACTAATTGAAGGTTTGCATCGTCTTGAGTATCGCGGCTACGATTCAGCGGGACTTTCGATTATCGATGAACATAAAAAATTACAGACTAGAAAAAGTGTCGGTAAAGTTGCCGCTCTTGAAGCAGTTGCCGAGCAGCAACCCCTAGCGGGTAATACCGGTATTGCCCACACTCGTTGGGCCACCCACGGAAAGCCCAGCACCATTAATTCTCACCCTCATACTTCTAACGGTGTCTCCGTTGTCCATAATGGTATTATTGAAAATCACGACCAATTACGTAAAGACGTAATTGCCCTAGGCTATGAAATACTTTCTGAAACCGATAGCGAAGTTATCGGACACCTAGTACATCATCAATTAAAAAGTACCGACGATCTGCGTACTGCAGTTCAGCACGTGATTGCTAAATTAGAGGGCGCCTATGCCCTAGGCGTCATCGTAGACGATCAACCCCATACTATTATTGGTGCTCGCAGCGGTAGCCCATTAGTTGTTGGGCTCGGTATTGATGAACACTTTATTGCATCAGATCAGATGGCTTTGCGTCAGGTAACTGACCGATTTATCTTTTTAGAAGAAGGTGATTTGGTAGAGCTCTCTGCTGAAAAATATAGTATTTATGATGTACAGGGAAATAGTGTAAAGCGATCGCAGCAGCAACTAGATGAAAAAGATTTGATTGCAGAAAAGGGCGAGTATCGCCACTTTATGCAAAAAGAAATGTTTGAGCAGGCTTCGGTTCTTGCAGATACCACTGCCGGCCGCATTGGCGACAATCATATTCTAGAAGCAATTTTTGGCTATCAGGCTGACCCGCTTTTTGCACAAACTAACAACATCCATATCATTGCCTGCGGCACCAGCTTTCATTCTGGACTTGTCGCCAAATACTGGCTGGAAGAACATGCAGGTGTTCCCTGCCAGGTTGAAGTGGCCAGCGAATACCGCTATCGCAAAGTACCTGTACCAGCCGGCACTCTGTTCGTCACTATTTCTCAGTCTGGCGAAACAGCAGATACGTTAGCGGCACTACGCAAAGCAAAAGAAAATAACTACCTTGGGTTTCTAGCAATTTGCAATGTTGCTAATAGCTCCCTTGTGCGTGAATCAAATATTTCACTAATGACTATGGCCGGCGTAGAAATTGGCGTCGCGTCTACCAAGGCCTTTACAACTCAGCTAGTCGCATTACAGCTTTTGACTTTATCTCTTGGCCGACATAAAGGTCTGGATAAAAAAGTAGAACAAGAATTAGTGAAAAATCTGCATCAACTACCAGATCTCTGTCGTCAGGTACTGGCGCTAGATTCTGTTATTGAGGAAATGTCACAAGCCTTTGCCAACAAACATCATGCGCTATTTTTGGGCCGTGGTGAGCAGTACCCCATTGCAATGGAGGGGGCGTTAAAGTTAAAAGAAATCTCCTATATTCATGCCGAAGCTTACCCATCGGGTGAATTAAAACATGGGCCATTGGCATTAGTTGATGAAGATATGCCGGTAGTAACCGTTGCACCCAATAATGAGTTGTTGGAAAAATTAAAATCAAATCTGCATGAGGTTCGTGCGCGAGGCGGTCAGCTATTTGTATTTGCGGATGCCGATTCAGGTTTTGTAAGTGAGCCTGGCATCACTGTTATTGCAATGCCACATGTACCAAAAAGTTTAGAAGCGATTATTTATACGCTTCCATTACAGATGCTGTCTTATCATGTTGCCCTACTTAAGGGTACGGATGTAGATCAGCCGAGAAATCTAGCAAAATCAGTAACTGTCGAGTAGTTTCGAAGAGTGATTTAGAAGGAGATAACAATGGAAGGATTAGCCATAATAGGGATTGTGTTCGGGTTGTTGGCCTTTGTGAGAGTAGAGAAGTTAATCAAGACATTAAAAGAAAAAGAAATACTCGAAGAAAATTATAGGTAAGACGAGATCACCTTCATAAGCCTTCATCCATTGTCGAGTAATTTCAAATATAAAATAAAAATAGGAATAGCCAGCGTGAATAAAAATATTAAAATGAAAATATTTTATTACTTAATAGCAGTCCTTGGAGCTTGTGCACTAAATGCGGATACTTTAGATGTTGAAATTCATGGCGTTACGAAAGCAGGACTGTTGCATTTAGCAATTTACGATTCTAAGGATGTATTTGAGTCAGACAAAGGCGACAAGCCTGGCCCGCGTCCTGGGATAGTATCGGGTACGGTTAAGCAAATTGCTAAAGGGATTTATAGAGACTCTTTTGAAATTCCCGCTGGAACCTATGCGATTGGATTTTATATTGATGCCAATGGGAACGAGAAGCTTGATACCAACTTTCTTGGTATTCCAAAAGAGGAGTTTGGGTTCTCTAATAATGCAATGGGCGCATTTTCGGCACCTAAATTTGAGGCGGCATCGTTTGTTTTGGTAAGACATAAAACAATTAAAATAGACCTTTAAATTTCATTAAAAAATATTTTATCGGTCTTTGAGTTTGCTCTAGGTACGCACGGCACAGTAGCGTTTTCTCCAAAAAAAATTACAAAGACAGTAGAAAGATAAAGACCTAATGCCTAAATTAAATTCAGTTTATAAAACCAATAAAAAAGGAATAGACTATGGTTATTATCATCCACGCAACCTTGGCGATATTAGCGGTCCCTCTTGGACTATTTATATTTTCAACACAAAAAGGCACAGGGCAGCACAAGTTTCTTGGAAAAATATGGATTACATGTCTAGCTATGGTGAGTGTGACCGCAATCTTTATTCAAGAGATAACGCCTGGAGAATATAGCTTTATTCACCTGCTAATCCCGGTCACCTTAATCACTCTAGTCGTCTCGATATGGAGTATCAGAAGATTCAAACAGACCAAAATCCAAAAATATAGAAAACTACATATGATTTCTATGATTAATGTCTATATAGGTGCGCTCGTTATCGCGGGTCTTTTTACCTTGACGCCCGGACGAATTTTCCACCAGCTTATATTTGGATGATTAAAAAAGGCCCCTGGGATATGGAAGAGGCCTTTTGTTGTTTTAGAAATAGTCTTAACAGGCTACGGCTCGAACATACCAGGGCCAGGAAGCTACCAGTGCAGCGTAGGTTGGAAAGCCATATGTGAGAGCTGCTGCTGCAGCCGTGGCTCCACTCGCTGCATACTGCGCTTTAATAATACAGGTAAGTGCATGGAAAATACCCACGCCCACAAGTAGTAAAAGTGCAGCCGCACCGATAACGAGAATTGTAGTGGCAAGTGGTACTAAGGCGGCAAAGAAAATTACCGCCCCACTAGCAGTGACTACTATAGCGGTGAGGAAGGGCACCTTAAATACATTTGCGATGGGTAGAGTTAATGTATCTTCATTGGTTTCTTCTAACATAGTGTTTCTCCCTGTAAATAAATTAATGCCTTATTGGCCAACATTCTTACGCGTGAATGACTTTTAGAAACGATGAATTATCGAGTTAAGATAAACTGCCTGTTGAGCTAAACGTAGACCAAAATAGCTGGAGACACAAAATTTGGTTATTGTGATTATTTTTAAGTCAGTACTAGGCTGTCAGATATTACTGGCTTCGCAAGGACGCTAATCCAGCCTGAAGTTTTTGTAGGTGGGCGTCTAGTTGCGGTCCCTTCTTTTGAGCCACGCCTATCGCCAACACATCAATGACAGCCAAATGGGCAATTCTCGATGAAAGTGGTGTATAAATTTGAATATCTTCCTTGGCATCAACTTCAATGCCGATGGTCGCGCTTTTAGCGACAGGTGAGCCACTGGGGGCCATACCGATAACAATCCCGCCCGCGCGCTTTACTAATTCCATTGAATCTAGCAATGCCTGGGTGCGCCCAGACTGAGATATAGCAATTACCACATCTCCAGGATGGAGAGAGGTCGCGGACATATTTTGTAGGTGAGGGTCAGAGTAGGCAGCCGATGTAATCTGTAATCGGAAAAACTTGTGCTGTGCATCAAAGGCTACGGCAGCTGAGGCACCAAAGCCATAAAATTCAACTCGGCCTGCGGCGCTAATAGCTGAGACCGCTGCTTCTAAGTTTGCCAAGACCAGACTGTCTCTAACCTTGAGCAAGGTATCTACCGTTGAATCGAATACCTTATGGGTGTACTCGCGGGTGGAGTCTTTATCGGTTACGGCTATCTGGCCATAACTCGGGCTGGAGGCGAGCTGCTGCGCCAGGGCCAACTTAAAGTCTTGAAAGCCATGGCAACCCACTGCTCGGCAAAACCGCACAACGGTTGGCTCACTGACGCCAGAGTGCTGGGCCAGATCGACAATACGCATACGAATCACATTGAGAGGGTCTTTAAGCACGAATTCTGCGACCTTGCGCTCTGATTTACGCAGCTGAGGAATGGTATCGCTAATCGATTGAGTGAGTTCTGCGGGCTTCATTGAGTAACCATCTGTGATTTATGTAAAAAATTTACAAGAAAACCGCCCTCAATGCTAGTTTTGTAGTAAAAAACCGCTTAATTAGCCTAAATACTGGTTATTTGGCCAGTGAACTCAGCCATAGTGATATTTCGCCGAATAGCCGCAAAAAGAAATGTCCGACAGGCCGTTTTTTGACAGTTATATTGCTAGAATGCAGGCCTATGGACGTAACCTCGATACTCAATAAATTAAATTCCGCTCAGGAAGAAGCCGTCACCAGCGACAAGAAGCATTTGCTGGTATTGGCAGGCGCCGGAAGTGGTAAAACTCGTGTGCTGGTGCATCGTATTGCCTGGAAAATTCAGGTAGACAATGTATCGCCCTATTCCATTCTAGCGGTGACCTTTACCAACAAGGCCTCTCGAGAGATGCGTGAGCGCATCGATGAGCTGCTGGGTATGTCACTGCGTGGCATGTGGGTGGGTACCTTTCATGGCCTGGCGCATCGCTTGCTCAAGGCTCACTGGCGAGATGCCAAGCTCCCCGAAAACTTTCAGATACTGGATTCCGATGACCAACTAAGACTGGTTAAGCGGGTTATGCGCAGTATGGACCTCGATGAACAGCGCTGGCCGCCTAAGCAGGCGCAGTGGTGGATCAATGGGCAAAAAGATGAGGGGCTTCGGTCGTCTCATATCCAGGAAGGTGGTGATCCCTATTTGGCGACCATGTTGCGTATTTATCGCGGCTACGAGGAAACCTGTGAGCGCCTAGGCGTTATTGATTTTGCCGAGCTATTATTGCGCGCTCTAGAACTGTGGAAATTTTGCCCTGACGTCCTCGACCATTACCAGCAGCGCTTTCAGCATATTCTCGTAGACGAGTTCCAAGATACCAATGCTGTGCAGTATGCCTGGCTACGGTTATTGGCCGGTAAGGTCAGTGCTGTCACTGCAGTCGGAGACGATGATCAGTCTATCTATGGCTGGCGTGGTGCTAAGGTCGAAAACATTCTTAGTTATGAGCGGGATTTCCCTGAAACTCATACCGTTAAGCTCGAACAGAACTATCGCTCCACCTCAAATATTTTGCAGGCGGCTAATGCCGTTATCGCAAAAAATCCTGAGCGTCTTGGTAAGAGTCTGTGGACGGAAGCTGGGGAAGGCGAAGCCATTGCACTGTACTCCGCCTTTAATGAGCATGATGAAGCGCGCTATATTGCCGACCGAATTCAGAGTTGGGTTAACCTCGGCAACCGCAGGGAAGATTCCGCGATTCTCTATCGCTCCAATGCCCAGTCTCGTGTTCTTGAAGCGGCACTATTACAGGCAGATATTCCCTATCGTATTTATGGCGGCCAACGCTTTTATGAGCGCCTAGAAATTAAAAGTGCCCTCGCCTATTTGCGCCTAATGTTAAATTGCCATGATGATGTGGCCTTTGAGCGAGTAGTGAATCTACCGACTCGAGGGATTGGTGATCGTACCCTAGAACTGATGCGAGCCTTAGCACGTGAGCAGGAAACCTCCATGTGGGGTGCTGCAGTGATTATTGTTAAAGAAAAGCGCATGGCGGCGCGTGCGACTAATGCCATCGCTCTATTTATAGAATTGATTAATGAAATGAGCGGCCAGCATGATGAGCTGCCGCTGGCAGAACAGGCCGAGCATGCGATTGCCCACAGTGGTCTGGTTGAAATGCACCGCCGTGAAAAAGGCGAACGTGGTCAGGCGCGGGTAGAAAATCTCGAGGAACTGGTCAGCGCCTGCCGTAACTTTGAAGTCGAAGATAATGACCTGCCTGTATTACCCCAATTTTTAGATCAGGTAGCTCTGGACTCTGGTGATCGTCAAGCCGATGAAGATCAGGATGCGGTGCAGTTAATGACATTACACAGCGCCAAGGGTTTGGAATTTCCACTAGTGTTTATTGCAGGTATGGAAGAAAATTTATTTCCCCATAAAATGTCTATTGATGAACCAGGCCGCTTAGAAGAAGAGCGACGTTTGGCCTATGTGGGTATTACCCGCGCCATGGAAAAACTGTATTTAACCTTTGCCGAAAGCCGATCTATTTACGGCAGTGAATCCTTTAATTCAGTGTCGCGGTTTGTTCGTGATATTCCAAAAGAAGTCATTGAAGAAGTTCGACTGCAAAATAATATCGCCCGACCCACCAGCTATGCCGCTGGTGCCATACAGAGTGATGAAGGTGGTGACACCGGCTTCGGGTTGGGCCAGCAAGTTTTCCATAATGTATATGGCGAAGGCGTTATTTTAAATTTTGAAGGTAATGGCCCACGCGCCAGAGTCCATGTTAGTTTTGAAGCAGTAGGTACAAAAATATTAATTTTAGCCTCGGCAAATTTGTCGGCGATATAAAAAAATAAAAAGGGGTAAATAATGCGCATTGGAATAATCGCAATACTGTCTATGCTCTTGGCGAGCTGTGGCGGAAAAAGCACAGAGACTGAATCTGTTAGCAAGGCGGATACTCAGCAAACCTATAACTGGAAATTAGTCACCACCTGGCCAAAAAATTATCCTGGCCTGGGTACCGCACCAGAAAACTTTGCCAAGAAAGTTGAAGCCATGAGCGGCGGGCGCCTAACAATAAAAGTATTTGGTGCTGGCCAGTTAGTCCCTGCTTTTGAAGTTTTCGATGCAGTGGCTCAGGGAACGGCGCAGGTGGGTCATGGAGCGGCTTATTACTGGACTGGAAAATCAAAGGCTACCAGCCTTTTTACCGCGGTCCCCTTTGGTCTTAACGCTCAGGAAATGAATGGTTGGTTACATTATGGCGGCGGTCTGGAATTATGGCGCGAGCTCTATGCCCCGTTTAATTTGGTACCCTTTGCTGGTGGCAGTACCGGTGTACAAATGGCTGGATGGTTTAATCGCGAGATTAATTCCATGGAAGATATCAAAGGTTTAAAAATGCGCATTCCGGGGTTGGGTGGCGATGTGATTAGTCGCGCGGGTGGTGTGGCTGTGACGATCCCTGGAGGAGAACTTTATACCTCTATGCAGACCGGCGTGATTGACGCTACCGAATGGGTCGGTCCTTACAATGATCTCGCCTTTGGTTTCCATCAGGTGGCTAAATATTATTACTATCCTGGTTGGCATGAGCCCGGCCCGATTCTAGAATTTATTATTAATAAAGACGCCTATGCAACTTTACCCGCAGACCTCCAGGCAATTGTAGAAGGTGCCACACGCGCTGTTAATCAGGATATGCTTGATGAGTACACCGCGCGTAACAACAGAGCCTTGGTAGAGCTAGTTGAAACCCATGGAGTAGATGTGCGTAAGCTCCCTGATGACGTACTGATAGAGTTACGCCGGCTCTCTGCTGAGGTGCTAGAGGAAGTGTCCCAAGATTCTGAAATCGCAGGGCGTATTACTGAGTCGGTAATGGCCTTTAGAAAACAAGCCATGGACTACCATGCAATTTCTGAAGAAGCTTTTTACGATGCGCGTAAGGTTCAGTAGTGTCGTTTTACTGAATTAAAAAAGGCCGGTTTTAACCGGCCTTTTTTGACTCCGTGTTTAAGGAGCCTGATTTAGTTTTTCCAGAAAGTCGGAGTAAACAACACCAGTAACGTAAAGATCTCCAGACGCCCTAACAGCATGCCCCAACAAAGCACCCATTTGGCGAAGCTGCCGATATCCGCATAGTTAGTTGCCACAGCACCAAGGCCTGGACCAAGGTTGTTAAGGGCTGCTGCGGTGGCCGACCAGGCAGTAACATAATCTAGGCCTGAAGCTAGCAGTAGTAAAACCATCAGATAAAAGATTGCCAGATATACCCCAACAAAAGCCCAGATGGCATCGGTAATTCGCTCAGGAATTTGACGGTTATTCAGCTTGATTGGCAATATTGCGTTGGGATGCACTAACCTGTAAATCTCACGGATACCCTGCTTTCCTAGTATCAGCATACGCCCAATTTTAATACCGCCACCGGTGGAGCCAGCACAGGCACCGAAGAACGACAGAAACAATAAGAAGAACGGTAGAAAGGTTGGCCAAGCATTAAATTCAGTAGTGGCAAAGCCCGTGGTCGTCATAATGGATACCAGCTGGAAGGTACCCTGGCTAATACTGTCGTTCCAGTTATAGGTGCCGCTGTAATACAGGTAGAGGCAGGTTATAACAATGCCTATAAATAGTAGGTAAAGGTACATGCGAGCTTCTGGGTCCTGCCAGTAAAAGCTCAGGCGACGGTTGTGCCAGACCATATAATGCAGGGCGAAGTTAAGACCGGAGATGATCATAAAAAAGATACAGATCGACATGATCAGGCCGCTATCAAAAAAGCCCATACTGGCATCATGGGTTGAAAAACCACCGATAGCCACGGTAGAAAAGCTGTGGCCAATGGCATCAAAGCCACTCATGCCGGCCGCCCAGTAAGCCAGGGCACAGGCGGCGGTTAGGGCCAGATAGATACGAAATAGCACATTGGCGGTTTCAGTAATACGTGGGGTCAGCTTGGAATCCTTAACTGGCCCTGGAGTTTCTGCGCGGTAAATTTGCATGCCACCGACACCCAGCATGGGCAAAATCGCCACGGCAATTACCACGATACCTATACCACCGAGCCACTGAAGCTGTTGACGATAGTAGAGAATAGATTTTGGAAGATCGTCTAGGCCAGAGATAACGGTGGCGCCTGTTGTGGTGAGTCCAGAGACTGACTCAAACAGGGCATCCATAAAGCTCAGCTGGAGCGCCTCGGCCAACATCAACGGTAAAGCTCCAAACGTACTTAGTACCAACCAGAAAAATACCGTCACAATAAAGCCATCTCTGGTGCGCAGTTCGCCGGCACTATTTCGCGACGGCAAATAAAAGGCCATACCAACAATGAGGGTAATGGAAAAAGCTGAAAGAAAGGTGGAAGCGGTTTTCTCGTCAAACATCCAGCCGACAAAAATAGGCGTGAGCATCGTCAGGCTGAATATCATTAGCAGCATGCCAAGAACCCGAGTGATAACAGCAAAATGCATAGCGTCTTAGGCCCTAGAAAAAGGAGAAGTTAACGGCAAACAACTTCTCGACCGCTTTGGTGTTTTCTTTATCAACCACAAATACAATCACATGGTCGTCGCTCTGAATGACGGTGTCATGGTGAGCAATAATGACCTCACCATTGCGCACTAGCGCCGCCAATGTAGACCCCGGCGGTGATTTAATATCACCGATTGCGCGGCCTATTACCTTTGAGCTTTTTGCATCGCCATGGACAATAATTTCTAGTGCTTCTGCAGCACCACGTCGAAGTGAGTGCACGCTAACGGTGTCTCCCCTGCGCACATGGGTAAGCAGTGAGCTTGTGGTTGCCTGCTGTGGTGAGATGGCAATATCAATCTCTCCACCCTGCATTAGGTCTGCATACACTGGGTTGCTGATCAGGGTCATTACCTTCCGTGCCCCCAGTCGCTTGGCCAGCAATGAGGCCATAATATTAACTTCGTCGTCATTGGTGAGCGCCAGAAATACATCGGTCTTGTCGATATTCTCATCGAGCAGTAATTCCTGATCTGTCGCCGAGCCTTTTAATACCACGGCTCTATTTAGCTGTTCAGAAAGGAATCCCGCGCGGCTGGCAGAGAACTCAATAATCTTAATATTGTAATCGTCTTCGAGGGCCTTGCTCAGGCGATAACCAATATTGCCGCCACCGGCAATCATCAGTCGACGGTAGGGTTTTTCTAGGCGGCGTAACTCGCTCATTACCTTGCGAATGTTTTTCTTGGCGGCGATAAAGAACACCTCATCGCCGTCTTCGATCACTGTGTCACCCACGGGGAATAGCGCGCTATCTTTGCGGAAAATCGCAGCTACTCGGGCGTCAACATTGGGCATATGTTCTTTCAATGTGCGCAGCTCTTGGCCAACCAGCGGACTATTAGCCACTGCTCTCAAGGCGACTAACTGCAGTGCGCCATCGGCAAAATCCAAGACCTGAAGTGCGCCGGGCTGTTCTACTAGCTTACGGATGTAATCGGTAACCACCTGCTCGGGCGTAATCATCACGTCTACCGGCATATTTTTGTCATTAAACAGGAGATTTTTATATTTGGGATTGGTGTAATTTTGCGCACGAACGCGGGCAATTTTGGTCGGGGTGTGAAATAGCGAATAGGCTACCTGACAGGCAATAATATTAATCTCGTCGCTATTGGTGACCGCGACCAGCATATCAGCATCTTCAATGCCGGCTCTCACCAGTACATCCGGATAGGCGCCAGTGCCAATTACAGTGCGGATATCAAGCCGATCCTGCAGCGCGCGCAGTGCGTTTTCGTTGATATCCACAACAGTGATATCGTTATATTCGCGGGCTAAATTCTCTGCCAGGGTTGCGCCAACTTGGCCTGCGCCGACTATTACTATTTTCATTAATATCCCGAGTCGCTTATATCAAAGCTTTCTGAGTCTTGAGTAATAAAAACCATCGTTGCCGTTGACCAGCGGAAATAGCTGTCGGCCATGGTCTGTGGCTATTCCCCAAGCGGCATCAATCTTCAGTATTTCTGCGTCATTCTGTGAGGCAATAAAATTCTTAATAATCTGTTCGTTCTCGTCTGGCAGTACCGAACAGGTTGCATAGACTAAGATGCCACCTGGCTTCAGGGTCTGCCA
>Ga0302131_1000467_pt1 | contig 24763 bp, 26 predicted proteins | sample CB9_20m_MG_FD_203105 | JGI IMG/M metagenome (GOLD analysis project Ga0302131, IMG submission 203105) | Marine microbial communities from Western Arctic Ocean, Canada - CB9_20m | ecosystem: Environmental > Aquatic > Marine > Oceanic | place: Canada: Western Arctic Ocean | collected 2017-09-19
TTGTACCCCAAAATAGAGAGGCATTAGAAGCGTTGCCAGGCGTGGGGCGGAAAACAGCTAATGTGGTATTAAATACAGCTTTTGGCTGGCCTACCATAGCCGTAGACACCCATATTTTTAGAGTCTCAAACAGAACTAAATTAGCTATGGGCAAAAACGTTGATTGTGTAGAGCAAAAATTGTTAAAGGTGATACCTGCCGAGTTTAAGGTAGATGTGCATCATTGGTTAATTTTGCATGGCAGATATACATGCATCGCACGTAAGCCAAGATGCGGTTCTTGTATCATCGAAGACTTGTGCGAGTTCAAAGATAAAATAGAATAAAAACATTCTAAGTAGTTGTCTAACACCACTCTGATATGCCGGGCTCTATAGTTCTCTTTGTCAGTAAGAAGTGAGTTGCAGACGTACGATTAAGGTCTGCCAGCCGTTTCAACAACTGCAAAAGGATACGTACGCGTTTAAAAATTGTAATTGAAGCTATCTACAATATCTAACCCTCGCCATTGGTTTGTAAATGCCAAAATATTATCGGAAGCATTTATTTCCTTATGCGCAATGACCTAAGAACCTCGCATAAAACTCCACTTATGGATTTCCCCTCAACAGTTCTAAAAACTATAACGAATAGTCACCGGGTGATGATCTCCTTCACTGACTCGAATCAATACCTTTGCACCGTCATTGATAGTAATGTCAGCCACCATTCTGTTTCCTTTAGATGGGATGAATGATGCCTCACTTTTCTTTTTGTTTGCTAATACCACAACATTAGCGACAAGCTCAGTGCTTGGGTATGCTTCACCGTGATCACGTACATAAAGACTGACTGACTTTTCCTCTCTGACCAGCTCAAATACCATGTCATGCGACTCTTTGACCACGCCGCCATGCATCGGCTCTAAGCTTCCATGTGCCGATGCATTTGATACCAACACTGCTGAAGTTATTAGTGCTATCGTCACTAAGTTTATTATTGCTTTCATATTTACACTCCATTTTGACGAACTTCAATAAGGCGTCGCCAGAATAAACCTATTTACATTAATTCGTCTGACTTACGTTTTTGCCAAAGCATGGTTGCCTTGCCGCCAAACTCCCGATACAGCAAAGGCGTCAGCAAGGTGTCTAATAAAGTTGAAGTTAATAGTCCTGAGAAGATAACTACCGCAACAGGATGCAGGATCTCTTTACCAGGCGCATCCGCAGCCATTAATAATGGGATAAGTGCAAATGCAGTCACCATGGATGTCATCATCACAGGAGCCAATCTTTCTTGCGCCCCTCTAACAATTAACTGGGTGTTAAATTGTTCTCCTTCAAATTTTATTAGGTTGAGATAGTGACTCAGTTTTAATATACCGTTGCGTGAAGCAATGCCGGTAAGTGTGATAAAGCCAACAACAGATGCAACCGAAAGTGGAGTATTCGTTAACCACATTGCTGCAACCGCGCCTAATAGCGCCATGGGTAGACTGCTCATGATAATACTGGCAAATACCAAAGATTTATACCGCATGTATAACACTAAGAATATGAGTGCGAACGACATGCCTGATAATGACACTAACAAACGCATGGCTTGCTCTTGCGCTAAGAATTGCCCTTCAATACTGATAAAGCTATCTGCGCCTAATGCAATTTCATCTACTTGTTCGCGCACCGCTGACAACAGTTGCTTTACATCTACCCCCGTGCTGTTTGCGTAGACGACAAGCCTGCGCCGGCCGTTTTCTCTTAGGATTTGGTTTGGCCCATCGCTTAAACTGATGTCAGCGATGTTTCCGATGGGAATAGCACCCGCTGGAGTGTCTATCAGCGCTGCGCGCAGTGCCTGTGGGCTTCTCGCTTTTTCATCTAAACGCATCACTAGTGCATAGCGCTTCACGCCATCGATGATGTCCACAACGTGCTCGCCGTCGGTTAACAACGCTAAGCGCTCTATTGCCTTGCCAGGACTCAAACCATATTGTAAAAGTTTATCTGGCCTTAATTTGACCGACACTTGTGGAATAAGTACCTGTTTTTCCACATTGATATCAACCAGCCCAGGTATGGTTTCTAATTTCTGCCTGATTTTTTCGGCATTGATGCGAAGCTCGTCTAAATTGTCGCCAAACACTTTTATTGCCAACTGTGCTCGCACACCAGATAGAAGATGGTCTAGTCGATGGGAAATGGGTTGTCCAATTGCCATTTGCGCTGGTAACACGCTTAGTTTTCCTCGGATTTCAGTCAAGACTTCTTCTCTAGAGCGCTCCGATTCAACTAGATCAACATCAATTTCAGAAGAGTGAACACCTTCTGCATGCTCATCGAGTTTTGCTCTGCCGGTGCGACGTCCAACCGCGGTGACCTCATCAACTGATAGCAACAAAGACTCAGCTAAATGCCCCATTCTGTTAGATTCAGATAGTGAGGTGCTTGGCTGAAAAATCACCCCCAATACCAAAGAGCCTTCATTAAAGGCCGGTAAAAATGCACGAGGAAAGAAGGCAACGGATGAGGCACTAATTAGGGCTGTCAAACCGCTTACTAGTAATATTGAGCGACGTTTGGGCAATGCCCATAAAAGCCATAAACTCTGCCATTTCTTTAATAAAGTGACTAAAAAGCTATCACCTTTATGCAGTTGCTTCATCTGGGGTAATAAAAAATAACAAAGTACCGGCGTCACAGTCATCGAGACGAGTAAAGACGCTAATACGGCAATAATATAAGCGCCACCTAATGGCGCAAACAAACGACCTTCGATACCTGGTAGTGCAAATAATGGGACAAAAACAAGCACCACAATTGCGGTCGCATAAACAATACCTGAGCGTACTTCAACGCTTGCTCGCCATATTACGTCAAAAATAGGACTGGGCTCGTCTTGCTTGCTATTTTGTTTTAAACGACGAAGTATGTTTTCTACATCGACTACAGAATCATCAACCAATTCCCCGATGGCAATAGCTAAACCGCCCAAGGTCATGACGTTGATGGTCTGCCCCATCCACTTAAAAATGAGCACCGTTAAGGCAAGCGATAAAGGAATAGCAAGTAAAGAGATAGCAGTGGTGCGTGTTGATAACAAAAACGCAAACAGCACAATCACCACTAGAATAGACCCATCTATTAGCGCTTCGGTGACATTATCAACCGATGCTTTAATAAAGTCAGCTTGACGAAACAACACTTGCGGCGCAGAAACGCCGTCAGGTAAGCTTGTAGTAAGCTCACTTAACGCTAGTTCTATTTCACGGGTCAACTTTACCGTGTCCGCACCTGGTTGTTTTTGTACATTAATGATGACCGCTGGTTTACCGTTATAACCGCCGTCACCGCGCTTAACAGCAGCGGCGTAACGAACGTTTGCAACTTGATCTAAACGTACTGAAGTGTTTTGTTGCCAGGCAACGGCTAACTGTCGCAAGTCATCCAGCTTAAGCGTTCTTCCTTCGTGGCGTATCAAAAACTCGCGATTATTGACATCGATAAAGCCGCCACCTTTATTTGATGCGAAGCTTTCAATAGCATCGCGCATCTGCTCGACACTGATCCCCAAATTACGCATTACATCGAGGTTAGGTTCTACTCTAATTTGTCTAACATCGCCACCAATAGGGATGACTTGAGATATTCCAGGAATAGAAAGTAGCCGTGGACGCAGGACGAAATCGGCATACTCACGAGCGAGCATCGGGTCAACGTCCGTATTTGCGTTGATGGGCAAGGCAATGAGCATAATCTCACCCATAATTGATGATACAGGTCCCATTACTGGCGTGATACCACTGGGCAATTGCGATGTAACTTGATCGAGACGTTCTGACACTAATTGGCGGTTACGATACACATCCGTATCCCAATCAAACTCTACATATACAATAGATAAACCAATCCCAGAAGTTGAACGCACACGTGTAACACCAGTTACACCATTGAGCATATTCTCAAGCGGAAATGAGACTAACTGCTCAACTTCTTCTGGAGCCATCCCGCCTGCTTCAGTCAAGACGGTGACCACTGGCTTATTTAGGTCAGGAAACACATCAATGGGTAACGCTTTGCCTTGCCAAAACCCATAAACAAGGGTCATAAGTGCGAGCGTCAACACTAACAGTCGATTGCGCAGACTTGCATGGACTAATAAATTAAACATGCAGGCTCCTAGCGTACTTGGTTAAGTAAAGACGTTCCAGCGATAACGACTCGATTATCTGCACCTAAGCCTTGTGTAATTAACACTTTGTTTGGGGAAATCTCACGATACTGCACAATTTGCGGTAAAAAACGCTCGGCAGACACTTTTATCCACACTATGGGCAAGTTAGCACTATTAGTCACAATGGCGGCGCTTGGCAATAAAATACCTTCTAAGGTGTTTTCAAGCTCAGCGAACACCGTGACCGGTTGGTCAATTAGTAACAAGGATGTAGAGTCAGTGCGGATTTCTAGCGCGAAGTGCACGCTCACCATACCTGCATTGAGTTGCGGCGCATAACCTTGATACTGCAAAGCAAGCTCAGGAAACTCTTTGATCTTAGCGGTAGTGAGTTGTGCCAAAATAGATGAGTCATTGGTAAGCGCTTCAATCTGACGTAAACTTGATGCCACTATTTCAAACAAGGTCGTACCAGCCTCAACCCAGCGACCTCGTCTAGCTTGGTGGTTAATTAACACACCTGATATCGGCGCAATGAGTGGCTCAGGCTTCTCTAAACCTTGTTGTAAAACCTCTTCTTGTTCAACGAGAATTTTTAGGCTCGTTTCAAGTTGTTCTAAGGCTTGTTTTGATGCCAACTCACCCAGGTCACGCAAACGCTTAACATCCCGCTTAGCTTGCATAACCTGACTTCTTACTGCCAATAATTGACTTGTTTGGCTGGCTAACTCAAAGGCGCTATCTTGGTATCTAACATAGCCCAGTATTTGACCCGCTGACACCTTTTCGCCAGTGGCAAGAACGCCTGAATCTGGTGCCTCAAAACGACCATCACTGCTCGGTTGAACGAGGGCTTGACCTTCAGGATGAGCACGGACAACACCAGCTAAAGTGACACTGCCTTTCACAATTTGTTTAGTCACAAATTGAGTTCTAATACCCAAGAGTGCTTGATGCTGCATCGGGATGAGCACAGTGCCATCAGCCTGCCTGCCCAAACTATCAACTGAGTTATTGTCTGTGTCGCTAAGGTGCTCACCATTCGGGCCATGGGCACCAGGAGACGCAATTGCATGCCAAGCTAAAAAACACATAATTATAATTAGGAGTGTTCTCATGATTTCATTCCTTTGTTTTTCCGTCCAAAGAAAAAGCCAAACGCAAAAACAACAATCGATAAGCCAAGCGCCCACCAAGGGAAAAGATGATGCTCTTCCCCCTGCTCATGCGATTCATTGTCAGAATGATCGGCATTATCTAACTGTGCATTCGCTTCGGGCATTACAAAGTTGCCCACCAATAAATCACCGTTATCTTCTGTCAAAATGGTCGCAACCACTTCATGCTCGCCACTAACATTAAGCGCACTGATAAAGTTAACGTCGTTGACGATATAGCGGTTTTGAGCCTCATCAAAACTAGCGCTGGCAGTCAAAGAACCAACTTCTAAATCTATGCTGGCAGATTGAGTAGGTGTATTGGTTTCAAAATCATGCAAATAGATAATCAGTTCGTTGCTAAACACCTCACCTAGTACTTCAAACGATTCAGTGTACATTTCAAACTTCGGTCTTTGGGTGGGTTGATTGCTTTGCCCCATATCAAGATGCTCGCCGTTAGGGCCATGAGCACCGGGTGAAGACTGAGCTGATAAAGAAAGCAATAATAAGGTTAATGCCAAAAGAGATAAAAAGGGCGCTCTAACGAAAAACACGCGAGAGGCAAAACTACGATATACCATGAGATTTCAATCCAAAATATTTAAACACAACAAAACAGCCTCAAGAAAAAGACACTTGCTAAAATTTATGTCTTATATTTTTGGGGGAGGTGTGCTGTGTTTAATAAAAGGGGGAGCCCACCAAGCAACGAGATTGTCTACGTTTGCTTCGGGCAGTCTCTTTGGAATGGCTGCAGGCACGAAAATTAAAACGCCTACAACACCGCCTTCATGAAAGGTGTCACTATGCTCTAGCGCTTGTTTTGAGTAACTAATTTCAAATTTTTCAACGTCTATGTCGTCGTGCTCATGCGGCTGTCCAATATCATGAAAGTAGTCATGGACTGTGGTATTACCATCATGATGCGTATCATGCACACTTAATGCCGCAACCAAGGGAGATTGCGCAGCGATACAGATTAACAAAATGATAGAAACAAGATTCTTTTGCATTATTTGGCTTTTGAAATAACAAGTGAAAGTAAGATATCAAATTCTATTGGTTTCAACAATTTTTTATACCAGCCATTGCTTTGTCACTCTGATATCTGGGTATCGAGTTAGATAACTCGCTGAAGGGTACTGACTAATAAAGATGTGTGAACCTTCCACAAAATTCTGCGTTCTTTTATGTGTGTCCGCTTTCTAGTATGAGTGGGATGATAAGAATCGAATCCACTGGTTGTGTATTTTTCTCTAAAGTGACTAACTTGGAGAAGATATTAAGACAGCTTTCTACTACTAAACATCGTTCAACGAGCAGCTTGCCATCAGACACTTTTAGCACTAACCTATCTTCAAAATTGTTGGCTGGTTTTTATCATCGACATACTAACGTATTTGGCTGGCCAGCCGCAGACACCCATATTTTATAATATTAAGCATAACTAAATTAGCTATGGGCAAAAATTTTGATTTAATTGAGCAAAAATTATGAAAGGTAGAACCTGCCGAATTTAAGGTAGATGTGCATCATTGATTAATTTTACATGGCAGATACACTTGTATTACCCCAGAACTCCGCAGCTGTAGATGTTTAATTGAAGATTTATGTGAATTTAAAATAATACTGACGACTAGGAAATAACAATGGAAGGTACAAAACGAGCCAATATTAAGATAGGTACACAAGTGTCTATCGTGCTCAAACAAGATCAAAGAACCGGTGATTTAACCGAAGGGATTGTCGAAAAAATTCTCACCAACTCGCCTAACCATCCCCATGGAATTAAAGTCCAATTAGACAGCGGTGAGGTAGGCAGAGTTAAGCACATTCGCTAGTCAATACTGCTGCTCTAACAACTCCAACAAAACTCAGTTGTAATAAAACTCAGTTGTACTAAAAGTGCCATTATTGTTTTCATCCCATGCTCGTCGCCCATCACTGTAAAAGGCAACGTTTCCATTACCGGCTTGGGAAGTACCTGTTACAGGTCGAGCCTCGATAATATAAGCACCACCATTTGCCTCATTAATATACAAATCATACTTGCGATTGTCGTAGAGCTCTGCCGATGGCGAATGTTGACGGAAAATAGCAGGTTTTCCCGTATCAGCTGCAGAAACTGCAGCTGCCTTGTAACTAAAACTTGCGGCTTTATGTCGCTCCATAGCAGCCGCAAGGCTCATCAAGTCAGCTTGGGCCGCACCTCTATTAGTGCTAACAACAAACCCTTGATAACTGGGGTATGCAATGCTGGTAATAATGCCAATAATAGCCACCACTATCATCAATTCAATTAATGAAAACCCTTTTTGCTTTTTACTTTGCTTTTTATTTTGCTTTTTACTTTGCTTTTTACTAAGTGTGCCTAACGTTATTTTCATTGTCTCTCTGTCTCTGTTTTCCAACTGCTTTTTTGGACTCGCTCAAAATAGCTGTGAATGTTTTCGGCTAGACACTCAAAGTCTGAACCACAGGCAACCTTGTTACCGTCTTCATCTACCTGAATAACGGTCGAAGCACATTCAGTTCCCAAACAAATGACAGGCTTAACAATATCTTCAATCAAAATTTTAGTGTCTGGAGCTATACCCGTCTGTTTTAACTGCGCGTAACGGTCTTCATGTAACTGTGTGTCATCATTGTTCAAATCTACCACCGAGTTACCATTGATAAGTTCAACCAAATACGCACGGCTGTTACCTGTGGGCGGTGCGCACTCGCTCTCACTAGCTGTGGCTGGCAAGTAGGTAGTAAATATCACCTGATAGTCTAAGATCAATGGTGAGGCCAGTACCTTTTCCCCTCCTATTTTAAGGCTTATATACCAGCCATTAGACTCTGAGAATTGTTCAAATGCTAACTCTTTAGCCACGGTATCAGAAGATGTCAATAAATGTTCAGTAGCATCATACAAATTATTTAAACCTAAGGGGGTACTAGGTAAACCATAATCTCCGTTTCCATCAAGAGTAAAAACGCCTTCATCCTTGATCATGTAAAAATGATCATTAATAGTAGTATTTAATGGATGTGCACGAAAACCAGAACCTAATACAACGGCATAATAATGATCTGTGCCTAAACTTATTTCAGAAATATCGGGACCATAATAAAAGCGCCTGTTATCTGCCTCGATATCGCCGCCAAAATTAGCGAGTAAACCACCGGTGACTAAACCTGCGACTGACTCTTCATTGTGAATATCCAGTCCAAACAATTGACCTCCCATATCTGCAACATACATATGGTCGGCGAATCCATCATTGTCGCGATCAATAACAGAAACTCTGGCAGGAATACTGTATCCCATGTCTGGTAAATTTAGATCAGCATCAGCATTACTGGCCGACCAAATAAGCTCGCCGCTATCAGCATCGACAATAAACACTGAATTACCTACAGCGTCTGTACTTCTGATTAATTTACTGTCTTGATCTTCATCATAACCGCCGCCAAATATTAAAACATTTCGACTCGTAGCCCCTACTTTAATTTTTGTCACTGTGGGCTTTGACCACGTTTGTCCCAAGTTTACAAAATCCCCCACTCCACCTTTTATTTTAAACATTAATTTTGGGTTAGTTTTGCTGGTAATATCAAAAGCCTAATAATTATTACCACCACGGCGCATGCCAACGTAGAGGTAAATATTACTACCTACTGTTCTAAGCACCATATCTCCATCTAGATCGTAAATGTGTGAAACGTCGAAGAATCAAGGAGGCTTAATATATGATTGATAAATAGGTTTATTAATTTTTCTTATGGCGTTGCTAGAGAACTCGATAAACGATATTTAGCTTGGAAACTGTGGCTTTGAGCAATAGGTGCGATGCTTCCATACATCTCAAGTTGTTTATTTAACCCACTAATGTCAACCCAAGTAATGATGATATGAACATTTTTTAGATCCACATATCGGGGTAAATTAATTGGGAAAAAAGGGTCTCCAATTTTTACCCAACTATCAGCTAAATCATTAAAGTTTGTATCAACATAATACATATTTTCGACTTGCCACTGGGTGTTGAATGTTTGAAAATCTAACGAGGAAGTCATTATTATGTCTTGTTCTCCTGCGGGAATATTGCCTCCTAAATCAGATGCAATATTCTGATAAGACATATTTCCACTTGAATGACTCAGTTGCTGAAAATAGGCTAAATCAGTTAATTTTTCTTGGGCAAGATGAAGAGCCAAAATTCGTAGGTTGATTTTTGCATCTGCGACTACATATTCAGTTTGCAAAGTAACATAACCAGTGACTCCCAGCATAATAAGTAGTGAAGCAACTGACACTTCAATTAGGGAAAAGCCATTTTTTTTATACATGTGTGTGTCCACAACTAAAAATCATGCCAACTACCGGGTATTCGAGCCACCCTTTGCAATTTTTTACTATTTTGTAACTTTTGCATCACATCCGGTCGAAACACTACACGCATGAAAAGACTTTTTGTACCCAACTGATAGTTGGTGACTACAGAGCCATGCACTGCGCTGTTGGTTTGCATATTGATATCCAATATTTTAGTTGAACCTAAAGGTTTAAATGCAAACACAAGACCATACATAACAACATCATTTTGAAACTCTATGTCGCCATCAAAAATAATTAAAATTATAGGTTCTGAGTCATTTCCTATTTGTGTTCCAGCGCTCACATCGCAGTCACCATTGACCCAAATCACTCCCCAACTATTGATATCGAGGGTGTCACAATCTACTAATACAAAATCAGATTGTTGCTGCAATTCGATCCATTCAGAGGAAGGAATATTAAATAAATAGCTGAACAAGTCTGCAGGGAATGAAGTCGAACCATCGGCTATGTCATCCAGTTTTGAAGTGTGATCAGAATAAGTATTTGTGGCACAGTTTCCTGCATTAAACTCACTTAGAATGCAGCTATGATGTTGTGTTCCTGACAGGGCAATCGCAGCACCTGACCATAGTGATAGTGGGAATGCAGTGCCCAAACCATTAGGATTAGCAGCCAGCTCAAATTCACCTGTACTGCTAAAGCCATGGTTAACCATTAAAGGTGCTGGGGGGCTATTAAACAGTATCGGGTAAATCAATGCCTTTTCTGTAACGGTGGCTTTAGCTAAACCATCAGCAGACATTCCGTTTGAACGAATAGTGATAAGTTTTCGGTAACTTGATAAAGATTCAGTCGTAGCATAAATAGTGAAAGTGCTGTCGTCTTCTAAGTTTCCAGATACCCCAGCGATTGGCCACATTTTGTTTACGTTGAGCATCGCTAAAGCTTGATTCAAGCCGGCTTTTGCTGATGCTTTTGCCCACTTTTGATTTTGTGTATTAATGACTATTTGATGTTCAAATGATTGAATTTTGCCTGTGTAAAGTGTGATTAATGTCACCATGATTAATAATAAAATCACAGTAAGTAATATCGCTGCGCCCTTTTGTTTTAGTGAATAGACGGGGTCTACGATTAATAATTTATTCATAGTTTTCTATCAAAACGCTGGTATTGATACTGCGTGAAATAGCAGGTTGTTTTTTTAGTCGAGCTTGTATCATAATATTTACTCGAATTTGACTAATTTGCTGAACGGTATTTTTTTCAATCGTAAACTTAAGAGATGTAACCTGAACAACTTTTGGGTCAGTCAAATCTTGCCATCCAGATTGATCGCAAGCAGCCCCATTTAATCGAATTTCAACTGCACGGTCTCTCAGACGAAAACCATATAGTTCGTTATTAGGAGAAGTATCCAACAAACCGTTTTTATTACGATCGTAAGCGAAATTAATACAGCTCTTGGCGGTTTCAGATGCATAAGCGGCGGTGATCAAGCTACCTTCAAAAGGGTTTGAGAAAGTATCTGGGGTTTTAACCATATTGTTGGTTAAGGCATGGTAGCCAGCTCGCTTAAGGTCATGGCCAACGACAGCCACCACGGCATTAATTTCCTCTTCCAACCTGGACGTTGCCAGTAGACTCGCATTTAATGCTATGCCATGTCCTACCAAAGATGCCATTGCGGTGATGGATGCGAGACCTAGAGTCATAGAAATCATCAGTTCGACCAAACTATTACCATATTGTTTTACAAACGGGGTTAACATGCTTTATATCCACCGATACTGCTACCCACAGCACAAATTCTTACTCGTCCCATATTACTTAAAATTAATTTTAGGCTTTTTACACCATCAGTAAAAGCAATGGAGCCTGCATGCCCAATCGCTAACCCTCTGTTTGCATCAAATACGGCGACACTATTTACTCCAAATGTAACCTTGTCGATGTTAACGAAACGATAGTCAACAAAATCAACTTTATATTCCACTCCATCTAAGGTGCACCCATAGGCAATAGCACAGTCACAATCACCACTATCACTTAATGCTGCACACCATTTTTTACCTGAGTGGAACGCAATTGTTATATCTATATTTTTGGTTATAGCCGCTACTCGAGCTTGTTGAAATAAAAAGTAACTGCTTCGCACAGCACCTTTTAATTGTATGTTTTTTTGAATTGAGTTGATTGTAGGTGCGCCAAGCGACACCAAAAGCACAATAATTGATACTGTAACGAGTAATTCAAGAAGTGTTAAACCGAAGTGGTTGTGCATATTTAGTATCCTTACTCAGCGCCTATTTAAAAAAACGCCTATAATCAAATTCATTAACTAAAATATAGTTGAGTTTGTTCAAAACGCATAAAAAGGAACGAATATGCTGACTAAAAAGATGGAAATAAGTAATCAAGATTGCAAGGGATTCGGTACAAAACTAGGTATGACGCTGATTGAACTAATGGTGGTTGTAGTGATAGTTGGGGTATTAGCAGCACTCACCTTCTCATCATTTTCAGAGCAAATTTTGGCTGTTAGACGTGGTGATGGCATTACCTATTTACTGCGACTAAAATTACAGCAAGAAGCTTTTCGTATAGAAAACATTAGCTATGCAAAAACAGCTCAACTCAGCTTACCAAGTAGTAAATATTATGTTTTTACTGTAACAGATACATCAGCTACCACTTACACCATTACCGCTAAAGCAAAAGGTAGTCAAACAGCCGACACGAAATGTTTAAGTATGGAGATTGATCAGTCATTAAGTAAAACCCCAGCTTCTTGTTTTTTTTAAGTAACAAATCTTAGGTTTAACTTTACTTGTTAATAATTTACCAGCTATAACGCCCATATTTAGTAAAATAAAAATAAAAGTATGAGCTTTATTATCAATCATTAAGTTACAAGAAATGGTTAAGACTGTAGAGAATATTAAGCAGCTGATGTGCAACAATATTGTCATCAGCTATATAGAGCTAGAGGACATAAATATATTCGGGCAGCTGGCTGCTGCCCGATTATATTATAAAAGAATGATTAAGGTATAAGCTGTAACAGTTAGGAAATATTCTTAATTCTTAATTCTTTAGGAACAGCGAATTCGATGTTCTCTTCACGACCAGGTCTTTCAATGGCAGCCGTTGCTCCCAACTCTATTAAGCGGTCAACCACGCCTTGCACTAAAACCTCTGGTGCTGATGCGCCTGCAGTGACACCAATATTGGTTGTATTTTCGAGCCATGCCTGCTGAATGCAGTCTGCGTCTGCTATCAGATAAGCTGTAGAGCCAATTTTTTCCGCTAGTTCTCTGAGTCGATTAGAATTAGAACTATTTTCTGCGCCTACAACTAACAACAAATCACAGTCAGACGACAATTCTCTAACTGAGTCTTGTCGATTTTGAGTAGCATAACAAATGTCGTCTTTACGCGGTCCTTGAATAGCAGGGAACTGCAACCTTAAAGCATCAATTACATCAGCAGTGTCATCTACAGACAACGTTGTTTGACTACAATAGTAGAGCTTAGATGGGTCTTTAACAGACAACACAGCCACATCTTCAACCGATTCAACCAAATAAATACCACCATTGGCATTATCGTATTGGCCCATAGTTCCTTCCACTTCAGGGTGACCATGGTGTCCGATTAAAATACACTCTATCCCTTTTTTGCTGGCTCGCATTACTTCCATATGGACTTTAGTCACTAATGGACATGTAGCATCAAACACTTTTAAGCCACGCGAAATAGCTTCCGCACGAACAACTTGGGAGACACCATGAGCAGAAAATATAACAATGCTGTTATCAGGCACTTCTGATAATTCATCTACAAATACTGCCCCTCGTTCCTTAAGTCCGTCTACTACAAATTTGTTGTGTACGACTTCATGCCTGACAAAAACTGGTGCAGGAAACATTTCTAAAGCACGCTCAACGATCACTATGGCACGATCTACGCCAGCGCAGAAACCTCGTGGATTAGCAAGATGGATTTGCATAGTCATTCCTTACAATCTTTCTAGTTAACTGACAGTATTTCTACGTCAAAGGTAATCACCTGCCCTGCCAATGGATGATTAAAATCTACTGTCACAGATTCTCCAGTGACTTCACGTATTATACCAGGTAGCTCAGTACCATCAGGTTGGGTGAATGCGATAATCATTCCTAGTTCAGCCGGTGTTTCTGAGCTGAATTTACTTCGGTCCAGATGGTGTAAATTATCAGGGTTTGGCATTCCAAAAGCATCATCAGCCTCTAGAGTAAATGATTTCTTATCTCCAGCTTGAAGGCCTAATAAACAATCTTCAAAACTAAGGGTAAGACTGCCATCACCCACGACTAATTTAGCCGGTTTATTATTAACTCTAGTACTATCAGCGGCAGAACCATCAGAGAGTTTCAAATCAAAATGTAGAACGACTTCACTCCCTTGTTTTATTAATTTTTGCTCTAACTCAGCCATGTTTTTCCTCTTTATTCTTAAACATATCTACGATCAACAAAACAGCACCTAAACATATGGCACTATCAGCCACATTAAATGCAGGCCAATACCAATTTTGATAATACAACACTAAAAAATCTATTACGTACCCATGAGCTAATCGATCATAAGCATTACCTATAGCGCCGCCTATAATAAGACTAAAAGCCACAGGTAGAATTATTTGCTTTTTACTCGTCTGTTTTAACCACCACAGCACTAATCCGCTGACTAAAAATGCTATCACAGTGAGAAACCAACGTTGCCAACCGCCAGCATCATGTAAAAAACTAAAAGCAGCGCCGTAGTTATATACATGAGTGAGATTGAAAAACGGCAATATTTGGATTGCTTGGTAGAGTTCAATATTCTCTAATATCAAAAATTTTGTGTATTGATCAGCCACTAATATCAAAAGAGACAACCATAAAAATCGCCATCCAGTTTGAGTAAAAAGTTTAAGCATAATCGCGTTTTTCGCCTTCGCCATCAACATTATCCACGCAGCGATCACACAATTCAGGATGCTCAGCATGATTTCCCACATCTACGCGGTGATGCCAACAACGACTACATTTTTGAGCCGTTGAAACAGATACAAGTACAGACAACCCCTGCACCTCAGTCGTAACAGCATCTTCTGGCGTATCATTACTTTCGATAACTGTTGCCGCAGAGGTGATCAATACAAAGCGTAATTCATCATCCAGTTTGTTAAGTGATGTAAACAGCTCATTGTTGACATACAAGGTGACTTCGGCTTGCAGTGAGCCTTTGATTTTTCCGTCTTTGCGAGTCAATTCAATACAGCGGTTCACTTCATTTTTCACCGCTAATATTTGTTGCCAAAAAGAGTTTGTAAAGTCACCAGTCAAGTTGACCTCCCCTAAACCGTCATACCATTTACCAGTAAAAACATATTCATCTTGTTGCCAAGGCATTTGTTGCCATAACTCTTGGGCAGTAAAACTGGTAATGGGCGCCATCCAGCGGACTAATGCTTCGATAATATGATATAACGCACTTTGACATGACCGACGAGCATGGCTGTCACCTTTTGCGGTATATTGCCTATCCTTGATGATATCCAGATAAAAACTGCCTAGTTCGATAGAACAGAACTGCATTAGTTTTTGTGTAACCACCAACATGTCATACTTTTCGTAAGCTTCGATTATTTCTTGTTGAATACTATTAGCACGACCAACTACCCACTTATCGAGCTCCACCATTTCATCAATGGCCACCAAATGTTTACTAGGATCAAAACCATTCAGATTAGCTAATAAAAAACGCGCAGTATTACGAATACGTCGGTAAGCATCAGCAGAACGATTCAAAATTTCATCTGATACTGCAATTTCACTACGATAGTCTGTGGATGCAACCCATAAACGCAAAATATCTGCGCCTAATTTGCCTGTAACTTGCTGTGGTGCAATAGTATTACCTAAGGATTTTGACATCTTTTTACCATCACCATCGACAGTAAAACCGTGAGTCAGAACTTGTTTGTAAGGTGCATGTCCTGTTGTAGCAACGGACGTTATTAAAGACGACATAAACCAACCACGATGTTGATCAGATCCCTCTAGGTAAAGATCAGCTGATGCAGGGATATCATCACGTTGCTCCACCACAAAATAGTGGCTCACACCCGAGTCAAACCAAACGTCTAAGGTATCTGCTACTTTGACGAAAGTTTCAGCATCGTCGCCTAATAATGATTCTGGCTCGACATCCCACCAAGCTTGAATACCTTTTTGTTCTACAAGTTGTGCCACTTGCTCCAGCAATTCATTAGTGCGTGGATGTAATTCGCCTGTATCTTTATGTATAAAAAGTGCAATAGGAACACCCCATGTGCGCTGCCTGGAAATACACCAATCGGGTCTTCCGGCAACCATAGTCTCTATTCGGCTCTCACCCCATTCAGGGATCCACTGAGTGTTGTGAATTTCTTTTATAGACGCCTCACGCAAGCCCTTTTTATCCATACTGACGAACCACTGCGGCGTAGCACGGAATATAAGAGGTGTTTTATGTCTCCAACAATGAGGATAACTATGGTTATAAACATGGTGATGCAATAGTGCACCGTGTTCTCTCAACACTTCAACCACATGATCATTGGCTTTAAAAACGTGTTCGCCAGCAAACAACTCAGTGCCTTCAAGGTACACGCCATTTGCGCCCACCGGATTAGCTACTTCCAGATCGTAATTTTTGCCTACATTAAAATCTTCAACACCATGACCTGGGGCTGTATGCACACAACCTGTTCCAGCCTCGGTGGTAACATGCTCACCTAAAATTAGTGGCACTTGAAAGTCGTAAAATGCGTGATGTAACGATTTATTTTCTAATTCTTGACCTAAACATACACCCAAAGTTTGATAGTTTTCAAAGCCAAAACGGAGCATACTACCTACCAGCAAGTCGGTTGCAATGACTAAACATTCTGTTCCTTTGTCACCACTGACCTGAACTAAACTATATTCTAGAGTCGGGTGCACGCAGACCGCGCGGTTAGCGGGAAGAGTCCAAGGTGTTGTAGTCCATATGGCAACAGATATATCACCAGAAACCTTCACAGAAAAACATGCTGCAATCGCATCAACGTCTACAGCTTTAAAACGCACATCGATAGAGGGTGAGTTTTTGTCTTGATACTCCACTTCTGCTTCGGCCAATGCTGAACCGCAGTCAGTGCACCAATGAACTGGTTTAAAGCCTTTTTCAAGATGCCCAGAACGCACAACATGACCAAATTCACGAATTATGTTGGCCTCAGATTTAAAATCCATTGTTTTGTATGGATTATCCCATTCACCCAAAATACCTAAACGAATAAAATCTGCTTTTTGACCCGCAATTTGTTTTTCGGCGTAGTCTCGACATTTTTGTCTAAACACGGCAGCTGTGACTTTTTTACCAGGTTTACCAACCTTTTTCTCAACCATTAATTCAATTGGAAGACCATGACAGTCCCAACCAGGAACGTAAGGCGCATCAAAGTCAGACAATGTTTTAGACTTAACAATAATATCTTTTAGAATTTTATTAACCGCGTGACCAATGTGAATATCACCATTCGCATAAGGAGGGCCGTCATGCAAAATAAAAGGCGTATGACCTTTTTTAGCTTCACGAATTTGCTGATAAAGTTTTTCCTGGGTCCACTGCTCAAGCATTTTTGGCTCACGTTGAGCTAGATTGCCGCGCATCGGAAACTCAGTTTCAGGCAAATTCAAGGTATGTTTATAATCACTCATTGCTGGTTAAATCCAAATTGGTCAATGGTTACAGTAAAAATATTAAGAGGCCGCTAACAGTGTTTTTGCTGTTAACGCGTCTTTTTGTATTTGTTGATGAAGTAACTCAAAAGAATCGAACTTCATTTCTTGTCTGATCTTACTCACTAAAGCCACAGAAATAAATTGGCCATATAAATCATCATTAAAATCGAATATGTGTACTTCTAATTGTGAACGTTGACCATTTACTGTTGGCCGATGGCCGATGTTCGCCACACCTGAATAGTTTTTATCTGCCACAGTGACGATAACTGCAAAAACGCCATTGACTGGAGCTTTACAGCGCTTGAGCAACACATTAGCAGTAGGAAAACCGATGGTGCGCCCTCTTTTATCACCATGTAATACTTTCCCAGCAATAGTAAAAGGTCTACCTAACATTTGCTGGGCAAGGTCAAAATCATCGTCGCTTAGAGCATCGCGAATTGCAGTTGAACTAATACGACAATCTTCTAGGCGAAAACTTTGTGTACTAACAACGTCAAACTGACATTTTTCGCCTTCTTCAACTAGCGTAGCAAAATTACCAACTCGACCTTTGCCAAAACGAAAATCATCACCCACTACCAAATACTTAATACCTAATTTATCAACTAACAAACCTTCAATAAACTCTTCAGCACTGAAGGCAGCAAAATGTAGGTCGAATGTAACGCACAACAGACGATCGATGCCTATCGCTTTTAACTGTGCGTATTTGTCGCGCAATAAACTTAATCGGGCAGGCGCATGCTCAGGAGTAAACAACTCTTCAGGTTGAGGTTCAAACACCATCACTGTAGAGGGCAGACCTAATTCATTAGCTTTTTCAACGACTTGGCTTAGAACAGCTTGGTGACCTAGATGCACCCCGTCAAACTTGCCTATTGTTAATACACAACCGCGATGCTTATCTCGAAGATTATGTAGACCACGTATCAGTTCCACTGCACTCTCTTTAAGCCCGAAAGGCTTGCTTTAAAAGCCCAAAGGCTTGCTGAAAATCAATCAAAGGCGCGGATTATAACTGACTACAGGCCGATTGAAAGCAGTAACCTTAATGATTGTTCATTTTTAAACTTAGGCAGACCCTAATGGCATCATTAATGATTACTTTGTCGCAACTTTTGATGCCGAAAAAGTGTGTTTTCTCACCCCTAATATCAAGAGGCTTGCCACAAACACTGCTGCTCCAAGCGCAATTAACTTTGTTAACTCAAAAATTTTATTAATTAACGAAAAGTCAACCCAATCCGTGGTGACTGGATTGCTCATAAAAATGATAATACCCATCAATGTACTAGCAAACACTATTTTAACAATCAGACTAACTGTTTGCGATGAAGCGATATAAACACCCCGCTTATGCAATGTACCGTAGAGTAATAAAGCGTTCATCAATGCCGAAAGAGACGTAGCCATGGCCAAACCTACGTAATCAAATGGCCAGACTAAAATTAAATTGAATAACATATTCGCAGCCATGCACCAGATACCAAACTTCACAGGGGTCTTAATATCTTGCCTAGAATAAAAGCCCGGCGCTAGCACTTTAACCAACATAAAACTCAATAAACCGAATGAATATGCCATTAAGCTATGGGAAGCATAAGTGGCATCTTGAGGTGTAAATTCGCCACGCTGAAAGATGGTTAATAACATAGGCTCTGCCAACATAAACAGACCTGTTGCTGCAGGGATCCCTAATAAGCAGATCATTTTTACTGCCCAATCAATATTAGCACTAAACGCTTTGTCATCCTTAGCTACGTGATTTTGCGATAAGGTTGGCAAAATCACGGTCGCAATAGCTATCCCAAATAATCCCAATGGAAACTCTAATAGACGATCAGAGTAATACAGCCATGATATCGAGCCAGTTCCCAAAAAGCTGGCAATAACGGTATCAAACAATAAATTAAGTTGACCAACAGAGACGCCAAATAGTGCAGGAATAATCAAGGTTCTAACTTTGACAATATCAGGGTCGGACCATCCCCATTTAGGTTTGACCAACAACCCCGCTCGATATAAAAACGGTAACAAAAACAGTAATTGAAATAGTCCACCCAAAAATACACCCCAAGCTAATGCAAACGCTGGCTCATCAAATTTTGGTGCTAAATATATTGCACATCCTATAATGGCAACATTAAGTAAAACTGGGGTGAAAGCAGCAACAGCAAACTTATTTAAAGTATTTAGAATGGCACCAGCCAATCCAGTTAAAGAGACAAACAAAAGATAAGGAAAGGTTATTTTTAACATTAGAGAAGCTAATTCAAACTTTTCTCCTGCTGGCTCACCATTCACATATTCTACAAACCACCCCATACCAAAAAGTGCTGCCAATATCGGAGACCCTATCACACCAATAATAGTCACCATAGTCACTATTAGGCCTAAAGTGCCGCTAATTTTGGCAACAAATTGTTTTAGGTGTTCTTCGTCACTTTCATGCCTTACATCAGCTAAAACGGGTATAAAGGCTTGAGCGAAAGCACCCTCAGCAAAGAGACGACGTAAAAAGTTAGGGATTTTGTTAGCAAACAGAAAAACATCTGCATTGGCACCCGCGCCCATTAGGTTGGCAATCACCGCATCTCTTACCAAACCTAGAATACGCGAAATAAATGTCATGGCGCTGACAATCATGCCTGATTTAAATAACTTACCTGACACCTGCTTGTTCCTATCCCGCAAAAACATTATTATGCTTGAACTCCAGACAAATAGTCTATACCCAAACAACTGCAAGACAACGAATTCATCAAGAGTTTAAAATTGTTTAGATGGATATGTCTAGTTGGGACTGAGCAAGTGAGACCGCCAAGTGGAGCTGCCTAAGGTGTCGACTTTTTTGGAACCCTCAGTTAGAAGTTGCCCAATAGGAGCATGCCAAAGGGACTAACTTTTTTTAACCAATGTGAGCATAAATGTTCGAATAGAAATAACAGTTAGTAAAGAATTGCCTACGCAGAACTCAGTACCAGAAATAATACGTTTAAAAACAATTCAAGAAAACGCATATTTTGATGTAACCCATGTGTATAGATTTAAGAAAGCTTTAGACCGTAGAGTTATGTCTGCATATAGATCTTCGCTAATTAAATGAATAAGAATCTATTATTTGAAGTAAAACCCACAAAACTAATTGACATAAACGTACTTGATCCTCATAATCCGCACCCTTGAATTTTGACTAGAATTTTTTTGGGAGTTACACCTTGGCTAACATCAAGTCCGCTAAGAAACGTGCCATACAAGCGGAGAAGCGTCGTCAACATAACGCTAGCCGTCGCTCTATGACACGTACGTCTTTGAAAAAAGTACTTTCTGCTATTGCCTCTGGTGATAAAGAAGCTGCTCAAGCTGCATACACTGCAGCAACACCTCTACTTGACCGTATGGCAACGAAAGGTTTGATACACAAAAATAAGGCTGCTCGTCATAAGAGTCGTCTTGCAGCACAAATTAAAGCTTTAGCCTAAATTTGTATTGATTTAAAAAAAGCGCCATAGGCGCTTTTTTTATGTCTGAAGCTAAGAAATCATCTCAATTCAGGTATTAACTTTTCTGCCCAAGCAACCACTTCGACTTCAGGCTCGAGAGTTTCACAGGCATCAATTTCCAATAATCCTGTTATTGGCTTTCCTTGCAACTCAGTCAATAAGTCGAAAATTTGTCTCCCTGCACCGCAATATGTTTCACCGTAACTACTGTCGCCTAAGCCTGCTACTGCAAAAGGTTTCTGTTCCAACAATGTAAATTGCTCGCGCAAGTCTTCAATAAAAAACTCTAGATTCGGTGGTATGTCACCCTGCCCTGTCGTTGAGCTAATAAATAGCAGTGACGTAACCTTTTTAAAGTCATCTAAAGAAGGGTCAGTAAACACCTCCGATGTAAGACCTTGTGCACTAAACATCGTGTTTACATCTTCTGCCACATGTTGTGCATTGCCATATACTGTTCCAACGAAAATACCGATTTTGCTCATATTAAAATTCCTAATTAGGTGAGGCGATGCCCTACACATTTACAAATTATGTAGTCTGTTTAATTGATCGTGACAAATCTGCCAATTTTCTAGTAAATCGACAATATTTTTATCTAAATCACAACGTAATGTTAATGGTGTTTCTGATATCGGATGCGTTAAAGTCATTGATTTACAGGTTAACGCTAATTGATTAAAATTAAACTGTAAGCGTATAAAAGTATTATGTTTACCGTCGCCGTGGGCAGTATCTCCGACAATAGGATGGTTGATGTGGGCTAAGTGCCGCCTAAGTTGATGCTTACGCCCTGTTTTGGGTGTCAGTTGAACTAGGGAATATCGAGCCGATGCGTACTTGCTCACAGCAAAGGGCAATTCGAACTTATCCAATCTAATAAAATGTGTGAATGCAACTTGTGCAGGTTTATCAGGTCTGATTGATTTATCAGCGATTTTATCGAGTTTTTCCTTGAGCGGATGCTCTATTTCACCTTCATTCATAGTATGACCTCGAACAATTGCTAAGTAAGTTTTCTTAATATTTCTTGAGGCAAATTGTTCTCCTAATTTTCTAGCAACGTCAGCAGATAAAGCAAATACCAATACACCAGATGTTGGTTTGTCTAATCGATGCACAGGAAAAACATGTTGTCCAATTTGATCACGAAGTAACTGCACAGCAAACTGAGTTTCATGTTTATCTAACATACTGCGATGTACTAATAACCCTGGTGGTTTACTAATGGCGACTAAAAACTCATCTTGATAGACTATAGACAGCAACATGTTATGAAGGTGAAAACATTAAATCAATTTCATTAATAACTTTCATAAGCTCAGATTGATTACCTTTGGCTTCAAAACTTCTTTCTGCCATTGGCATAAGCTTAAGATTGTCTGGCAATGGGTTTCTGGTGTTGACTAAATTAGTCATTTTAGGGATAAAAATAAACTGTAACCACTGCTCAAAAGACATCGTGTCTAAGGCGAAAGGCAGTTTACTTTGAAATACCTCAACAGGCAGAGTGTTACTCGACCAAAGAGTTGCTTCACGCAAGCTTTGTTCTAGTTTTACTATCAGAATTTCGACTTCTTTATAACTACGTGGCATGATCAACCAATGTAACCCAATAAAATTAACATTATTTTTATTTTCTAACTAGTTAATAACCAATAACCCTATGACATACGAAAGAATAACATGAGTCAGATCAATACTATCAGCGAATTTTTGCTCCAAGCTGGCACAGACTATCGAGTTTTTGACATGGCTCGTGGCATCAGAGCCCTTGGCTCTCAGTTTTTTTTAGACATTGAAAGTGCTGCCGTGCCAGCCCCATATCCAAGACAGCAGCACACTTGGTTTGGTGTGTTATTTTTTAACCAAAAAACAAGTCATGAACGCTATATTTGGTTTGTAAAATTGCCTCTTGATGAACAAGGCCTAGTTATTGACGCAGCAAGGCAACAGTTTTTGCAAATTGTAGTTGAAGCTTTAGGGCGCTCGTTAGACAAGCAAAACAATCCCAATAATCAGCTGCCTGAAAATCCTTTTACTTTTGTTCCTAATCAACAACAACTGGCTGATTTTAACAGTATCGGTAGAATTGTATTAGATATGCCTTTATCAGATCACTTAGATATAGTAGAGCAATATTTAATGGATCCTAAGCGGCACGATTGGCGCGCTATTCCTTTACAGGGCATAGCGAACTTTACCGCATCTCTGCAGCATATAAAAAGTAAACATCTATTGTTAACACAGTTTTCAATCTTGGCGCCGGATATGCAATACGCTTTGTGTGCATCGTTAGAGAATCATCAGATAGATGAGAAGATTAGCTCAGTGCTGGTTAACTGGTATCATCAGGACACAAATGATGAAAAAAGGCTACATAGTGTGCTTCGAGGGCTGTGTCAAAGCAAAGCTAGGGTAATAGTTAACTCGTTCATATCTTTGATACTCAGTTCGGCAAATGGACAGACAAGTACAGGGTTAATGTTGATTGCAGCCCGGCATTGGCTATGTATGAAAGAGCCAGCAATTCTCGCTCTTTTTGTCGAACAATTAGCTGCTTGTGAGGACCAAACATTTATTGGGTTATATTCTGACCTAGTTCAAATACCAGAAATAAGGAAACCTATGTTAGAAGTTTTACGCTGGCCTGAAAAAAGCTCACAACTCAATCAGGCTATTGGCCAACTATTTGGCCAAAAAACATCATGAATTTATTTGATTTAATACTATTGATCGGCATTATTCTCTTGGCAGCTATGTTTTGGCGTTTTCGAGCCATATCAGAAGCTATCAAATCGCAATTGGATGCATACTGTGAGCGACAACAGCTACAGCTCATTAGTGTGGCAAGAGTAAAAATTCGTCTGGGAAGCTATAGAGGTAAGCTTGACTTTCATAGCGACTTTATTTTTGAGTTTTCTGGTAATGGCGAAGATAGCTGTCAAGGTCAAGTTAAAATGATTGGTCTAAAGATACAGAATATAGATACACCCGCTTACAGGGTTGAATGATTTTTTTGTGAAGACAAATAACGATGTTGCATGAAAAGAAAGGTCTATAAAAATGAAAAAGGCGTGACTTGGAGTTCAAGTCACGCCTTTAAAGAATTTTGAGGGTCCCTCTCTGCTATCCATTGCAAAATCTTTCCTGAAAATGTCCGTATTACGCCCTTTCCCTCCAGTCTCATCATACCGATAAGCCACTCGTCCGGAGTGTGTCCTTTATCCCTTTCATCCCGACTTCCAAACGGGGCACCATACTGGTGTGTCCATATTCCATCAGCTTCATATCCTTACAAAGCGCTCTTCCTGAGTTCCTGTCCTTGTTCTCGCATCCTATACGAGACACCATCCGTTGTGGTCCTTGTCCATCAGCTTCATATCCTTACGAAGCACTCTTCCTGAGTTCCTATCCTTGTTCTCGCATCCTATACGAGGCACCGTCCATTGTGGTCCGTATTCCATCAGCTTCATATCCTTACGAAGCACTCTTCCTGAGTTCCTGTCCTTGTTCTCGCATCCTATACGAGACACCATCCATTGTGGCCCTTGTCCATCAGCTTCATATCCTTACGAAGCACTCTTCCTGAGTTCCTGTCCTTGTTCTCGCATAGCCTTGCGGTATTGTCTTCAGTCCAGAAGTTGTCCATGGTCATCCTTGGTGTCATCCTGACTCGTCGTGTTTCCTTGTGACTCGTTTAATATAGAGGAAATGAAAAGGTTTGCGAGTATGTAACAAGAGGAAAAGATCATAATTTTGAGAATAGAATTCAATATAAATAAATATATTATGTAAAACATGAAGTTATGG
>Ga0302131_1000486_pt1 | contig 24179 bp, 24 predicted proteins | sample CB9_20m_MG_FD_203105 | JGI IMG/M metagenome (GOLD analysis project Ga0302131, IMG submission 203105) | Marine microbial communities from Western Arctic Ocean, Canada - CB9_20m | ecosystem: Environmental > Aquatic > Marine > Oceanic | place: Canada: Western Arctic Ocean | collected 2017-09-19
TCGGCTTTTTCGGTTTGGGACTGGAATCAGAAAGCCCAGACTGGGGTACGACCATCAATGCCGGGCGCAAACTACTCTCAGTTTATTTAGCACCTGTTTTAGTGCCAGCCTTCTCCCTGATGAGCTTGGTTCTGGGCCTTAATCTACTGGCTGATGGTCTGCGTGAAGAAAGCTTGAGGGATTAATCTAATGGTAAAGCAAGACTATGATGGCCCTATCCTTGAAATTGACCAATTGTCGATTTCCTTTTTCACGAGGCTAAACGAAATTCCTGCGGTTATGGATTTCAGCTGCACCGTTCAGCCTGGCGAGGCCATGGGCCTGGTCGGCGAATCTGGTTGTGGAAAATCCACGGTGGCCCTTGGCGTGATGCAGGACCTGGGCGTGAATGGCCGCGTGGTGGGTGGAACAATCAAATTTAAAGGCAGTGACCTTAACCTTATGAGCCCAGAAGAGTTGCGCGAGATCCGTGGCTCTGAGATCGCCATGATTTATCAGGAGCCAATGGCCTCCCTCAACCCAGCGATGAAAATTGGTCAGCAATTGATGGAAGTTCCTATGATCCATGAGGGGATCAACAAAGAAGACGCATATGCAAGGGCTTTGGAGGTTGTCGAAGACGTAAAACTTCCTGATCCCGAGAGAATCTTGAAATCCTTCCCGCATCAGCTTTCTGGCGGCCAGCAGCAACGCATCGTGATTGCCATGGCGTTAATGTCAAAACCAAGTCTGTTGATTCTCGACGAGCCCACAACAGCGTTGGACGTGACAGTGGAGGCCGCTGTAGTAAAATTGGTGAAAGATTTAGGTAAGAAATACGGTACCTCTATGTTGTTTATCTCGCATAATCTTGGATTAATCTTAGAGACATGCGACCGGATTTGTGTGATGTATTCCGGAGAAGCAGTGGAAACTGGGCGTATCGAAGATGTATTCGACAAAATGCAACACCCATATACTCAGGCTTTGTTCCGCTCTATCCCACTGCCGGGCGCCAATAAAAACGATCGCCCCCTAGTGGCCATCCCCGGCAACTTCCCATTGCCTCACGAACGACCCAACGGTTGTAACTTCGGTCCAAGGTGTGACTATTTTGAGGCCAGACGCTGTGACCAAGGTAGCATTAGCATGAACACCGTGCCCTATGGAGATCGCCATGGTTCTCGCTGCTTAAAATGGAGTGAGATTGATTGGGACGCCCCGCTGGAATTGGCTGAACAGAAAACCAAGGCCGAGCCCGGCCGCGTGGTACTTAAAATTAAAAATTTAAAGAAATATTATGAAGTGACTGCCAACGCACTATTTGGCGGGGCTAACAAAAAGGTTGTAAAAGCTAATGAAACTCTCAGTTTTGAAGCACGTGAATCTGAAACTCTAGCGATAGTTGGGGAATCTGGTTGTGGTAAATCAACCTTTGCTAAGGTGCTTATGGGACTGGAAACTGCCACCGAGGGTGAGATATTGCTCGAAGGTCAGAATATTGAAGGCATCCCGATTGAGAACCGCAACACCAAAACGATCGCCGATGTTCAAATGGTATTCCAAAACCCATTCGATACCCTCAACCCATCGATGACCATTGGCAGCCAAATTGTACGAGCTTTGGAGGTGTTTCGAGTCGGTAAAACTGCGATCAACCGACAAAAGAGAATGTTGGAGCTGCTTGATTTGGTAAAACTACCGCGCGACTTCGCGGATCGCATGCCGCGTCAGCTCTCAGGGGGTCAAAAACAAAGAGTTGGTATTGCCCGCGCCTTCGCAGGTGATGCTAAAATCGTAGTGGCCGACGAGCCCGTTTCGGCATTGGACGTGTCGGTGCAGGCTGCCGTTACGGACCTGTTGATGGAAATTCAACGTAAGCACAAAACTACCTTGCTATTCATCAGCCACGACCTGTCTATTGTTCGTTATCTCTCAGATAGGGTTTTGGTAATGTATCTCGGTCATGTCGTTGAAATGGGAACTACCGAACAAGTGTTTCAGCCGCCCTATCACCCATATACTGAGGCACTATTAAGTGCGGTCCCAATAGCTGACACCTCAATTCAGAAAAAGCACATTGTGCTTGAGGGAGATATCCCATCGGCGATGAACCCTCCATCGGGCTGTCCGTTCCAAACCCGCTGCGGTTGGAAGGCCGAGGTTCCAAATGGACTGTGCGATAGTGAAGTCCCTATAGTGCGTCAATTGCCAGGCGGGCATCAAATTAAATGTCATTTGGCAGATGACATTCTGGCCCGTATGGAACCTGTGATTAAAATGACTGCGGGATAACACCTAGTAAGATTTAAACAGGTAGAACCGCTTGGTACAGTCGGTTTTTAGGGTGTTAAATCCTAGCAGGGGAACGCAACAAACCTAAAAAATAAATCTATCTTTACACATATAGGAGGTTGCACCGTGACGCAGATACAGAGATATATAGATGGAATTAAGTGTCCTAAAGTGCGACACGCCGCATGAGAATATTTTTAGTACATAAAAAGCATTAAGGCTTAATTTTTAGAGTAAATAACTTGGGGGCAATGGCCATGGCCGGATCAGTAAACAAAGTCATCATCATCGGAAATTTGGGACAAGATCCTGAAGTTCGCAACTTCCCAAGCGGTGGTAAGGTTTGCAACTTTTCGGTTGCTACCTCCGAAAACTGGAAAGATAAAAACACAGGTGAGCGCCGCGAGCGAACCGAATGGCACCGCGTTTCTATAACTTCAGAGCCACTGGTTCGGGTTGCAGAGCAATATTTACGCAAAGGCTCCAAAGTTTATTTAGAAGGCCAATTGGAAACTCGCAAATGGCAGGATCAGTCTGGGCAAGACAAATACACGACTGAGGTTGTGTTGCGCCCCTACAGGTCCGAGCTAACTATGCTCGATAGTCGCAGCGAAGGCAGTCAAGGAGGTGGTGGGAATTACATGGCCAATCAAGGTGGCGGTCAAAGTGGTGGTGGATCGTTAACCGATAAAGGTGGCAGCCAAGTTGATAGCTACAATAGCCCTGCTCCATCAGCAGATCTTGATGATGAAATTCCGTTTTAAAACCCTTAGCGCTGTCGCGGAAAACTCTTTGCGCAAGAGTTTGTTGCATCGTGCAAAACAGACAAAACAAGTTCAGTTGGAACATCAGAAGTCATAAATGACTGCCCAATTCCGCGCACCATTATATAATTTAATTGCCCTCCAACAACCTTTTTATCCTGCCCCATCAAAGCTAAGAGTTCTTTTGCATTGGGCATTTCACCCTCAATATCACAAATATCTGTCTTCATCCCCATTGCCCTAAAGTGAGCGCGTACTCGAGATGGATCTTCCTGGGAACATAAGCCCAAACGTACGGATGTTTCGAACGCTAAAGCGCAACCAATAGCAACACCCTCACCGTGCAACAGCCTGTCTGAATAGCCTACCGCCGATTCCAAGGCATGACAAAAGGTATGTCCAAGATTAAGCAACGCACGCTCACCCTGCTCAGTTTCGTCGCCAATTATAATATCAGCCTTCATTTGGCATGAAATTTGTACCGCCTCAATCCGCGCAAGGATATCTCCTTTGGCCAGGGATGGCCCGTTTTTTTCCAACCAGGTAAAAAATGATGCATTTCCCAACAGGCCATATTTGACCACCTCTCCATAGCCCGCAATAAAGTTACGCTTAGTTAAAGTATTCAAAACATCAATATCTGCAAGAACCAAACTTGGTTGATGAAATGCGCCTACTAAGTTTTTACCCTGTTGAGTGTTGATCCCAGTCTTGCCGCCCACGGAACTGTCTACCTGCGCTAACAGGCTGGTTGGAATTTGTATAAAGCGTACCCCCCGACGCAAAATAGCTGCGGCAAAGCCAACCAAATCACCAATCACACCACCGCCCAAAGCGATTACCACATCGCGCCGCTCAACTTTTTCGTTTAGAAAGAAGTCGATGGTTTGACTGAGGAAAGGCCAGCTTTTGGTATTTTCCCCTGCTGGTAGAGTCAGGGTGGAGTGAGTTATTCCAGACTTTTCTAACGCTTCCTCTAGAGAAGACAAATGAAGCAGCGCTACATTGCTGTCTGTGACAATAACCACTTTTGCGCGCCTCAAAAAAGGTTTTATATATTGGGCGCTTTTACCTAAAAGGCCTTGACCTATATGAATATCATAGGCCCGATCGCCCAAAGGTACATGCACACAAACACTCATAGTTGACCCCCTGCTTTATTTAGCACGTCTGTCCGTTGGGCCAATGCACCTAATACATTCTGCGTGGTTTGCGCAATCGAACAGCTAGAACTAGAAGTGATTGTAAGCTCTGCTTGATCATATTGAGCTTTACGATCATCAAAAATTTTGGTCAATGTTGCTTTGGGATTCAAAGTTTTGAGCAACGGGCGAGAGCTTTTATGCCGTACCCTTTCCCATAATAATTGCAAATCAGCATTCAAAAACACAGATATACCTAGTTCCGCGATCAAGGCACGGTTTTCAGTAGACATAAACGCACCACCACCCGTTGATAAAATACAAGGAGATCCATGCAATAGACGCTTAATTATCTGGGATTCAACTCTACGGAAAAAAACAGCCCCATCATGTTCAAATATGTCAGAAATACTTCTATTTGCGGCGACAGAAATCTCATGATCAGAATCCACAAAGGAAACGGCCAAAGCAGCAGCCAAAGCTTTGCCGACTGCGCTTTTTCCGGACCCCATCATACCAACCAGAACAACTGTTTTGTTGAGCGACATGTGAATTATTCCACGTTTTAAGATTAACTTGCCTTATATCTTCAATGGCGCGATTGTTACAAAAAGACCATAAGAAATTATAGAATTAAAGGAAAGCTCTTCACCATGTTAAGAATGTTAAAGTATTTTGTCTACTTATTGATTCTGACATGTATCTTATTTGTGGCATTCGCCTATGCAGGACCTACGTTAGGAATCAATTTTACTGCGGATATGAAATTGATTGAACTACCATTTAATTTAAAAATTAATTAAAATGAGAACTTTTTTACCCATCATAATTTTACTTTGGGCTACGCCACTATTAGCGCAAACTAATACCCCTATATCAGCAATTGATTGGCTGTCGCAACCAGGTCTTGCGCCCCTTAGCAAGGATAACCTGATAGAAACTGATCCATCCATAGGCGCATTGTTGGAAGAAGTTACTGTCATCGAACTAGATACGCCAGAGGATAAAATTTATGGGCTAATACCAGCTAATATTTCGGGTATACAACTGAATTTTTGGACTGATTTGGACCCAAATACCGTACAGCAAATCATCGGATCTTTGTCAGAATCGGGGCTACCAGCTACCGACGACCTTTTGCTGCGTGCCTTATTGGCAGACTCTGTGGGAGGTAACGCAGTATTACGTGTACGGGCAAAAGCTTTAATTGAACGTGGCGCTGTTTATGCCGCTTTTAATCTCTTAGGGCAGTCCCAGGTTGATAATTTAGAAAATTTTAATTTATTTTCAGAGGCTTCTCTTCTGACAGACAATTTTGAAAGAATGTGCAGCCAGCTCAATGCTGCAAGCTATTTTTCGAATGATGAAGCTCTACAAGTCTATTGTCACGCGCGGGCTGGCTCTTGGAATACCGCTGTTTTGAAATATTTCACTCTTGACACTTTGGGAGCATTTGCACCCACTACTTCAAGCTTGCTAGCGGCCTATCTTGACCCTGAACTGGCAAATAACCTTATTTTACACAAAGTTGACTACACAAAACTAACACCATTAGAATTCAAGCTACGAGCCGGCGTAGGCCAACCAGTTTTCACCAAATCTCTTCCACTAAAGTTTGCAGCATCTGACTTAAGTAAAGCGAGCAGTTGGAGACAACAAATTGAAGCCGCAGAGCGCTTGAGCGCGATGGGCAGCCTATCGGCTATTGAGCTTCTAGCAAAGTACAAATCTGGTAAAATATCTGCCTCAGGTGGAATTTGGGACCGCGTATTTGCTGTACAGCAGCTAGATCGCGCACTTGAAGATCCCATTATTGACCCCAGTAAAGAGTTACGTGTTTTTTGGACATCTATGAAGAATAGTAAACTCGCCGCACCCCTGGCCCGGGCATGGGCTGATAAACTCATCGAATTTGGTCAAGTTCCACAGGAAAATGAAATTTTTTTTCAAATGCAGGTCCTTTCAAGAGCTAACGCATTCGAATTTAAGCCTACAATGGCCCGACTACATCGCTATAACCCAAACGTATTAGCTGTAACTTATGAAAACCTTATGTTGCAATTAGATCAAGAAGTTTCGATTTCCAAGCCGTTCCGATCTGCTAATATGCTGAGAGGCATGAGGTTAATATCAGATGCACTAAAGGGAAATGAATCTGCTCTCTTTGAAGCTATTTTACACTATCAGGCAATGGGTCTCACACAGCTTGCAAAACAATTAGTTATGGAGTTTATGATCTTGGCACCCAGTCGATGAGTTTACAATGGATTTCAAGCTTTCTGGAAGCTAAAGCTGCCGAATTGGGCGCAGCGCGAAATACTCAAATAGCCTATGCAACCGACCTTAAGGATTTTTTAAAATTTATCGAACATAGGGACTCAAGCTTTGCTGTGGCAGACCGTGCTATAGTTGAGGAGTATTTGGTGCAATGTGCCTCTTTTGGTCTCGCAACAGCTACCAAAGCCCGTAGACTATCATCGATCAAACAGCTCTTTTGTTTCTTATTTGAGGAAAACCTTCGAAAAGACAATCCCACTATTCAGTTAAGAGGGCCCAGAAAGGACAAACGTCTGCCTAATTCGCTGAGCATTAAAGACGTTGAGAAAATACTACAAGGCGCTCGAACAATTCCAAAAAGCAAGTATGACAAAATGCGGCTAACCTGTTTAATGGAGATGTTGTATGCTACCGGCATGCGGGTAACAGAATTGGTTAGCCTGCCGGTAGCAGCAGCCCGTGGTGACCCGCAAATGATATTGGTGCGCGGCAAAGGTAGCAAAGAACGTATGGTTCCCCTGTCTAAAGTGGCTCGACAATCGATTTTGGGATGGCTTTTGTTCCGGGATACTGATGGGAGCAATACCAATTCTCCTTTTTTGTTCCCGTCGCGCAGTAAGGAAGGGCATTTGACCCGAGTTTGGTTTTTTTTACAAATAAAAAATCTTGCGTATTTAACTGGTTTAAACGCTGACAAAGTCACACCACACAGTCTACGACATGCTTTTGCTACCCATTTATTAGCCGGTGGTGCTGATTTAAGGTCAATTCAGACACTTTTAGGGCATGCAGACATTGCGACCACGGAGATTTACACCCATATCCAAGATGAAATGCTACGTAATTTGGTGCTAAAGCACCATCCTTTAGCGTACCCTCTAAAAACAGGCGAGTAATGGAAAATTTTGAGTTTGGAAGAGAGTTCTGGATTACCGTTGGAGCGGTTTTTATCCTATTAATAATGTCTGGTTTTTTTTCTGGCTCCGAGACAGCATTAACCGCTGCTTCGCGTAGCAAATTGCAGGCCAAAGCAAATAAAGGCTCGGCCGGTGCTGCACGTGCCTTGAACGTCACAAACGACACCGAGAGATTGATTGGCTCCATCTTACTTGGAAATAACTTGGTTAACATTCTCGCAACGTCACTAATCACAGCCCTATTCACACAAATGATGGGCGAAAATGGTATTCTTCTGGCTACTTTGGTCATGACATTTTTGGTACTAGTTTTCGCTGAGGTCCTCCCTAAAACCTATGCCATCACCAATGCCGAGAGCGCCGCGATCAGCGTGTCGCGACCAATTTCAGTATTCGTATTTATTTTTGCTCCTATTGTAAGCTTTGTGCGCTTTTTGGTTCGTGGTGTGCTGTGGATATTTGGTGTAGCCACGGACCCTGATACCAATATTTTGGCTGTTCGTGAGGAAATTGCAGGTGCGCTTACCCTTGGACACCAGGAGGGTGTTGTCGAAAAAGAAGATCGCGACCGCATTTTAGGTGCCTTAGATCTGTCAGACCGCACGGTTGAAGAAATAATGTTACATCGATCTGGAATTGAGATGATAGATGTTTCCCTGCCCGCTGAAGAAATTTTATCACAATGTCTAGAGAGTGCACATACACGCCTACCACTTTATCGTGGCAATCCTGAAAATATAGTAGGCGTGATTCACGCAAAGGATTTAGCACGTGCTATGGTAAAGCTGACGCGAGATAGTAAAAATCGTGAAAAGGCTCTTGAACAGTTCAAAGTACTTGATGTGGCCATGGAACCCTATTTTGTTCCTGAGACTACTCCACTAGATGATCAAATGAGGCAGTTTTTAAAACGCCATACGCATTTTGCATTGGTGGTTGATGAATATGGCGCCTTGCAGGGGCTAATTACTTTAGAAGATATTTTGGAAGAAATTGTTGGAGAAATTACAGATGAATTTGATACTAGCGACAATTCAGTAACTAAAGCACAAGACGGGCACGTGATTGTTGATGGGGCTATGACGATCCGAGATCTGAACCGTGCGCAAGAGTGGAATCTTCCAGATGAAGAAGCCAATACTTTGGCTGGCCTAGTGATACATGAGGCACAGATGATCCCCTCTGAGGGTCAAGTGTTCGTGTTTTATGATTTTAGGTTTGAAGTGGTGGGCCGTAAGGAAAATCGTATTATAAGTCTTAAAATACAAAAACTGTAATATAACAGCAGTAAGGATCTTTGAAAGGAGACACCTGTTTTATATTAATTGAATTAACGTTAATTTCAACGACGGTATTTTTTTGTCAAGCAATGTCTGATATTAATATTATTGGTTAATAAAATTTCGAATTAAATTGAAAGGTTTTTTTATGTTTTTTAACATTTGATTTTTTTTCACAGCCTTATTATTTTTTTTCTCAAACTTATGTGTCGGCTCAATCCGCACAAACTCCAGAACCAGCGCTATCGGCAGCGAATTTTAGCACTGGAGAAATTTTACTAGATCAGCCAATTTTAGAGACACACTATGATAAGGGTACATTTAAAGATTGGACGCTGAGATGCGTCAAAACCAATAGGCCAGTAGATCCCTGTCAATTATTTCAATTGATGTACAACGCCAATGGCACACCAGTTGCTAAACTCGATGTAAATGTATCAAATCATACGGCGCGGCGGTTGCCGGTGCAAATGTCATCACATCTTTGGAAACATTTCTTACAGCTCCTTTCATTATACGTATCGATGGAAACAAGTAAAGCATACCCATTTGTATTATTCGTAAAAATGGGCTGCGTGGCGCGTATTGGTCTCACAGCGAAAGATATGGACAATTATAGTACCGGTAATCAAGAAACGGTCATCATGGTTCCTGCAGGTGCTCCAGACCAACAAGAGAAGCTAATGCTTTCCTTAGCCGAGTTCACTGCTGGACATAAAGCTTTAATGGGCAACTAGGTTGGACCTACAAAGATTTCAAAGCCAATACTGCATTCATACCCCCAAATGCAAAAGCATTTGATAGCACCCCAACTACCCGTGCGTCACGAGCAATATTGGGCACTACATCTAGTGCACATTCAGGGTCAGAGCTTTCATAGCCAATGGTTGGCGCAATCACACCATCGCGCAAGGCCATTATACAGGCTAACAGTTCTACGGCTCCAGTAGCACCAATCAAATGACCATGCATAGATTTAGTGGATGAGACCATCAGATGGTCAGAGTGGGCACCAAAAACATCAATTATCGCTGTACATTCAGTTTTATCATTGGCCATTGTGCCCGTACCGTGGGCATTAATATAGCCAATATCATTGACATTAATTTTGGCATCAAGCAGCGCACCGCGCATCGCCCGGGACGCACCCTGACTGTTAGGCAAAACAATGTTCGACGCATCTGATGTCATAGCAAACCCTACGATTTCTGCCAAAATTTCCGCACCACGGGCTGTCGCATCCTCATATGTCTCCAGAACAAATATCCCAGCCCCCTCACCCTGTACCATGCCAGAACGATTAGCAGAAAAAGGACGACAAGCAGTTTTTGACATCACACGTAAGCCTTCCCAGGCCTTCATTCCACCGAAGGTCAACATCGCCTCAGAGCCACCGGCTATCATTGCACGAGCCGTACCACTACGCACCATCTGAAAAGCCAGACCGATAGCGTGGTTCGAACTAGCACAAGCTGTTGAGACAGTAAGCGACGGGCCTCTAAGATTAAACTCCATTGAAACATGGCTAGTTGCAGCATTGTTCATCAATTTAGGGACTACAAAGGGATGTACTCGATTCTTACCTTTTTCGTAAACAGCCCGATAATTATCGTCCCAGGTATTCATTCCACCTGCAGCTGTGCCAAGAATTACACCGGACTTTTCTGCCAGTTCTTCTGAAAACGAAATTCCAGACTCCGCCATAGCTTCGCGTGCAGCTAAAAGAGTAAATTGGGTGAACCTATCATAGAGTGCAATTTGCTGCCGATTGAAATGATTAGTCTCATCAAAATTTTGAACCTGCCCACCAATTTTGATTGATAAACGTTCCACATCAGGACATTTTAAGGGACGAATGCCACATCGTCCTTCACGCATCGCTCCAAGCGTTTCGGACACATTTCGGCCCAAAGCATTAATAGTGCCTGCTCCAGTGATTACCACTCGGTTCATGTTCTAAGCTTGCTCTGCAACCAGTTTTTCCACTGCTAAAACGATCGAGGCCACAGAGGAAATGTCGAAATCACCCTCCGCAGGCACATTTGAATTGAACTGCACCTCAATATCAAACTCTTCTTCTAAAGCAAAAATACTTTCCACTACGCCAAGGCTGTTGATGCCGAGTTCGTCCAAGGTAGATGCAAGCGTCACGTCAGCCACATCAATAAGGCTTTGGTCTGCAATGATTTGAATGACTTTATTCTGAACGCTCATAACTAACCTTTTTTGGGAGAATGTACGGACTTCATTCCAATTTTGAAATGGTTTTTGTAAATTTTGCGATTTTTTGTAGCACGCGCGGCAAACGGCGTAAGCTCTTATAAATTTCCAATTGTGTTTCCATTTTAATCGCAGGATAGCCTAACATAACACGACCAGCCGGAATGTTACTAAGCACCTTAGTTGCACCCCCAGTAATCACATTATCACCAATAAACAGATTATCACTTACACCAGTTTGCCCGCCCAAAACCACATTTATACCGAGAATAGATGACCCAGCAATACCAACCTGTGCACAAATCATGCAGTTTGAACCAATTTTTACATTATGCCCAACCTGCACCATATTATCAAATTTGCAGCCGTCGCCAATACTCGTATCTCGAATTGTTCCACGATCTATGCAGCTGTTTGCCCCAAGTTCCACATCATCCCCAATCTGCACAGCCCCAAGGGAATGAATACGCGAGTAGGTCTGCGGCACTGCATCCCGGCTACTTCCCAAAGTCTCGCGTACATTTTCAACAGTTGAGAATTTTGGAGTTACGAAAGAAAAGCCATCGGCACCTACAACCGCACCAGCTTGAGCAACAAATCTATCACCAATACGCACATTACGCCCGATTCGAACGCCGTCCATTAGTGTTGCGTCTGCACCAATCTCGCAGCCATCTGAAAGAGAAATATGCGTGCCTAGCCATGCGTTTTTTCCCAGTATGACCCCAGGGCCAATGTAACAAAAGGCACCAATTCGGGCTCCTTTTGCTACCTCTGCCGTGCTGTCTATCACGGCTTGCGAATGAACACCTGGGGCACCAGAACGCCAGTGGCCATCCAATCGACAAGACAGAGCTGCCATGGCAAAACGTGGTCGCTCAACCAAAATTGCAGCTTCTAAATCCAGGCTTTGCCAGTCAGTGCCAGCAGTCAACAAAGCCATTGAAGCACGTCCCATTTTTAATTTTGCAACATACTTGGGAGAGGTAGCGATAGCCAAAAGCCCGCTGCTGGCATCCTGTGGTTCAGATGCCCCTGTTATCTGCATGTTTACATTGCCAACGGCTTGGCCGTTAAGTGCATCTGCAAGATCTTGTATGTTAAAAACCGTCATAAAAGGTCGCCTTAAACTTCCCTTACCTACTACCCTGTGACATCCTGCAAAACTACCCCTTCCTGTTGCAAAGCGTCCCAAATTTTTGTGTCTCGCCCATAAATATCGCGTCGGAACTCTAGCCCGCCCCCTGGAATAGTGACTGCTGTTCGGTAAATCAAATGTACGGGCACTGGGTTTTGTAAATCTATTTGGATTTCATACTCAACATTCAAGGCTTCTTGGATTACCAATTTTGGGTTAGGAGTTTGAATTTCTAAAAGAGTATAGGCAAAGTTAAAAGGCTCAGCCAGTCGAATACAGCCGTGACTAAAAGCCCGCACTTCACGATCAAATAGTTTTTTGGCAGGCGTATCATGTAGATAGATATTGTGTTTATTCGGGAACATGAATTTTATCAACCCCAACGCATTAATAGTGCTAGGCGGCTGACGCATGGCATAGGGAAAAGTTTCCTCATCGAAACTGTTGAAATCAACATCAGCTCGATTAACTACATTTCCGAGATTGTCACGCAATTCCAGAAAATCAACGGCCTCTGGATTTTCCTGTAGCATTGGTAGGTATTCTTTTATGATAATCGACCTCGGTACATACCAGCTCGGGTTGACAATTATATGCTCCATCATGTCCGAGAATTCTGGGCTACGACGATCTTCTTCATGCGCACCAATTACAGAACGAGTTTTAAATGTCACCTTACCAAAATCAACAACTTTTGCAGTATAATCGGCCAAATTAACTAAAATATGGCGGTCACCTAGTGCCCGATTCAACCAACGTTCTCGTTCCATAGCAACCATGACAGACATAAGACGCTTAGCCGCCAAAACGTTAATTTCCTCAATTGTCAGAGTGTTTGCAATACCTGTAACAAAAAGGCCATTGGCAGCTTGAAACTCACGTACGGCGTTTTCTAATGCACCATCATAGATCATTGATAACGTACGCCGCAAATATCCCATACCTACCAAACGGTTTCGCAATGCAACAACAGAAGCCCCTGTTGACCCAGCCTTCAGGGTTGGGCCTACTACCAAAATTCCCCAACCACCAAACGCCACAGCGCGCTCCAAACGCTGTTTTTCTTTCAACAAGCGAGCATACTCTACACTTTGGGGAGGAAGAGTTTTAAAAAACATTTCAGCATTTGAAGTTTTAAGCGCTTTAAGAATTTCATTCGGATCTTGGTATGCCACCCTTCTTACAATCTCTTCATCTACCGCAGACGGCACCAAAATCCCTGACTGAACTGCCCGAGCATATCTCAAAAACTCAATTGTCAGGTTAACATCAAACTTACCCAAACTTTTGCCAGTCCTGGCTACCGAAACTCCAGACAGCAGGGCTTTTTTATTAAATTTATGGGCAGGTAGCCCATGTAATGCAGCGTTTGAAAAAGCCATAAGCAGTGCATTAAATCGCGCCCGCTCTGCACGCGTATCACCGGTCCAGAATGACTGAAAATTGTGGGCTTTATAAAATTTAAACACTACCGGATCAGTAGCTGCTGTTTGTGCCACGGCTTGCTTAAAACTAATTGATTGAGCGCAGGCCGGATACCATGCAAAAACCCACACGAAGATAAAGCCTACCAACGACATGGACCTTAAACTATGCCAAAAAGACTGCACAACAAACTCCATAATATACTAGTCCTTACCTACAAACGGCCTCATTGAAAGTAAATGCCAAGCACCGTTCAGGCTTTTCGTGCCTACATTTTATAATTGAATGGCTTAAGTCGAACTATGGATCCGTACAACCCGTGTGCGAAAATTTCCTTACCCAACATGTTGTTCAGATATTTTTTCTGTATGGGGGTTTGCTCATTGAGCTAAATATGACATACAAAATTCGCGTCATAAAGCTTAGCGTTCGAATGGAAGCCCCAGGCGCACAAATAGGACAAGAAATGTACCATAACAATAGTAACAATGCTAGATTTTCGCGACGTGTCTTACTGGGTGCATTTGCGGCTACAGCACTCGTTGCCGCTCCAACATACACTAACGCAGCCGGTTTTTTGCGTGGTGCCGGTGATATACGCCGCATAAAAATGTATTCAACACAGACCGATGAAACTCTCGATATGGTATATTGGATCGAAGGCGATTACATTAGAGATGCACTTACTGAGGTAAGCTGGTTCATGCGCGACTGGCGTCAAAATAAGATGCGAATGATCGACATCCGTACTGTGGATATTATATCTGCGTCACAACAGATTCTCGACACATCGTCTCCCTTTATTATGCTATCCGGATATCGCACGCTCGCAACGAATGCCCTTTTACGCGCAAAGTCGCGCAACGTTGCCAAGAAATCACTGCATATATCTGGTCAAGCGGCAGACCTTCGGATGCAAGGTAAATCAGTGCACCAAATAGCTCGAGCGGCGTCTTATTGCGCGGCTGGCGGTGTCGGACGTTATTCCCGCTCAAATTTTGTTCATATTGATTGTGGGGAAAACCGCCTCTGGGGTAAATAAACTTAATGGCAGCCACAACCAGTGGCCTTAGTTCAGTATTTTTAATATTTAAATTATGTAAAACTAGTTTATGTTTTATTTGAGGAATTAACTTTTAAATTCGACAAACCAAATTTTTATAAAACGGGTTGTAAGGTCCAACTGGCTTGATGTATAATCTTGGAAATCGAAATCATGACATCGGTCGCTGGGCTGGATGGGCCGCGTAGTAGGGCGGTGGATAAGCAAGTAGTTAAAATATATTATATATAATGCTAAAATAATAAGCAAACATTCCAGTTCAGTTTTAAAATAAGCTGGCGTAAATTTAAAAATGGTCCCGTAGCTCAGCTGGATAGAGTACTCGCCTCCGAAGCGAGGGGTCACAGGTTCAAATCCTGTCGGGACCACCATTTCGAAACATAAGATAACTCCAATAATCTAGATGGATACAAACTCATATCGCCCCACCGGAGGGTACTAATGCCTTTTCATATTAATTCATTCTGTCTTAGCGCAAAATTAAATTGGATTAAGCATACTGATACACTTGTGCCTCGGTGCACTTTTTTTACCAGTTATTTAGAGAGGAAATAATTAATTTTATTAGGGTGCGTTTTCACCTTGTTTACAAAACATCTAATACCCAAACACCTATTTGGCTGCAGCACTACCAACCCCCACCATGAGCGCTATATAGACGGTCAATAAGTTAAGCGGTAAACATGGTAGATATAGACATAATAGAACCAATCGATGCAGTGATCACATGGGTCAACGGCGGTGATGATAGCCACCGCATAAAACGCAAGCATTACATTGAGTTATCAGATGAACCCTTGCATAAAAATGCTGTGAATCCGCACCGTTGGATCTGTAACGATGAGATCTTTTATTGCCTAAAGTCTATTGAAAACCACGCACCCTGGACACGTAAAATCTGGATAGTAGTGGATAACATCACGCCAGATCTATCAAAATTATCTGATTTTTTGCAATCTAAGGTCCACATCGCTTACCATCATGAGATTTTTGTGGGCTTTGAGGATATGTTACCAACCTTCAATTCTCTCGCAATAGAATCCATGCTGTGGAGGATTGACGGGCTAGCAGAACGATTCATATATTTTAACGATGACGTATTTCTGACCGCGCCACTGGCCCCACAGGATGTATTTGTCGGTCAAAAACCAGTGTTGCGGGGCGAATGGGCGGATTACAGCCATTTAGAACATGACACCGCCCAACAAGACAACCCAGCCAAGTTCAACCACTACATGCAAATAAACGCTGCAAAAATGATGGGTTTTTCGGCCAGCCGACTGTTCAATGCGGCCCATGTGGTACATCCATTTTTGCGCTCAAGGATGGAGCAGCTATTTACCGATCATCCAAAGGCATTGCGCGCCAATATTTCATATCAGTTTCGGGACTTAAGGCAGTTTTTACCCCAAGGTTTGCATAATCACGACAGCATTTGTAATGCTCAAGCTATTTTTCATAAGGATAACGATCACCTACATATTCATAGTGGCCAGGGTAATGGACGGCCAGCAGAAGAGGTTTGGGCCTTGTTGTATCCTGTTACCAAGACAAATGATATTAAAATGCTTTGCATTAATGACCTGCCCCAACTGAAAACTTTAATACCAGATGTCGACACATGGCTTAGCCAAGCAATCGGAGGGTTCTAACAGTTCTAGCGTAGATTGTAGCGTAGATGAATCCAAGCTTACAGGTTGTAACATTCTGGTATCCAAAATATATTGTAACTTATTTTTGGGTCGGGTTTCTAATTCTGGTTTGGTGATTTTTGGGCTCGCAGCGGTGGCGGGGACTTCTGACGGTGGCACCACTGTGACCCATGCGTCCAAACCATTTGAGCCTAAAATTTCATTGGATACCAAGACCGCTACTAGTGTGCTCGCACCAAGAATAGTGCCCAGGATGACTCCATTAAAGAACGGTAGTCGCATCTATTGCATTTCAAATACCAAAATTGTTCAGTTACTCTTGACGGTAGCATAGTTCCCTGAACATCTATACCCCGACCAACCACCGAATTGCGAGACCAATTGCCCTGCAGAAATCGAGCAGGTGCCAAAAACATAAAGGACGTCAAATGTTATTGCTGATCGATAATTATGACAGCTTCACATATAACTTGGTACACTATCTTGGGGAGCTGGGGGCGGACGTTTTGGTAAAACGCAATGACACTTTGGACGTACAAGAGGCTATGAGTATTGGTGCGTCAGCAATTGTTCTTTCACCAGGTCCTTCAGATCCGTCACAAGCCGGAATCTGTTTGGAACTCACCGAAGCAGCCGCTGAAACTAAAACTCCATTGATGGGCGTTTGCTTGGGCCATCAAGCTATAGGTCAGGCCTTTGGAGGCAAAGTCGTGCGCAGTCATGAGATTGTACACGGCAAAATGGGATCAATGCACCACAGTAACAAAGGGGTATTTGTTGGTTTACCGACCCCATTTAAAGCAACACGTTATCATTCCTTAATTATAGAGCGTGATTCTATGCCTGAGTGCCTCGATATTACTGCTACTTTGGATGATGGTACCATAATGGGGTTGCAGCACAAAACTCTGCCAATTCACGGGGTGCAATTTCATCCTGAGAGCATTGCCTCACAACATGGACATCATTTGATCCAAAATTTTCTGGACCTAGCAAAGGACTTCGCATGATCTCTGCTCTCCAACCACTGATTGGCATCGCTGCAGATCGCCCACTAACCCTAGTTGAAGCCAAAACAGCATTTGAGGTTCTGTTCACCGGCGAAGCAACAGCCAGCCAAATTGGTGGGCTTTTAATGGCACTCCGCACCCGTGGGGAAACCGTGGATGAATATGCTGCCGCTGCGGCTGTTATGCGTTCGAAGTGTAATGCGGTGATCGCACCAAAGGGGGCAATGGATATCGTCGGTACAGGCGGTGATGGCAAAGGTACATTGAACATCTCAACCGCGACAGCCTTTGTCGTGGCAGGTGCTGGCGTTCCAGTAGCCAAACACGGGAACCGCAATTTGAGTTCGAAATCTGGCGCAGCAGATGCATTGGCCCAAATGGGCATCAATGTAATGGTTGGTGTCGATATAGTGGAGAAAGCCTTAACCGAAATTGGCATCGCCTTCATGATGGCGCCAATGCATCACCCAACGATAGCACATGTAATGCCTACTCGAGCGGAATTAGGCACCCGTACAATATTTAATATATTGGGCCCTCTCACCAATCCGGCAGGAGTAAAACGGCAATTGACTGGTACTTTTGCACCGGAATTGATCCACCCTATGGCCGAAACCTTGATGGCCTTGGGATCAGAGGCAGCTTGGTTGGTGCATGGGTCAGATGGGACTGACGAGCTGACTATTACTGGCACGAGCGCAGTGGCTGTGTTGGCTAATGGTAGAGTCAGTGATCTGGAAGTGCATCCCGAAGACGCTGGCCTGCCAGTCCATCCGTTTCAAGCCATACTTGGGGGAACACCTGTTGAAAATGGTAAAGCCTTCATGCGGCTACTAGCTGGGGAAAACTCTGCGTATAGAGACGCAGTATTACTTAACGCCGCAGCAGCATTGCTGATTGCAGGCAAGGTCGACAATCTGCGCGACGGCGTTACCCTAGCGATAACTTCGATCGACAGCGGCGCGGCCAAGGCCAAAGTAACCGCATTGGCCCGCCTTACCAGCGCAGCATGATAATTGGACATACCTATGACTGAGACCATTCTCGAGAAAATCAAAGCCTACAAGCTAATCGAGGTAGCCAAACGGAAACAAATGTGTAGCCTTTCCGATTTGGAAACAGCAGCGCGGGCCGCAAGCCCTTTGCGCGGCTTTGCAGCCAACCTCACTACTGCAGCGCGGACTGGTTATGCGCTTATTGCCGAGGTCAAAAAAGCCTCCCCCTCCAAAGGTTTGATCCGACCTGACTTCAATCCACCAGAGCTCGCAAAGGCCTATGAGGCTGGCGGAGCTGCTTGTCTGTCGATCCTAACCGATACGCCATCGTTTCAAGGCCATGACAGCTATCTGACCGCCGCACGGGCTGCGACCGCCCTGCCCGCGCTGCGCAAAGACTTCATGTATGACACGTATCAAGTGGCCGAAGCGCGCGCGTTGGGCGCGGATTGCATTTTGATCATCATGGCTTCGGTGTCTGATGGTCAAGCCGCAGAGCTAGAGGCTGCCGCCTTTGATTGGGGCATGGATGTATTGGTTGAAGTGCACAATGCCGAAGAGCTGGACCGTGGCTTGTCTCTTAAGTCGCCGCTTCTTGGCATCAACAATCGGAATCTTAATACATTCGAAGTAACCCTCGACACCACACGAGAACTGGCGCGCCGAGTACCTGAAGGCAAAACCATTGTGGCTGAGAGCGGGATCTACACCCCTGAAGATCTTGCGGAACTAGCGGGCTACGGTGCGCGCAGTTTCCTCATCGGCGAAAGCCTTATGCGCCAAGACGATGTGGCCCATGCAACTCGGGCGCTTTTGGCCAACCCACTCATGCCAGATAGGTTATAAATGTCAAAACTTACCCATTTAGACGAGGCCGGTCACGCTCATATGGTTGATGTATCGGACAAAGCCGAAACCTCTCGCATGGCCCGCGCCACAGCCACCGTGCAGCTGACCCAAGCCGCCATGGACCTTCTCATTGAGGGCAGCTTAAAAAAAGGTGATGCGCTAGGCGTCGCGCGCGTGGCAGGTATTATGGGGGCCAAGAAAACCTCCGAGCTCATCCCACTGTGCCATCCTCTACCCATCACCAAAGTGACCGTCGATTTAGATCCCGATCAGGACAGCAATCAGGTGTTGATCACCGCGACCGTAAAAACCAAGGGCCAAACCGGGGTTGAGATGGAAGCGCTCACCGCCGCCGCCACCGCCGCCCTCACCCTCTATGATATGCTCAAGGCAGTTGACAAAGGCATTATCATTTCGGCCATTCTGCTGGATGAAAAGCAGGGTGGAAAATCCGGCCTCTGGAAGCGCAAAGAAGAATGATCACCGTCAGCGCAGCCCTAAATCACGTACTGGCGCTGGCACATCCTCTCGCGGCTGAACCCATCGCATTGCAGCATGCTATGGGGCGTATTTTGGTGCAGCCTGTTATTGCAGATCGCAATCAACCACCCTTTGCCGCCTCAGCCATGGATGGCTATGCCATTTGTGCTGCAGACCTGGGCGCTGGGCGCACCCAATGGGATTTGATTGGCGAGGCCGCCGCTGGCCACCGGTTTGACAGTCCCGTGAGTACAGGCCAAGCCACCCGAATATTTACTGGCGCCCCCCTGCCTCAAGGTACAGATCATGTGTTGATCCAAGAGCATGTAACCGCAGTGGAGGGTAGTATCACCCTAACCGATGGTCCCAATGACAAGCCACACGTACGCCCTGCAGGCGGCGACTTCACTGTTGGATATCAACTGACCACACCGCGCAGGCTCACCCCGCAAGACATCGCACTGATGGCCTCAATGAATGTGGCGCAGCCGATGGTTGCGCGCAAACCACAGGTGGCTATTATTGCCACCGGAGATGAATTGGTGCAGCCCGGCGAAAGCCCACGCGATGATCAAATTATTGCCTCCAACACTTACGGGCTGGCGGCCATGTTGCAACAGATTGGCGCTGAAACCCGCATTTTGCCTATTGCCCGTGACCGGCTCGGATCCTTGGCGGAGGTCTTTGCTCTTACCACAGGTGCAGATCTAATTATTACCATTGGTGGGGCATCAGTTGGGGACCATGATTTGGTAGCCCAAGCGGCGGCTGATTTTGGCATGCAGCAATCTTTTTACAAAGTCGCCATGCGGCCTGGAAAGCCACTTATGGCGGGGCATATGTCACAGACCCCCATGATCGGGCTACCTGGAAACCCTGTGTCGGCCATGGTCTGCGGTGAAGTGTTTGTTGTGCCATTGGTACAGAAAATGTTGGGATTGCCCAGTGGCCCACGCGCGCGCCTGACCGCGCCTTTGGCTAGTGATTTGCCCGCCAACGGTCCGCGCGAACATTATATGCGCGGTAAAATTTTGGCTGGTGAATTGCATGTAGAACAACGCCAAGACAGCGCTCTATTGACCGTATTAAACGCAGCCAAGGTACTGGTGGTCCACAAGGTGAACAACCCAGCCCAACCCAAAGGCACCCTAATGGAGTATATTTCTTTATGAATCCACTGCATTGTTGACACAAAAGGAGAACGTGAGTAGAACATAAATATAACATTTAGGACGCCATCGTTCAAAAAAGGAGCAAAACATGCTGACCAAAAAGCAATTGCAACTGTTAGAGTTCATTCACGCCCGGACCCAGGTCGATGGGGTGTCACCCTCTTTTGATGAGATGAAAGAAGCCCTAGATCTGCGTTCTAAATCAGGCATCCACCGTTTGATCACAGCGCTGGATGAACGCGGCTTCATCCGCAGGCTAGCACATCGAGCCCGCGCCATTGAGATCATTCGCATGCCTGAATCAATGTCATCGCCCGTACGCGGATTTGAGCCCAGAGTAATCAAAGGATCTCGCCCAGGACGGCCTCAGGAGGCTATAGATCTTGACGAGAGTGAAATCAGGTCCCTGCCGATGATGGGCCGCATTGCCGCCGGCGTGCCTATCTCAGCAATTGAGGTTTATTCTCGCAACATCGCTGTGCCCAGTGCAATGGTGTCCAATAGCGGAGAGCATTATGCGCTTGAAGTAAAAGGCGATTCGATGATCGAAGCCGGTATCAACGATGGTGATGTGGTTGTGATCCGTGAAACCAGCACCGCCCAAACCGGCGATATCGTGGTGGCCTTGGTGGATGATCACGAAGCCACATTGAAACGGTTCCGCCGTAATGGCAGTGCAATCGCCCTTGAAGCCGCCAACCCCGCCTATGAAACCCGAGTATTTTGTGATGACCAGGTGAAGGTTCAAGGCAAATTGGTAGGCCTGATCCGCACCTATTAATCGCCACTCGCACGTAACCCTGCATCATTCCACAGTCAGCGCCCGGTTGTGGCGTCGGTGGGTCCATACCACAGCGCCAGTCTCATCAAACCACCCCGCCAAAGCCCCCGTTCGCGACAGAGATTTCAGATCATTTACGCCGCGGGTAGGGCTGGCCAACCAATTTTGCAAAATGATAATACCAGATGAGCGAACAGGCCCAATCACATCCCACTTTGGAACAGTTAAAACCCAATCAAAGATGTCACCAAAGGCTGCGGGTTCGTGATTTCAGGCAAAGAACGTTGCAATACCTCTGCCGAAAACCACAGGCGTCCACAATGTCAGTTGCGCATCTGGCCCTTCGGCACTCACCCAAGTTAAGTCGAAAACAGAGACCAATAGCTGCACTTGTCCTCTTTGCGCATGCGCCATAGGAAGCATGCAGAATACTTCTATATATTTAGCGAGATTACATCATGCCCGTTTCTTCAGTGGTTACACGCTTTGCCCCGTCACCAACCGGCACATTGCACATCGGATCTGCTCGTACAGCTTTGTTCAATTGGCTGTTTAGCCGGCGCCACGGCGGGTTGTTTTTGTTGCGGGTTGAAGATACGGACAAAGAACGCTCCACCGAAGCCTCTACCCAAGCGATTTATCGCGGCTTGGAATGGCTGGGGTTGAATTTTGATGGCAGGCCAATCAGCCAAGCGGCCAATGCAAATCGTCATGCCGAAGTGGCCCACGCCATGCTTGAGGCGGGCCATGCCTATAAATGTTTTGCGACCCAAGACGAAATTGCGGCCTTTCGCGATGCGGCGCATGTGGAAAAAAGCTCATCCCTGTTTCGCTCTACTTGGCGCGATGTGGCAGATGCTGACCATCCAGATGTACCCTATGTGGTGCGCCTAAAAGCACCCCGCGATGGGCAAACCGTTATCAAAGACCGAGTGCAAGGCGACGTGATCATTCGCAATGATCAGTTGGATGATATGGTACTGCTGCGCTCGGATGGCACGCCTGTTTATATGCTAGCTGTGGTGGTGGATGATCATGATATGGGTGTTACCCATGTTATTCGTGGCGATGACCACCTTAACAACGCCGCGCGTCAAATTCAAATCTATATCGCCATGGGCTGGGATCTACCGGTCTATGCGCATATCCCATTGATCCACGGACCCGATGGCAAAAAAATGTCTAAACGTCATGGCGCCACTGGCGTTGAGGAATATCAATCGCTTGGTTACTCTGCAGCGGGCATGCGCAATTATCTGACACGTTTAGGGTGGAGCCACGGGGACGATGAGTTTTTTAATGATATACAGGCCAAATCCTGGTTTGATTTAGAGCATATTGGAAAATCCCCATCACGGTTTGATTTCAAAAAACTGGCAAATGTATCCGGCCAACACATCTCAAAAACTGAAGACGTTGCGCTACTGTATGAGTTGGAAAAATTTCTCGCTGCAAAACTGGCCCCAGCACTTACAGATATACAAAAAGTAGCATTTTTAAAGGGAGCGTATTGCGTTAAACAACGTGCAAAAACTATGATAGAGCTTATCGATAGATCGTCCTTTATGCTGAAGTCACGACCATTGAAATTGGAGGAAAAAGACAAGCAGCTTTTTGATCCTGTATCCATCAGTATACTGAAGGAATTGACCTCTCAGTTACAAAATGTTAAGTGGGGACGAGAAGCATTAGAAAATTTAGTTGATCAGCTCGCACAAACTCATAACACGAAGATGGGTAAGTTGGCGTTGCCTTTGCGGTTGGCCCTTTCGGGGCAAATTACCTCTCCAAGTGTATTTGACATGATGCTGGTTTTGGGCCGTCAGGAAACTATTTCACGGTTAACCGATATAAGTTGAGCAAGCCCCATATGGCCAAGCTTTACTAGGGAATGAGAATGTAATGACTGATAAATCACAAAAAATTGCTAGCCTTACGCTAGACGGAAAAACATATGAGTTGCCGGTTATGTCTCCGACTGTTGGACCAAGCGTAATTGATATTCGCAAGCTATATTCGCAAGCTAATGTCTTCACGTATGATCCCGGATTCACTTCTACAGCGGCCTGTGACTCGACTATCACATATATAGACGGAGATGCCGGTGAATTGCTTCACCGAGGCTACCCTATTGATCAACTTGCATCCAGAAGCCATTATCTTGAAGTCTGTTTTCTCCTGCTTTATGGTCATCTGCCTGAAGCAACAGAGTTGGAGTCCTTTGAAACCCTGGTGACAAATCACACTATGCTGCACGAGCAAATGGTGCATCTATTCCGTGGCTTCCGTCGTGACGCGCATCCTATGGCAATTATGACAGGTGTAGTTGGAGCTATGTCTGCGTTTTATCACGATTCAACAGACATCAATGACCCTCATCAACGCGAAGTTGCTTCAATCCGATTAATTGCAAAAATGCCAACTATAGCAGCGATGGCTTTTAAATATACTGTTGGACAACCGTTTGTATATCCGCGCAACGACCTCGATTACGCATCTAACTTTTTACGCATGTGCTTTGCCGTTCCGGCTGAAGATTATGAAGTGAACCCAATTTTGGCTCGCGCCATGGACCGGATTTTTACTTTACACGCCGATCATGAGCAAAATGCCTCAACCTCTACCGTAAGGTTAGCATCGTCCTCCGGTGCTAATCCATTTGCTTGTATTGCTGCTGGCATTGCCTGTCTTTGGGGCCCAGCACATGGCGGAGCCAATCAGGCTTGCTTAGAGATGCTTA
>Ga0302131_1000487_pt1 | contig 24155 bp, 19 predicted proteins | sample CB9_20m_MG_FD_203105 | JGI IMG/M metagenome (GOLD analysis project Ga0302131, IMG submission 203105) | Marine microbial communities from Western Arctic Ocean, Canada - CB9_20m | ecosystem: Environmental > Aquatic > Marine > Oceanic | place: Canada: Western Arctic Ocean | collected 2017-09-19
TAGCGGGTGATTCTTGATTGTAAACGGACGTCCGTTATTAGTCGGCATTATTGCGAATGCATTATTGCGAATGCATGTGTAACCGACAAACATACTCGATATGGAAGTTCTGCGATTGGACATCGCATACCAAACGCCCAAATCTGAATCCACGGCGTCCCCACTGCGGGCCGTGGATTCAGATTTGGGAAAAATGCACAAAAGCGAGCACATTTTGCCATTTTTCAGAATCGATCGTTTTGTCGGGGAAAGTTGGTCGAAAATGGACGAGTCGTCGAACGCCACGGTTTGAGTGGTTTTGACAAGGTGTGTCAGTCATCGAAGATCGTTAAACGTGGACCATTTACTACGACATAAGTGTCCCTATGGAGGCATATGTCGATGCGTATTGCTTACTCAATGAAAGGGTCCATTTTGATCGTTGGGTCGTTTTATTACCGCTTCACTTTAGATGCAGTCGGGAGCCCAAGGAGTGGGATGCTAAGCGCTTCTGACCCACATACACGACCAGCAATTACGGTCCTGTCGGAGCCCCCATTACGTTACTGCATTTGCACACTGCACCCGAATAGCAGAACACAGGTACCTTCCATATTTTCCTGGCACGTCAAAAGTGACTTCTGGCTGCGCATGCATTTGAAAGGCGTCGTCGACCAGGTACATACCAAAAAACTGAAGGACGACATGTGCAGTGATGGGGATCATTAAGACGAGACCTTGTGTCACATTGTCCATGCGCCGAGGTCTAAGCAACGAATACTGAATGTGAGCATTGATGCCCCACACGTCGATGCGTACGTGCATTGTCCCACGAAGATCTAGCACCGTGTTCGAATTCATGAGATAACCTTCAACACCCACCACATCGCCGGTTGGCTGCCAGGCCATCACATAGGTATTGCCATTGATGACCACTGTCAGTGCAGAATTTTCTAGTTTTTCACGGTCATCTTTTGCCACGACTTGCGTCGTTCGATGTTTTCTGTGATATTTTCTTCTCGACGTCTTACTCATTAAACTACAAGCTCACTCACCCTTGTCAAAGCAATTCATGTTAGCGACGAGTGACCACTCGTCGCATACGATGTGTGCAATGACAAGACGTTGCATCCACTCGGTCAAGACCAGCTCTTGCGGTAATGGTCGTATGCACAAGAGCACAAGCGCGCATAGCATGGTCGCCGCGAGAGGGTATCGCCACGCTGCCAAGTGACGTTGGTAGTGAAGAGGCGTATGTACTACGCAAAAGTAAAACAAAAATGTGGCGAAAGCCTCATCTTCAAGACCTAATATCGCCCCAAGAACGAAGAGTCCATGCATAACGCCGCTATTCCAGCCACCCACGTCACGTCCAAAATGCACGGTGGATGCACACAGGAACACCGGTGTGACCGGAACGAGTTCAGGCCACCACAAGATCGACATGTACGGCAAGAGACGATACGGTGGATATGCAAAGTCGGTCGTACCGTGCATCGCAGCGAGGGCCACAGGGGTTAACATCGACGTGTGCACTACAATATGCATGGCCTTCTTTACACGTCGAACATATACTGCTATAATAGTTTTTATTACTCCGTGAGCAACGGATGCATGTAATGTTTTACCAATGCTGGTCACCTAGAGAACTGAGGGAACCCGCTAGGGAGGCGGTGGTGCGTTTACTACGCTGGATGGGCGCGGGGGCTTTGCTATAGCTGGTGGTCGTGGTTCACACAAGTAATTGTAGCAGATTCCGAGATGTGTTTCACTCCCACCACCACCTATGCCACCACCCACGCCCGATGGCACTAAAGAGTTGCATCCATAAGATTGTCCGTGAAATCGACATTCGGCATCGTCATTGCAAGGGCCTTCGTAGCATCCCCAAATCCACGGCGGTGGAGGCGGATTTGGGGGAGACGGTGGTGGCGAGGGTGGTGGTGGGAGTGATGGTGGATACTGAGTAAACTCGAGTCCGTCGTTGCATGAGCTGAATATGACATTGGTGGTCATAGAGCCAAACGTCAAGTACAGCCCCAAGTTAGACAGTAGCGACCCAAGACAATTGACGCAACTTCTGCATCGAAGAAACCCAACGCATATGCGGCATATCGGCTGAACTACAATACTGAACGGAAGTTTTGCATACCGAAGCTCCATACACGCGGTTCCCTGTGCAAATGCGGTGGCAATATCGGTATTCGTGCTTTGGCTGTAGAATCCAAATTGGTGCTCAAGTCGAAGGATTCTACCGGACACTCGAACTCCAAGCTTAAATTTTATCACCACCATGCACGGAGTACTTATAGTGACCTCTGCAAACACATGCACTTCGTTGCGCAGAGCGAGATAAATTTGGTTTACATTGGCCGCCAAGTTGAGTTTTGACAATAAGCGCAGCCCAGGCTTGAGTTCCAGTGTCAAGGGTCCAATCGAAAATAGTGGAATTGGATCAATGTCCAAAATGTCTTTGTCGAGCAGCGTAATCATAGCACCGCCGGTTTCACTTGAACGGTAAGCATAGAACTCGAGGTCGATTCCAAGATTGCTTTCACCCACTATCACATACACAGCAAATTGGCCTGTATAGTAAAGAGAGGCAGTCACTCTCAGATAAAAGTCCAACCCGAGAAAGCGAATCGCGTCAATTGTATAATGAAGAGCAATCTTGTCAGAAAACCACTGCAACCCGTTCGGCAAGAATGGAGACACCGGCACGTCGGACGACAGTCTGCGCTGTACGTTAATCGGCTCGACACTGGGCGATCCTTTCGCGCCGTCTGCTGCCTCAAACTCTCGTTTGAGATCGACACGGTGAACTTTACCAGAAGGGATGCTAAGAGTAACGCTCGATCGCGCGATACAGGACACGTCTTCTTGCATCAAGAACGTGGTCTCTTCGGGAGCGTTGCTGTAGTTTGCTGTGTAGTCGTAGTTCGTCTTGTGATCGAGGTCTACTGGTTTAAAGCGCACATACACGCGCGTTGCAATGCTCGTAGAGCTCTTTCCATACGTCATTCTTCGGTCGTAATCAATGTGAGCCGGCGCGTTGTTTTTGGCTCCGGGGACGTAGTTTGAAGCGACAAAGTGGTTCCGTGACACTTCTGACGCAACAAATCGCTGTTTGGACGGTCGATGCATGTACTCGCCGGTTGCGATCGGAGTGTCAAACGCGCGCAAGTGAGACTCAAAAAGTGATGTTGCCATCTTCTCATCAAACCCGTCTTCAAGTTGCACGGTCAACGAGTCACCCACAGTCGCACTTGCCACTACTTTGCCGTCATATACCAATGCCAGGCGCTGGTTCTTGTTCGAGGTCGTTCTCCAAACACTAAAGTTAACCGACTCGTAGTTTGCTTCTTTGGCAGATAAATCATTTTCAACGCTGTATTTGTGAAAACACTCTTCGGTGGGTTCTGCGATGCCTCCATTGCGTTCACTAGTCCACAAGACCGTCGGGGAGACCGATCGGGTGGCCGCATATATGCCCGATGATGCACCAGAGATGGTAACAACTGCAAGAAAGGACAGTCCAACTACTTTTGATGTTGCGGTACTCGCAGTCACTACTGCGGTGGACGGCACTGCCACTGCAGCAGCTATACCACCTATCTCTGGCGATGCTGCAGCCCCGACACCGCCTATCTCTGGCGGTTGTCTCACATTCTTGCTGCTGAGCGACAAAGCGTGTAGCGAGGGGAGTTTGCTATATTTAGGCATCGGTCGTAATTCCTACCGTATTTGAGGCGCAACACACCACTCTTATTGTCCACAGTGCCTGAGTAAAGGAAAGGGTACAGGAGCCGCCGTTCAGTCAAAACAGAGCACCTAGCGCTTTTATAATGACCTACATGAGCGAAAACGCTACGTCAAACGTGGTTTAGTGTAGCTAATCATCGAGTAAACCGAAGCTCTGTACAACTATAGCGTTGGTGTAACAGCAAAAAATCACATTAGATAAAATCACTGAGGGTATCTCCACCGGATACTGTGTCACGGCTAGGTGTGTATTGATTCTTACAATCTCGGGTTTGGGATTTCGCCCGTGTCTGATACATGATCTTGACCCACTCCTTCTTTGCTCCGTCCGACACTCGTTTGAGCTCACCGGAACTCATCTCTAAGAGTTTACTCTTGAGCGCTTTGATACGATTCATCTCATCCTCCTCCCGCTCCAGTTGATCGAGTCGACTTGGAGTCTTGTTCTTACACAACTGTTCTGCATCAGCCGCGTCACTTTTATATTTTTCTACACGCATCACTCTTTCAATTTGTACTGATTGGTCATCTACAACACACGTGCTTGTTTTACGCTGTTTGAGCTCGACGCGAAGAGCGGATTTGTTTTCCGTCATCCTAGCTTTATCACGACGCCTCTCTTCCTTCGAAGTGTAGATATACACATTACCGTGCGTCATTTTTAGGATGACCGTGGCGACCATATGGAATGATTTATATGCTAGCGTATGTAAATGGACTTATTGATCGCTGGTGAATGCCTCCGCAAAGTCCGATGCCTGGAGTACCGAGGTGATGAGGACCATCCCCAATAGACCCTTGGAGAGGAAGCTCAAGAAAATGTACGTGACTTCACCCAAATAATACCAGTTTGCCGGCCAAATCTGTTGAAGGATCGACACGACCGCGAAGCCAGAAAAGACGGCACACTGACCAATAACGATGAAATCGACCCACCATGGGATCCGTCGACCTTCAGGTACGTCAGGTCCCTTGAAGTCTTCGGTGACGCGCATAAATTGCTCAATAACAATGTAGTAAGCAGCGACATACGGTACGTATCCGAGAAAGTTTGGAAACAGGCGTTTCAGAGCGAGCCACCACCCGCTTTCACGTTCCCAAGGCCACGTGTTATCGGCCGCATTCCCAGCAGTGCGATCTGCAAGCATCTCACATACCCACCCGTAGGTCATCACGCAAAACATGAGGACAAAGAGGGCGATGATCATGCTGGTATCACGAATGCCTGAGGTGTACGCAATTGCGATGAACATGACGCTTGACGAGAACCCTAAACAATAATGGAGCAAGCAATACGTCAGACGTATACAACACGCTCTCTTAGTGTAGTGGTGATCACTAGGGACTTTGAATTCGAGTGCGAATAAGATATCCCTCAACGGCGGTTCGAATCCGTCAGGGAGCTTTTTGTAAAAGGGGGAGGAGGAGGAGAAAGAGTGAGGGCGGTAGAGACTTACCGTATTCGATCCATCGCACTGGTTGTTGACATATGAAGAGCCACTCCAGATACACTCCTGACCACGCGAGGTAAGTGACGACGAGGTGTGCTGTCGCAGAGAGACCGAAAAAGGTGATCGGGAGGGCGACCAGGTAGATCGGATTCTTTTCATTCTTCTTGTACTCTGGTATTAGTTCAAACCCCGCATCAAGGGTAGCTCTTTTGTACTTGAGATAGGTCTGGTGAGTGTATACGACGGGTCCGCTACAGCCCGCGTCACTCAAGCATGTCGATGCGACTGTGGTGATCAGGAGGCCAAGATGAAACAGTGCAGCGATCAGGTTGAGGTAAATGAAGAAGCTTTGTTTCGACGGAAAGCACCAGAAAGGTTGAGTCTTAAAGGTCTCCAAGAGAGTCGGACTGCCTTGCTTGTCTTGCTTCTCACGTAATAGCCCATTCACGCTCTCTTTCGATGGAACCATGTGGTACGCCATGACCGTGATTGAGTACATACTCATCACCCGACCCCCTTATATATATACCACAGCTACGATAACCCTCACAAACCTTGTGTGTTCAGACAGCAATTCCTTTTACGGCACCCGGGCTCTCTACAACGTCAAAATTGGGGTCACCGGGGTCGAGTCTACCTTTGCTCCCCGCGGTGCGTTTGAAATTGTAAGCCCGGTTGACGAGTTTTATGAGTGCCGTTCGAAGGACGATCAGGTTGATCTTCGCAGGAGTTACACCGATAAAGGCGGCTGTACTCGAACTGAACAAACGGGCGTTACTCCACAAATATGCCGAAAATTGCGCAAACGCGTCTGTGAGGTCATCGGGACCACCCTCGACGAGGTCCCATGCCGTTGGCGGATCCTCTTGTATGTTGCGCACTCTCCATTCGTTTTTGAAGGTGTGGAAGGCGTTTCGAATGGCGGCAAAGGCTTCGTTCTTGAGCCGCACGACGTACGAGTTGCGCGGTTCGGCGAGGTAGTCCAATGAGTTTTGATTGGATTGGTATTGGGTCCGCGCGAGCTGCGCTTGCGCCTCGAGATTCTGGTCGTGCAAGATCCCCTGGACTTTCTCCACAAACTGATTTAGAGGCAATGGATCACCTTTGAGATTTTCAAATGCGCGAAGGAGATCGACATTCTGTGAGAGGAATTGGACGCTGCTGCTCTCCGACAGCTCACGTACTTTCTCGATGCTCTCCTCGTTGACGATGACGATCTGCTTGTTATACTCCTTGTCTTTGAAAAGATCGACACGGAAGTTGCTTGATCGAAAGACGGAACTCAAAAGATCGTTGATTACACGTTGTGTGAACATGCGCTGTTGACGCAAGAGATCGGAACGTTGCTTTCGATACTCCTGCTGCGAGGCATCCAACGCATGATCCTCCACATTGAGCGCGGCCGTGACGTCTTCGTTGAGCGTACCAGCCATGACGCGGAGAAATGCATACAAACGGTCTCCCGAAATGATCATTTCTCGATGTGCATCTGCCCAAATCGCGTTGCGCTGTCGACGTTGCTGATCGTCGACCTTTTGTCTCTTCACCCCAATTTCATCCGGTAATTCATTCCCTTTGAGTGTTTCGGATGCACAATCCAGTTGCGTCTCTAATTTAGTTTGATACCCACGAATTCGACGAATTTGGTCATCAATCAGATCGACAAGATACACGAATTCGAAACGAGGTGTCTGTTTGATCGTGGCTTTGACATTCTGTCTACTGCTATCACCATCTTGCGTCCATTTACCCTCACCATTGATCGTAATAGATTTTGATTGAGCAGGTTCCGATGTACCTGACTCGGCAGGGATTAACTCCACCTCCATGAACTGAAGTATATCAGCGGCATAGTACTTTGGACTCGTAGCCAGGGCATACAACAGTGGGATCACAATTTTCGCGTTTTTATCTTCTTGTTTCACACCCCATTTGACAGCATTTGTTATTTCCGTATTATTTGTTGGTATGAAGGCAAGCTTATTGACCATGATATCACCTCCAAACGACCCTGCATCAATATGGAAGCGAGGTTGCCCTTCCTGCTCAAAGAAACCATCGATTTCTTCATGAATCCGCTGCAATTGTTGTTTTAGTTCTGAAATGCGGCCAGTAGATTGTCTGATTGTGGTTAGGTCATCTACCAGCGTATTATATCCTGCGGTGGTGGCGGTGGTGGCGGTGGTGGCGGTTTTTAACGCATCTTTGATGAATATATCGTCATAAGCACGATTTACGATGGAATACATCTGTTGTTCTGAGAAAGAATAGGGCGATGGAGGTGGTGGTGAAGGCGAAGGAGGTGGTGGTGCTGGTGACGGTGCTGCCGATGCTGGCGGTGCTGGCGGTGCTGGCGGTGCTGATGTTGCTGGTGGTGCTGATGTTGCTGGTGGTGCAGAAGGCGGTGAAGAAGGTGGTAACTTCTGTTTGTAATCCTCCAGTTTTTTCACCCAATTTTCCAATTGCAACTGTTTTGATTGTAGAGATCTTACTATAGTCTCAAGTGCATTTTTGTAAAGAGCCTGATGCATCTGCTGTTGAATGGAAGGGAGCGTCGATGGATACAACGCGGTCTTGTCTTCACCACTCCATAGAAAGGACAAACCCATCCTTAGGTAGATTGAATCGTCTTTACCAATGGCCGCACGCATGGCCATGGCGCTCCCCGGTTTTACGTCCAATTTGGTAGGGGGGCTTTGCTTGTAGACGTCTGTTTCTTGTTCCACGAGTTGGTTAACCGTCTTTGCAATGGTTTGTTTGAATCGTGTATAATCAACAAAGTGATTTACCGAGCTCTCGTCGTCATCATCCATCCCCTTGCTCATCGTACTCCGTACGCTATTGACAAGCTGTCTTCGTCATGTACACCTTTTATTGAGTGCAATGAGTTTCCGCTCTCAAAATCGAGCAATGGACCGTGCATTGTCAAACCGGGCTATCGACATATCGATGGACCGTTCGATAGACCGTCCGATAGAGCGTCCAATGAACCGTGCAATGGACCGTTCGATGGACCGTTCGATGGACCGTTCGATAGACCGTTCGATAGACCGTTCGACGGACCAGCACACCGATCGAATGGTCGAAAGACTGTCTCATGGGGTGAATTACGACATCGAATCAATGGGAGAGGCGCCTGCGTTACGTCACCCTGATCGATCACCATCGGGACGACTCTTTGTGACATTCATTTTTTTTTCATGCTGCATGTGTATATTTACCGTATCGGCAGCTTTCTTCGTCTTACCGACTGATCGTTTACAACTAGATCGTACACCTGTTGTGTATAGGTCACCCCCTCATGCGAGTACTACTCTTTTACGAATCATGCAACTAAAGACATATGACAACGACGAATCACGATTGGATCTTTCGATGCTACAAGCGAGTTTTCCGGAGTGGCGATTGACACCATCGCATGGTGAAGGTAACAGTGAGATCAAGAATAGTTCACACTTTGATGTCGACCATGTACTTTCAGATTTGATACTCGCTGTGCGTGAACTAGCACGTCGAAATGTATCTTAATACATTCAATGCTTGCGTGGCGAGTACGTCGCTGACGACCCTACGTGCAATTTCACATAGGTCACCCATCTCACGACGCTCGCTTGGATACCATGTCGTTATCACGTCGCTGGCGTACAAATCTAGCGACAATCGGTCACACACTTTACGACATCAAAATACACATCTCCACTTTCGGATACGAAGGGGGCCTTGATTTGTCCGTTGTGGACAAGGAGCGCCTTTTCGGAGAGTGTGTGGATCGGCGGGTTGTCGGGCCACAAGTTGTTTTCGTCATTGATGTTGACACAGGTGGTCTGCCCAACTAGATTACTCACGGCCTGGTTCTGAAAAATGTCAGTCACTGCATGGGCGAGATTTTGACGATTGGTAAGCGACGATACCGATAGCTTCTCGATGAACTCGGAAATAGATGACACACGCAACAATGTGAGGGTGGCAACGGGTTCTGTATGTATATACTCCAGCATACGATGTTTGAAACGAACGAGGGCTTCATCAACCCCCGTGTAATGCGCGTTGTTCCACAAGCCGAAAACGAGGTCCCATCCCATCCGCATACGTGCCTCGAGCCGTTCCGTGTCGATATCATCACCATTGATCGTCAACAGTGGATACAGGGGTGGTTGAGACACATGGTCAATAGCGACAGGACGTGCTCGAATTGCGACTCGGTGGTATTCAGTAGACGTTTCATGATTTCGCTTCGTGTCATGCGCTTTGATTTGACGATCAACTGCGTCCATCGCGTCTTTTGACCAAGAACAAAGTAGTTGCATGAAGGCAGATACTCCGTCGTGTGGTCTTAGTCTGTGTGCGGACTCCTCTCGTCGATCGATGTACATAGTTTCATGTCTCGGCGCTATGGGTAACTTGTGAAATTCTTGTAGTTGAGTGTAGTACCGGTGAGCACGATCGACATTGAGTGCCAGTTGAGATTCTTCGTCAAGGTCGGTATCGTCTTGCATCAGTATGTGGGCGGGAAGAAAACCCATACCATCGAGCGTGTGTGCAGACTCATTCACATTTGAAAGGGGTCCCCATCGCAATGTCTTGTACCAAAAGTCGATGAATAAGGGGTCCTTTCCATCGTAGTGTATAAGATTGTCGATGACGCCGAATCGATTCCATATGTCAGGTATAGCTGACTGTAGAATCCCTTGGACAGTCCGAGCCATTGGTACGTGTGACATATCCGATGTGACATTGAAAGTCAACACTCTGTAAGTATATGGCAGCATGTGAGACGCCTCACCTCGGCCAACTTCAAGACATGCTGGGTCATCGATAGTTTCATCCGACGTTCGACATGCACGTACATAGTCCTCGTTTACAGTAATGTCGATTTCGATGTCTGGTCGGTCTGATCGTATCGATTGTACAGTGAACGAATATGCATCCCCCTTACCAAGAAACGCTTCGGACACATGTCTTTCTATTGTATCGGATGTGTTTGAAACATCGGTATGTGTATCTGTTTGCATTCGCAAAGTAACTGTCAAGCTTCACAGGGCTTTGGTTTATATACATCGAATAAAAAGGAAAGGATAGCGTGAAAAGTCGAGCTACCAACATGCGTGCCTACGCACTTTTTCTGGAATTGGAGAGTGATGTCTCATATACAAAACCGTTGCGACGGTTAGAACGCGTCTTAGAGCGTATGATTTCGAAAGCGCAAGGTCCACCCGGTTTGATACACACCGAACTGCTCATTGTCGACGGTGACAATTTGCAACATTTTGCGACATATATTGGATCAACGGCCAGTTTTAGACCACATGACGAGTATTACACCTGCGAGACCGCAGGGCGCTGGCGCGCAGTTCCTCTTGACGTCGATCTGACAAATCTCATCGATATGTGTCACCAGTCATCGGGTGCCAAGTACAGTGTGCTGCGTTACGCATGTGCAGTGCGTCCCTTCCGATGGGTCGGCCATCTTCTCCCTAGTCAATTGAAAAGTCCGGGTCATTGTGCCAATCTAACCGCTCGTATTGTGCATACGCAATCTGCACTTCCGCGCAATACGAACAATTACGCACCAGTGTCACTTTACAACGCACTGATACACAAATTTGTGTGCTCCGTTCACGACCTACCAGGACGGGAACCCCAGGATGAATTAGAAAAGTCTCTCTACAACGCCTTGGTGAATTGTGATCTGTACGAGTACGATGAACGCCGTGTTCGACAAACTTCACATGCTCTCGCGAGGCATGTACTTTATGGATCGAGGTGTTGAGCAGAAGCCACGTGTACGCGGCTTTGTCACTTAGCAGAAAGAGTACACAGGCGCAACAGGTGCACCTGGGTTGATGACAATCAACAACAACCGCGTTTCTCCATGGTTTCGAGTGTCGACAAGACGCGCTGTGTCTCTACGACACTCTCCTCGTGCGGCATCGAATTCACAATTCGATGGACAAGTGCATTGAACGCGGGCCAAATCCCCTCACCCGCTTTAGCACTTGTCTCGACGTAATCCATCGCTCGATCTTTTGCATAAAGGCGCGCTTCCTCGATGGATATTTGTCGGTTGTTGATGTCTGTCTTGTTTCCCACCAATAGAATCGTCACTTGTTGCCGGTTTGTGAACATGTCCACCTCTCCCATCCACGAATCTAGATGATCAAATGATTCCTTACCATTTACATCATAAACTAACAATATTCCATGGCATTGTCGGTAGTACGCAGTAGAGAGTGCTCGGAATCTTTCTTGACCGGCGGTATCCCAAATCGTCACCTGAAACGTGCGATTTGCCACTCGCATCTTTTTCACATGAAAGTCAACACCGATGGTTGGTTGCAGATGTTCTTCAAACGAGTCGCTTGAGAGGCGGTGCAACATGGAGCTCTTTCCCACACCCGAATCACCGATTACGATAATTTTTAGGATGCTGGTTCCTATCCACATATCAGCAAATTGCCACATCAATGTAGGACAGATGACATGCTGCTTGGTCAATTAGCGGTGAGACGTGAAAGGCTAGCCGTATCGACAGGACGTGTTTACGGTCTTATTATCGGTCTCATTATCGTGGCTGAGCTCGGTACAAGTCATTGACATCGAGGCCATTTCTAACGCTATGATACGATAATAAAGTAATCGTGTAAGGATAGCAAACGTGACCAAGTACATCGCGACCACCATGGAGTTAGAACTGCCCTCTACAGCTATGATCAAGTTCACCGCCTCTTGGTGCAAACCCTGCGAAAGGATCACACAAACCGTCGATGATATAGTCAACTCTCTGTCGATTCCGCTTGTTGCTATTGACGTAGACAAATACCAAGAAACAGCCAAGCTATTCAACGTGAAGTCTATGCCCACTGTGGTCTTCGTCAAGGACAGTAAAGAAGTAAACGAGCTTCGAACTGTTGGCGTGAATCATGCGACAATACAAGCCAACGCACAAACATTTGCTACAATGCTCTCTCGTACAAACACGAATGTGGAACCGACGGACGACAATGCGGTTGAGCTAGAGGCCGTAGAAGATACGAACGGTGAAGCACGTACACCACACCCCGATGATTGGCTGTTCAAATATGAACAGGACACGTATTTTCCGATAAAGAATCAAGCACTTGATGACATGGTAGAAAAACAGTTTACAACGGTATGGTTTCCAAAGGAGGTCAACATACTACCCGAGGAACGCAAAGAGTTTGAAAGAATGAATCCACACGAGCAACATCTACTCCTACGGGTGCTAGGGTTCTTTGCGACGGCTGACAGCGCAGTGGCAACCAACCTCGTCCAAAACTTTCAACATGACGTTACAGATCCCCAAGTGACTGCCTTCTACGCATGGCAAAACGCAATGGAATGGGTGCATGCCAAGGTATATGGTCAGCTTATCGTCGCATTGGTTGAAAACCCAGACGATCGTAACAAGTTGTTCGCAGCGGCTCGAACGGAGCCAAGCGTAAGACGGAAACACGAGTGGGTCAAGAAGTGGATGTGTGGACAAGCCCCCTATGCGCAGCGACTTGTTGCATTTGCAATTGTGGAAGGGCTATTCTTCCAGGGCTCGTTCTGCGTCATTTTTTGGTTGAAGGAAATGAAATATCAAATGCCTGGTATCTTTATGTCGAACGAATTTATCTCACGTGATGAGCAACTACACTGCGAATTTGCATATACGATGTACTCACTGCTTCACGACAAGTGCACAGTGGAACAGGTGCATGCCATTATCCGCGAAGCAGTCGATTGTGAACGAGAGTTCATGGCTGAGGCACTTGAACACGATCTGATTGGTATGAACATGACCAAAATGGAGGAATATATCAAATTCACAGCTGATCAACTATGTGCAAATCTGGGTGTACCGGTGCTATACCACGCGCGGCTCCCATTCCGTTTTATGGAAAATCTGTGTATGCAGCGAAAAACGAACTTTTTTGAAAGGCGCGTATCCGATTACCAGAGGGCTGGAGCCGAAACGCTGGATCTCGACGATAACTTGGATTTTTGAATCGTTGGTCGGTTGGTCGGTTGGTTGGTTGGTTGACTGGAAATAAGAGTGTGTAAAAATGTGAGAGTGATTAAAACTTCAACACCGATGTCAGATGCTGACGTTTCTGATGAACAGTTGTTTGGGGAAAGCGTTGACGAGGAGGATGGAGCAGCAAATATAGAGAACGCGCTGAATGCCGACGAAGAATACATACAAAAAAAACAGACACAATGGAAGAGAGTGCTCGCTTATATGGTCCCAGTGGGAGGCGAAATGCCTCCCCTACCTGATATACCTGCTATAATCGGCAACGTTTTTTCAAATTATTACGCTGATTATCCTAATGCAAGACAGAAGTTCACGGTGGAGTGGGCTAAGGCAATCAATCCGTCGGATTGGTCGTTTAATACATATGAGCCATTTATCAAGAGGGTATTCTACGGTTTCCTTGCGTATGGCATTCGTTATATGTTAGACATCTACAGCTCCAGTGTTGATGCGATGGGGCTTCTCGAATGGAAGTATTACCAAACCGTTTTCACGGAAATGTTTGGGGAAAAAATCCAGCTCCTACATCGTTACGATGAGGATTTTATCAAATTTTCAGAAACTAACAACTTTCGAATCCAAGAGGTGGATCCGTCTGTTTCAAACATACCATTGAAAACGTGGGTAAACAACCTCATTATGTTAAAAACAACAGTTGGTGAAAATATACAAAGCGTCACAACATCACTTGCGACATTTAATGGGTCACGCACCGGCACCCCACTTACGGCATCATCCCATGTGTCACGCACCAAACAGAGGCACTTCACTCAAAAAAGATGGGTGACGATGCTCGGTAACCCAAAGACTGTTTGGAAGTCGGATGAGACGTTCGACAAACAACTTGGGTTTCAAAAGTTGATCAGCATCGAAAAGCTTTTCGTCCAGGTCTATCGAGAAATGGAAACTCTCAAAACAAACTTTAGCTTGCTAAACAATCTGCTAGAAGATGGACAAATTCCGAACATGTACGAAATTTTGAATGCGTCTGAGAGTGTGCGAAAACTATTCGAGTGTAACATCAACCTTTTTATTACGGAAATGGATGCAATCGGTGATCTTGGTCGGCATGTCGATAAAAAATCATTGACGAAGGATGATATGCAGCGTCTAATCACTGAGGATAAGTTACCCATCGATATATCGACTTCCTCGGCGCGCTGCTCTGCAATCATCAAAGAGTGGACGGTGATAGAAATTGACAACAATCCTTCCACGATTGGTGTGCTTCTGGTAGCTGATGTGGGTGGTGTATTTGCACATCCTCGTCTTAGAGAGCGCAATTTTCTGGACAAGAGCGATTTTTTAATCTATGATGGGAAAAAATCATTTGATTTTTACACATCACGACCATGTTACATCTGTAAGATCAAAGACTACAAGTGGGACAAAGAATCCCCATACATGTCATCACGTAACACTTTGAAGGCCATATATTTTGCCAACGAAATCAATCGAATTGCACAGATTATGGATGCATCCACTGATGTACTGTATCATTACTACAATATGTTTTTTGATGAGCCCTCCACATCCGGTACTACACAATTGACCTGTGGTGTTGGGAACCAGACTTTTAATCCATGGGAACCAAAGGAAAATGCACGCTTTATCACATTTGGTGTAGACGACGACGTGTCATATCCAAAAATTACGCCCATGGAGTATTTGTATACCGGTCAAAGCGATTCTGTCTACTTGACACTATTTAAAAAGATAGCACACCCAGACTACTCTTTTTTAAGTATTATGACGAATGAGCACCCATACATGGTAGATTCGACTACTACATCTCACCCACGCCCCCCCCCCAAAATCAACATCATATGGACACCTGATTTAAAGGCCTCCAAATCTGCTCGTACTGCTGGCGCTGGTGGTGCTGGCGCTGGTGGTGCTGGCGCTGATGGTGCTGCCGATGGTGGAGCTGCCGGTAGTGGAGCTGCCGGTAGTGGAGCTGCCGGTAGTGGAACTGCCGGTGCTGGGGCTGCCGGTGCTGGTGGTGCTGGCGCTGGTGGTGCTGGCGCTGGTGGTGCTGGCGCTGGTGGTACTGGCGCTGATGGTGCTGCCGATGGTGGAGCTGCCGGTAGTGGAGCTGCCGGTAGTGGAACTGCCGGTGCTGGTGGTGCTGGCGCTGGTGGTACTGGCGCTGATGGTGCTGCCGATGGTGGAGCTGCCGGTAGTGGAACTGCCGGTAGTGGAACTGCCGGTGCTGGGGCTGCCGGCGCTGGTGGGGCTGCCAGTGGTGGGGCTGCCAGTGGTGGGGCTGCCGGTGGTGGGGCTGCCGGTGGTGGAGCTGCCGATGGTGGAGCTGCCGATGAGTCAGAAGACGAATCGGAGGGCTCCTGGCCCTTGGAGCAGAACATGGGCCTTGCAAAATTAACACTCGACACAAAGCGAGCATTGTACGATGGCAAAGAGAACGAGGAGGTACATTCAACCGCGACAATGTTTACAAAATTGTCACTTGGTGGTAAACATGGGCGAGAGTCCGGTGACGTTCCTGATGACCTACCTTATAGTCAGAGCCTGTGGTTTACTGAAGCATACGAACCAAATTGGAAAGATATCGCCGAGTACAAACGTCTTCAAAAAATATCAACGGCTGTCACACCGGACACCCACTCAAAAGATCAGGATATGGGTATAAAACAGTTGGATCAGTTCCACTGTGAGGCGTTTGCATTGACACCACCACGTATCTTCGATGGGTATACACGTCAATTTCTCTCTAAACTGGACATGGCTCATGCTTACGAAGAGATGATTGTGGTTCCATTACTACCCAAAATGTCCGATCTTCAACAACTATGTACATACAAAAAAAGTACATTGCAGAACATGCAAGTCCGTGCAAGGACTTATCTTGAAAGTGGAATGGGCGACGTAGAGCCGTGTCAAAATGTCTTTCAAATTGAGGATAGTGCGCGCCTCATTGAGTTTATTGGTACACACGATTTAAGTGATCCAAACTTCACATCAGGGCAGGTGTCCCTTTCAACGATGATTGATGTGATCAAAACTACTAAACTGAAGGAGACGCTGAAAGCGTGGAGCTACGCTGACCCTACCATGACAATGGGCGTCATCCAACTTAAAAATCATAATATGAAACATAACCAGATGATTCACCGGTTGAACTGCACGAATTTCATACGCGAACGCTATACCAATACCAAGATACGCAGCTTGGAAATCAATGGCATTCATAAGAAGTATTATGCGCTATTACGCATCGACGACGAGATTCTTATCATGATCAAGTCGTTCAATGGAGCCGAACTACCCGCCGCAAAACGACCTGCATCTACAAAGACACAGAGGCTGGGAATGGTAATCACGATAATCCACCCTTCGAGGGACGATTTTGTCGATTATTTGGAAAAGGATGGGAGTTATTTGATGGGATCGATACGAGAATTGAAGAATACCATTGTGGGCATCGTCGATGCAGGAATCGCCAATGATGATGGTAAAACATATAAACTCATTGAACCTTTTGTACGTGTGGCAAATACTGTCAATCTACACCCTGATTCACAGAAACGGACATATGAATCACAGCTCAATATCGCATGCGTTCGTCTCGCACAGCTTCAAACAGCACATCGCAGTGAGGAAGACGGGACGACGGTGTGGGATACGGCTGAGAAGGTACTCACAAACCAGATTATTCCTTCTAAAGGGTACGATTCGGTCATGAAAGTGCACCTGAATCGCATTGCATGTGGACGTCGGGTTCTACCTCCTTCATTACCATTTGACATCGCTATGCACGTAGAAGACGAGGTGGACCAATGGAAGTTGGCGATGTATTCGCCTATTGACTTGGATCATTTGCCTCGTTGTGGATTTTTAAAAGCCGTATTCGACATGTTGAATATCGTCGTTTCGTCCAAACAGGTGGACGACCGTATTATAGGCAAGATGTCGAAGGAATATATGTCGAGCCCAGCTTTGTAGTTGTATTGTAACGTGAGTTGTGTAGGGGTTGTGGGTGTGGGACCTCAACGAGTTTGCATATCAAGATGACTCGCTAACACATGATGCTAGAGTACTTGACTCCTTTAGGTAAAGGAAGTCAAAAAGGGTTGTGGTCTAGATGGCTCGGTGTTTATCGGCACATGTGGTAGAAGTGGAGGAAGGGACTGTTGACGCATCAATAGGTGAAAGAATGGAAAACTTGCTCAAAAACACGGGGCATCAAGCAATGCTCTTTTCCGATGCACACCAATCTTCCGAATCACAGGGATTCAAAAATATGGTATTCAAGTTAAATGGGGTACAAACTGTCCCTCAGTCCATATTCAGCAGCGATTGGAGTCACGGGATTACGGGTATTCGTATTAAGGACGATGCTGCCAAGCGGTTGTTGACAATGTCCGACGAGGAGCGTGGCACCATGGCGCAGACGCTTGCCAATATCATACCAAACGAATTGCGGCAACGTAACGTCGAAGTGGGACCAGCGTTGCAAAGCACATCTTCCGGTGATACCGCACCATGGATCTCTGGTTTTGATGCACCAAATGAGTGTCTTGGTCTGTACGTGACAGACGAGGTGCGTAAACATCAAAGTGGAATTTCAGGCATGGATCGAGTCCATCGAACATTGTACCTTATTGCCAAAGCCGGCTCGGCTAGAGCTGGCCAAGAGTTTCATGTCAGATTTGAGCAGCATCTGCGTGATGGAAAGTCACTGAGTGATATCGAATCACTCGACGATGATATGCGTCGTCTGCATCAAGTAGCCCGACGTAACCGCAGTCGTTTGCTCCACAAGGCTTCACAGGTCTTAGGAATCGACGAAATATCATCGACGAGTGATCATACTGCGCATGACGATGACTTGGGCATGCGTGTCGTCGTCCCTGATTTTGATGTACATACAAATCAGTTGCACCACGACGACATGGACAAGATAGGGCCATGGTACTATTATGCAGGTTCTATTAATGGGAACCTATCACAAGGAGTGCTCACTGTGAGCAACATGAGCGATGGTATGATCTTATTTCGTAAGACTACCGATGGAGAACTTGGTGCTCAGATTCGAAATGGGTTATTCAACGCAATTCCATTTGGATCTAAACGCATCCAATCGGTACTAGACACATATACCTCAATTCTCAAAAGTAACAGGGGTGTATTGGACCACCCCGATTCTGAATGGATATCAAAAAGATTTGCCTGGATGGGGTTAGATGCGAAAGATGACAACTTTGTAAACCCGCATCCAGCAACGCTATGGGGTTCTCATGATCGGCTGACATGGAGCATTCATCCACCATCGCAACTCAATTTACATGAGTTTGAACCTGCACATCTTCAGCCGTTTTGTGTCGCAATCAGTGGGACCGAACGAATGAAACTAAAGGCGATCACACAGCATATGAAACGAGCATAATAAAAGTGGGTTTGAGTGAGCGTGTGCGTGTGGGTTCGGTAGACTGTACAATGGCAATTACAAAAAAAATGTCCCATTTGCTTAGAAAGTATATCAATTGAAACTATGGTGTGACTATACTCATATGTGGACTCCGTATGACACTCACTCAAATAAGCGACGTGCCCGGAATGGGCTCAGCAGGCACAACTGGTAGAGTGTCACCGTCCGGCGGCACTGGATAAAGGGGCGCAATGGGTACAACTGGCACGACTGGTAGAGTGTCACCGTCCGGCGGCACTGGATAAAGGGGCGCAATGGGTACAACTGGCACGACTGGTAGAGTGTCACCGTCCGGCGGCACTGGATAAAGGGGCGCAATGGGTACAACTGGCACAACTAGCAAATCGGGCACTCGTTTGGCATCGTCTGGCACTGGAGTGGCATCGTCCAGCACTGGAGCAGCTGGTGCTTTGACCTTCTCATTTGGGCCCTTGACCTTCTTCTTCGGGCGTGCGGCATCGTCGGGCCGGAGTACAGTTGCTCCATTTAGGAGTTGCTGACCATTTTGTATAGCAGCTGTAGTGTCTTCGCACCATTGATCAAATTTGGCAATGAGCGGGAGTACCCCATTTCTCATGACGCTTTGCGCCTTATCAAAGATATGCTTTTTCACCCCACAATACTTTAGCACTTCTTGAGCAATGTCATCTTGAGTAATTTGCGGATTCTCACTATACATTGCAATGATATTTGCACCCAAGAATACCGCCATCGTAATCAGATCGTACGATGAAAACTCGTCAGTTGCACGAATAAAGTCGATTACCAGACGTCGTTTTGGGTTCACAACATTAACCGGTGGTAATATGGCTAGATCTTTGTCTCTGTCGCGTTCTTCATAAAAAGATGACAATATCTTTCTTTTCTTCATGAAATCGCTCAGCAGATTATCATTCTGGTAGCACCCTTTGATGATGAGGAGTGCAGGATATAGTTTGCTCCGTGTGGTTTTCTTCCAATCGTTTGGGCCTTGACAAATCAATCTGTTCCAAAACAATGGAGACATTCGCAGGATTGCATTTTCCACTTGTTTGTCACTGTATGCCTTTTTGAATGACTTTTTGAATGACTTTTCGAGAACAGCTTGTAGCTTGTCAGCACTATACGGCCAAATTTGGTTGTACATCATGTAAATATACATTGTACATATCGCAAGCTTTTGTATTGCACTGGTATCGATTCGGTCGATGTAGTGGCGAATCTTGTTGAAATCATCGTCATCTCTAACTATGTCGAAGTTGTATATCACTCTAGCGTCTTGATAGTACCGGTTTGAGACAGATTCGATCAATTCGTGTAGGTTATAGGTAAATTTTGGATCCTCATACTCAGTATACAGATCCAGGCCTAGGATGTCTTGCTTGCTTAGACCAGGTAGATCTTTTCCAACAGCTTGTTTGTATTCCTCCACAATTTCACAAATTTTCTCGAATACAGCATGAAAGGAACCCATGCTCGTAAGTATAGCATTGTGAATGTTCCGTTCCTCGACATCGAGCTCCCTGATGAACAGCATTGGTGGTATATTTGGTTTCGTCAATTCTTCGCGACACACTCTTATTGATTAGATAGTCGGCGGTGGAAATCGGCGGTGGAAATCGGCGGTGGAAATCGGCGACACACTCTTATTGATTAGATAGTCGGCGGTGGAAATCGGCGGCACAAAGCGATCGGCACTCTCGCGGCTGCACCGCGGCTGCGGCGACCGTACGCCGCCAATTCAATATGAACCCATGGGGTCATGCGACTCACGAGACCATATTTTCGCACGCATCCACGACATGGCGTTACACCAATGGAGTACGAGATCATGCAAAATGGGGTGTGTCAATTTACCACCAACCGATGGTTCTATGGACCACCCGTAGTGATTATTTCGTTGTCAACCATCGAGTTGATTCTGTTTTACGCATCGCCCTCTCTCGTGTACAAGTGGGCAATCCGCGTCCCGCACCGACCTGGCGAGGGTTGGCACCTCCTATCGAGCATGCTCGTCCATTTCGATGAGGCGCATCTGCTAGGAAATCTCTTTGTACAACTTGGCGTTGGTATAGTCCTCGAGGTATTGCATGGCCCTTTACGTGTAATACTCATCTACGTGGGAGCAGGTATCATCGGCGGTACAATCGAATCGTTTCTCACGACGCGATCACCCGTATACATTGCAGGTGCAAGTGGTGCCATCTATGGTCTCATTGGGGCATATGGTGCCCACCTGTTCTTCAGTTGGGGTGAATCACTGTACCCATATATGTGGCTTTTCTTGTTTGTGGCTTACTTTACATTCGATATCGCATATTCTCTTTCTGTTGAGAGTACGGTTGCGCTGTGGGCCCATTACATGGGCGCACTCTCGGGACTGCTGTTTGCCCTCGCCGTCGCACGCAATATTCACAACGAATGGTATGAACGGCCTGTTAGGATCCTCGCGATCATCATCAATATTGCATTTCTTGCAACAGTCATAGGTATATTCCTTGTAAGTTGAATCGTAGTTTGAGGACCCAGTCCACTTGTAACGGATGACTGGAGGACCAGGCGAAGTTCAGTCTTCTGGACACCGTGCGCCTGCTAAAGGTTTGGCTCGGCTAGAATTGTACGCTAGTCAGGGTGGACCGAGGCTAGAAGGACTGAAGGTCTCAAGGTTGGTTGCCATCCGACCGCACGTCAAGGTTTTTTGGGAGTGTGCGGCGATGACCAAGGAGAAGAAGCGTATTGCGTTGGCGATCGACGGGATCGTCGACGATCCTCTACGATAATGATTAAATCGCCCTTTCTTTGTACGGCGACTTTTTCTCGTCCTGTAAGGGTTAATATAAAGCAATTGCACGAAGCGCAAAGAATAGAGGACGCCCCCATGCACACTCCTAATCTTTCAAAGCTCTGCATTGACACGTCTATAAAGCGGCAACGCAGTGATAATGTTTTACTTTCTCTGGCGTACGAACCACGTTGGTATGCAACATCGAGCCGCACGGAATTCACCATGACCGTATCTAATCAAGACCAGATGGTAGACATGTGGACAATAGAACCTTGGTCGGACAAGGGTATATGGTCCAATCCCAAATACCTGACGACAATCAATATGAAACCCTGTCCAGATCAATGCATTGTCGCAAGCGCCGACATTTGGTGTGTGACGCCATGGACGATCAACGAGGCAAACCAGCAAGAAGGACAAATACAAAAGAATATTGATGCATGGAATGTGGAACTTGGGATGGCCTCGCAATGGAGAACGGACACGTTCGCCTGGTACCAAGCTTACGAAGATGCCTACTATGGCAGAGTCTTGCACTCCTTTATGAAACTCAAAGATGGCAACGATTTCGGTGTGGAAAATTTCGAGAGTATGGAGAATGTCACCGTATATTTTTGGGACTATCCGGATAAATTACGATCGCTTGTCACACGCGCAATTGACCAACACCCCGAATTGAAAACGGAACTTGAAAACGGTCTTTTTGATGTTGATAACGAGTGGGACAAATGGGATGACGGTTCTAACAATGCCATTCTAACAATCCTCGATACCATTTATCATGCAAATGGTGCCTCTATGGGTCTCGATCCAGATATATCTACACCAGACAGTATGCCAAAACTACCGAGTGTGCCACGCATTCCATATAACGTCGTCGCCGAGTTTAGAACATCTGGGCTGGAAAATGACGGGCAATTTTACGATTTTATGGACATCGACGCGCCGGGAACTACTAACTTTGATGAAATATATGACAGATCCATCGCCTCGGTTACATCTTGGAGAGACACCGAAGTAAAGCGCCTCCAAGAGGTACACGGGGTGAACGAGAGAAACGAGTTCTTCTTCATGAAGTACATAGGATTATCGATTAAAAGGGTCACCCCACCGCTTCTTCTCATCGCATTTGTAAAGTTGGACGCACAGCCCAGTGCTATGGGGTTTTTGCTCGTAGAGGGAAGTGTGATTTCTGATAGTGACGTGTTACCCCTCATGGAAGCCTACCCATGGTCGAATTGAATCGCCCGGATAGTATCTGAAACGTGTCGTGAGTTTTGTGGTCAGTCATGTGATGCTAACCACCAATCTCGCAAATATCGAGAAATGGACAACCCTCCATTTGGACCCAGTTTTCCCGACAAAACGACCGATTCTGAAAAATGGCAAAATGTGCTCGCTCTTGTGCATTTTCTCCAAATCTTAATCCACGAAAGCCCGATTCTGGGGCCGAATCGGCAGCGCCGCTAATTTCATCAAAAAATGCCTTATAAGGAAGGTTGTAACGATTAGTAGGCCTACTAGCTGATACTAAGATATGTGGTTAGAGACATTTTGAGTACATCTCTGTCAAATAAAAGCAGTAGGGTACGGGGAATACGTCAACCCCCTCACATGGTGTACCACCTGCAAACTAGACTGATTTTGTTTTATGTGATATGGTGTGGTTCGACGGTTCTTCTTTTCGTTGGATCGTTGTGGGCATGGCTCATATGGCAAAATGGGTGTATTGATCATGTGCGACGTCGTCTTTCGACAGACAATTCCCATTTATCTATTCAAACGGCACGCGTATTTACCGAACGAATCGTCGATCTCGTAACACCGACACTATGTATTTTGATGATCATGTCATCCGTCATTATGGCCGTAATCTTCACACACGTTCTTGCGATCGCGTTCAATCAGTATTATATGGATAATGTGAACACACGTTTTAGATGGTTTGTGAGTGGAGCACGGACTCTCATCGCCTCGCTCACCATTTCGTCGGGGACTATCGGTGCAATTCCGGGCATCGTCGAATCAGCATTAGACTCTACATGTGGTCTGGAATCGACGGTCCCATCCATAATGATCGGCGTAGGCAGTGCGTTGCTGCAGCTCGGATGTTATGTTGAGCCGTGTTTTTGGAAAGACCCTTTACCGGTTGAACAACCCGTTTCTTCGTACAGCCCAACTGAACGCATGTACTTTATGAGGCAATGTGAACTCGAGTAGTACAGTGCAAACCTGGTTCAATAGAATGGTACGCTAGACCTTGTATAAAGGGTGAGACACCTAAAGAGCACTAATACATGCAACTCGTCATATGTCGCTGCCGTTCATTGCATGTCCCCTGACTGTATCGAGTGATGGGCCGCCCAAACGATCGCGGCCAGCAAGTCCATCACCAAGTTCACGCGAGGAACCAGCGCGTTTCGAACTTACATTCGCGTATGCATCATTTCCGAAGGTCCCACCGCCTGATGATTCTATGAAATGTCACAGCGTTAAAATCTTCAATCCTCCTGTAGATTATAACAAAGCTTGGGCCATTCCCATAATCACGTACACCACTTACGATGGTTCTACCTTGGAAAGTATCGTCGATCAAATGGCAGCTCTGTATTTGGAGAATGGGTTAATGTACAAGCACATGTACAAGGTAGCATGCGAACAGAAAACCCTCGGGCCGAATGAGGCAGAGGTTGTGAAGAATCATCGCTC
>Ga0302131_1000493_pt1 | contig 23989 bp, 12 predicted proteins | sample CB9_20m_MG_FD_203105 | JGI IMG/M metagenome (GOLD analysis project Ga0302131, IMG submission 203105) | Marine microbial communities from Western Arctic Ocean, Canada - CB9_20m | ecosystem: Environmental > Aquatic > Marine > Oceanic | place: Canada: Western Arctic Ocean | collected 2017-09-19
CTAATTGAACTTTAGATTTAACGTCTATTTGCCCAAGTACATCTTTAACCGCTTGCACGTTTTTAACGGCATCATCTGCAAAATAAAAATCATTATAGCCTTCAGCTGCCTTGCCCATAATCCATCCGGCTTTTGCTTGAGCTGTACCATCACCTAAACCTGTTATATTTTTTAAAGGTATATTTATGCCGTTAGCTTCCATAAAAGCTTTTATAGGGCCGTCAGCACCTTGAGGTCTTGCGGTAAGTATAAAAACATCTTCAGTTCCACGAGCATCCGCTATTTTTTTAGCAACATCAAACAAAGGTCCTTTTTTTCCTTCAACTACTTTGCTAAATTCAGAAAAATCAAACTCAGCGCCTTCAGATTCTAAGCTTGCTGCTTGTTGTGCAAATTGAGTTGCGTTTATTTGATTAATAGAACCATCAGGCATATTAACAATAACCATGCTTTTTGATTTTGCCAATGTATCATCAAAGTCAAATACTCTAATTTTTTTAACAGGAGCATCCAGTTTTCTTGCATTACCTAAAGCTTTATCTGTTTTTTCTAAAGCATTAATAGCTGTTTGAACAGTTATAGGCTTATCATACTTTATAGCATTAGGTATTAAACCGCTATTACGTTTTGACGCTGCTACTTTGCCAGGCAGTAATTGTGTTTGTTGTATTTTAAATTGTTTTTTAGCTTGCTTTTGAGTAATTTTACCTGTCAGCACTTGGTTTATAAGATCATTAGCTATTGCTTGAGTTTCAATTAAACCTACTTTTGAAATTTCAGATTTACCTAAAAAATATTCTCCAACTGTAATTCCTTTTTCAAGAAGCATTAAAGAAAAAGGATTTACGTCGTTTTCTATTGAGTATCTAATATACCAAAGAGCTTCATTTACAGAATCTAACTTACCTTCTTTATTTAGCTGAAGTACTGTTTCGTAAAACTCATTAGCTTGATCTTGCTTTAAAGCAGAAGACATGTTTTCGTCTATGCTTCTTAGCAATCCGCCTTGAGCCGCAGAGGGTTCAATTACTTCTGCAAACACCTGTTCAACATTTCCATTTTTTGCAGCATCCATTATTAGTCTTCCAATTCCAACGACTGGACTAGTATGCTCTTCAGTAACTTCTTCGTTTACATTTAAACTTAAATTTAAAGGATTTACTGTTGCAAACTTAAGAGGTATTAAGTACCTTAAAGGGTGGTTTTGATCTCTTGATCCATCTTTAAAAAATTGTTCAAAAACATAAGCTTTATCTTTATTCCCTTCAATAGCTAAAAACGCTTCAATGTCTAAAGCCATATTTTTAAGCATATCCATTCTTGCTTTGTTATCTGCTTTTAAAGTAGGTATAGCTTTGTCTATTGTTTTTTTAGATTGAAATCTAGATTTAGAATACGCAAGCCTTGTTATAAGTTTTTTAGCGTCTTTAAAACCTGGTACATACTTATCAAAAATAGACACTAAGCCATAAGTATGGGTTTGCTTTGTGCCAGTGTAACCTTGTCTAAGATAAGGCCCATAAATAGGATTTGTTTCAAGAAAATCATTTACAACAGACGTAAACTCTTGCATTTCTTTAGATTCTAAATCTGTTACTTTTATTTTAACTTCTTTTCCTCTAGAAGTTGTTCTAGTGTCAATTTTTTTAGTAAGCTTAACTTCGTATGGTTTCTTTGATATTTCTCTAGCGGTATTAAAATCAAGCCTTTTACTAGCCATAGCTTTATTCTTGCCGGCCGCAACATTTTGCTTAGCTTCTAAGCTTAAATCTGTGTCAGATCTTACAATTTCATTTGTAACTAATTTACCGTACAAGCCAGCTATACCTTTTAAAGCCTGGGCTTGAGAAGATCTAGCGTCAAACCCTTCAGCTTTCTTACCTTTGACAATACCAAACGCTTCTAAAAATTGTGCCTTGTTTATTCCTTTATTTAAAACAAACGGAGCAAGCCCAGCGCCTTTACTAAGTCTAGCTTTTTTAGTATAAAATGCGTCAAGCAATCCTTTTGGCACGCCTGTGGAGGTGCCTAAGAGCTTCTCTGTTGCAGCTTCCACTACTGCGCCTTGTGGTAATATCTTTAATAATTTATCGGCGTTCTTATTGACAAATTGTTGAATAGCTGTTGCATCGCCTTTTGATAAATTAGCAGCGGGTACAGTAAGTTTTTTAACTGGTATACCAATTTCAGCTGCAATAATTTCAGGAGCTAAGTCACCAAGTTTTTTAAACGTTAAATTTTTAGGATCGATGCCTTCAATCTTTTCCTGTATTTGTTCTTTGATCTTACTTACAGCATCATTAGATATGAGTGAGCTAGGTTTTATTTTTCTTTTAGTAGTCTTTGTAGCAACTTCATTTTCAACCTCCTCAGCCATTACGCCTTTAGCTTCTGTAACGTCCACGGTAAACTCTTCACCTAAAACTCTTTGAGAAGCTTCAATAGCTCTAGCTGGTAAAAACTTATTTATATAAGCAGCTAAGGGCACGCTTGATTCTGGATTGTATTCTTTTATTAAATCAAATATTCCACGCTTACCTGTTTCAATTTCGTCTGTTAAAAGTTGACGATCAAAGTTAGGTGCTTCACTTCTTTTTTCTACTATTCTACTTACTATGGGCTTAAATTGTTTTATAATGTCAAAAGCTCCAGCTTCACCTTGTGTATCGTATATTTCTTGAACTTTAGTAGAAGCTATAGCGCCTGTGTCTCTTTTACTTTCTTTAGCTACGACATTTGTAACCTCAGCTTCTATATCTGTTGGAACTTTTACATCTATCTTAGCTCCTTTAGCCGCTGCTTTTTTTAAACCCTTAGATAGACCGGAATTTCTATGAACACTATCTGTGTAGTCTCTAACAAAATTTAAAACACTCTTGCCATCTTTAAATTTAACATTCATACCCATAGCGCTTAACGTTCTACGTATGAAATCACCTATTTTCATAGCTGTTGTTTCGTTTATAGTAATATTACCTTCGCTTATACCATTACTAATAAGAACGATAGCTTCTTCCATCGTGTCAGCTTCAGATATTTTATCATCGTTAATGTATTGATCTAATTGAGATTGAAATGCTGGTGTCATTTTCACGTTAGGATTTGACGTAAGCTCTCCGATTACATCTTTACCTAGTTTTACAGCAAGATTTGGATCTTTTTTAAAAGTTTCATATAATATAGCATGACCAACTTCATGACCACCTCTACTAAGAACACCTAAAGAAGCATCTTCTCTAGTTACTTGTTTGTTTATTATTATAACTCTTTTATCAGGTTTACCTTTTCCTTGTTCTATAACTACAAAAGTACCGTAGTTATCAGAGTTTTTTTCATCTATCACACCACCATCTTCCACTAGCTCAGCTATAGCTGCATCAACTTCTTCTTGTGTCTCAAGAGCTTTATAATCAGTACTGGCGTCTGCCGCTGCTGTTTTAGCGCCTTTGTCTATTTTGTCAGACCTATCTTTTATTATTATGTTGCCTAACTCTGCGTCTATTTCACTAAGTCTATCTGACTCTGCTTTTGTTAAACTAGAATTATCTGCTTGTTTTATAGTATTTTTTAAATTTTTTTGCTCAATCATTAAGTCAACCATAGCTGGTTGATTTTCTATGCTAATGCCTAAAGGTTTTAATTTATTTACAGATCCTTGAATATTTCTGTATCTTTCTTTTACTATATTAGCTTCTTCTATCGTTTTTTCACCTTTAGAAACCTGCAAATTTAGTTCTGCATCTATTTTAACACCTCCATTAGGTATTGATGTAAAATCTAAGCCTTGAGGCATAATATCACCTTCAAAAAGCTCTACAGCGTTGCTAACACCCGCTTCTTTTATTAATGATCTTTGTTTATTATTATTTATGCCTGTCTTAAGTATGTTAATACTATTAGAAGCGCCGCTAGGCCCTGCCCCAGAGACTGTTCCAATTATAGAGGCGTCGTAGATTTCTTGCATTGCTTCTTTAAAATCAACTTCTTTTCCTTGGATTAAAAAATTTGAAGCTTTTTCTATTGCTGTTTGTATTCCTTCTGTTAAGCCCTCTCCACCGCTATCTTTTATAAAGCCTAAAACATATTGTTTAAGGTTTTTTTCAATAATTTCTTTTGGTTGACTTTTAAAAGTGTTGAAAAAGTTTCTTGCTAAGCCTCCTGACCATCTTTCAAAAATACTATTACTAATCCCAACAACTGAATGATGAGCTAAATTTTGTAAACTTATTTTTCCGTTTCTTATTTTTTCTTCTAACTTTTTTCTTTTACTATCGTAATCTGGGTCTACTATTTTTAAGTTTATTAATTCATTGTAAGCTTTAGAGGCTTCGCTGTTTTCTTTAAATTCTCCTCCGGCTGCTGTAGAAACACCAATAATCCCTAATCCTCCAGGCACCGCAGCAACAGCCATATATGGAGCAGAAGCCGCTGCTTCTTTAGTTGTTCTAGTTAAAGCTCTAATGTATCCAGAAAAATCCCCTTGTTCTATAGCATCGCTAAACATTTCTGTTACACCCATTTCGTATTGAAAAACTTCTTTATCTAATTTTTCTACGTACTCGTCTGTTTTGTCAGCAAGTTCTAAAGCTAATTCATCTACATTTTCACCTGTTAAGTTTTCAAAAATTGTTTTTGTATTGCTATATGCTGGAAGTATTAGTTTTTCACTAAAGTCTTTAAGTGTTCCAACAGGAGAGTTAGCAATAAAATTATTAATTTCTTTTGATTCGTTAGACGCGTCTTTAGCAAAAACAAATTTTCCTTCAATTTCATTTAACTCCTCTGGATATAAAACTCTCATAGCTATTTTATTAGCAAAATCTTCCGCTCTTAAAGTTCCACTGAATATGTTTCCTGCAGTAGAGCTTATTCTTTTAACAGTATCAAGACTAAAAAACCCTGGGGCATTCTTATCATGCTCTCTTGCTCTATAATTGTCTTCTTCTTTAGAACGAATCAAAATTCTCATTTTGTTTTGAATTGCTTTTTCGTTTAATTCTATCCCTTGTTCTTTAAGAATATTTTTAGCTTCAATTCTTTGTTCTTCGTAAGGAACAATATCTACATCAAAAGATTGAGAAAACTTACCCCCCAAGCGCTTTGTTTTTACAGAAGTATTTAAATCAATTGAGTTTACTTTTTCGTTTATTTTTAACGATTCTTCTTCAGGTATTAATAATTCCGATGAACCATCTTCCAGCGCTAAATCCGTAGGATCTACTGGTGCTTTTGCTTTCACTGGCTCCACACCTGCACCCGCTGCATCGCCCTCCGTCTTTACTGCTTCAAGAACTTCTTCTACGGCTTCTCCCCCGTAAGTTATATCTTCAGCTGGTTGAGGCTTTTCTTCACCCCAATTATTGTCTATTTTCCATTGCTCAATAAGCTTTATTCTTGCCTCTCTATTTAATGGAGAAGGTAGTGAAGCTGCGTATTCTTCTAATTCGTTCATTTAATTTAATTTAAATTATTATCTTTTAAAAACTTTTGAGCCTTTGTTTTTTTAGCTTCTGCTAAATCAAAAACTGCTGCATCTTTTTTAACCGTTGGTAATTGGTTAGTAATAAATTGTTTTAGATAATTATTCATAAAGTATTCTTTGTATTTTGTTTCAAATAAAACTTTTTTGTCTTGCTGTAAAGGTAAATCTATTTCATAGCTCCAACTAGATGCTCCTGCGTTAGCGTTCTGAGCCATTTGAGCGTCCTCTTCAACACTTGTGCCTTTAGATATATAAACGTTCCAAGCTGCAATTACGTCTTGCTCAGAGCTCATTAAACCAGCTACTTCAGCATTTATAAATGGAGTAACTTTTTTTTCAATTTTATCAAGATCATACTTAAACACGTTTCTACCTTTGCCGTTTCCAATGTCTATAATCTCGTAATCAATTGAGCCATCTGTGTTTATCATTACGTACTCATCAACAATTTTTGCCGCGGGTTTTAATTCCCCATTCTCACTTATCGCATTTGCAGCAAATATACCAACCTCAGTTAAAAGTCTTAGCATGTCCTTATTTATGTCAGGAGTAGATGCAATTAAGGAAGTGCCAGAAGCGGCTAATGAATTTAAAGCAGAGCTGTTAATAGTTAAAGGCATGTAAAAAGCAGGGCCCACAAAAATTATTTGCTGAGAACCATCAGGCATAAGATCCAAATAAGCGTTATAGCCATCTGTTTTAGAATAACCAGGCTTACCGTTCATCAAACTATTTGCAACCATGTATCTGTAATCGTTGTTTAAATCAAAGTTAGGCTCGTCTGTAATACCTAAATCTGCCATTAAAGAAGATAAAAAATCTAAAGAAACTTGAGGAGCTTCTTCTAGTTGTTTTAATTGTGATAATTCCATAGAGCAATGCTCTGATTGGCACTTATTAGTTTCAACTGCTATTTTTAATTTTGCATATATTTTACCAGCATTTCTATAAGCGTTATCTAATAATTGAAAATTATAATCGCTTGCGCTAGATACAAATGTTTTACTATAAGCAATGGCGTTACTTTCGTTAAATTGTCTTAAGTAAAGGTTTTTAGATAAATTGTTGTCTTCCATTTTTTTTATTTAATATTAACCAGCACCAAATCCGCCAGCACCTGCAACTCCGCTAAGAGCATCTGTAACCCCGCCAATCATGCCAAGAGTCGCGCTTGTTTGGTCCGCTTGAGACTGAGCTCTTACGGTTTCAGCCATGCCTAGTAAAGACGCTGTTCTATCTAATTGTTGTTGTTCTCTTTTTTCTTGTTGACCAAAAACAAAAGCACTACCTTCTACTTCTGCTTGTTGTAGTCTTTGTGCTTCAGACATTTGGCGTTGTTCCATTTGCTGTTCTCCTTGCGCTCTTTTATCTTCATTAGTTTTTTCCTGCTGTTCAATACTAGCAGCAACTCCTTGTTTAGATTTTAAAGCGGCTTGAGCTAGAGCGGTTGCTCCGCCTGCTCCAGAGCCAGTTGCTCTTATAGTGTCTAGTGTATTTGCTAAAGATATATCAGCTTCTTCAATTTTCATTTCAGCAGCACCTGTGGCTACTGATAAGTTTGCAAAAGGATTGCTTATTAAAGCACTTAAATCTTCAATGCCTTCATAAGGATTTATTACATCTTGTCTATTAGCCTCAAGATGATTTAATTTATTTTGAAGTCTAGCTTTTTCTCTTTCTGCTGCTCTTGTAGCTTTTTTTGCTGCACGACCGGCAAAAATACCCCCAACTATAGATCCAGCTCCGCCAATTATACTTGCGGCTATTAATGGTATTGGCATAATATTGTTTTTTTATTGTTCATATCCGTTGTTTCTTGTATATTTTGAACTAACAGAGAATAATTCTTTAACCCCTGTATTATCAGTTACTCCATCAGTTTGCATAACAACTGTTACATAATTACCTTTAATACCGCTAATGGAATCACCAAAAACAACCTCAGCTTCTGCCGCTGAAGAGTTGTTTATTAAATTAGCAACATAGGTATTTTCTTTTCTATTAAAGCCAGCATAGTTTATTGGTGGATTTAATACAGCAGGGTATTCGTTTCCGTAGTTATCAAAAGCTCCAGTGGTATAGCTTCTAATACTTGGAACTGGCGGAGTTGCTTCCATGTTGCCAGCCGCATCGTCTTGAGTAAATACCCAACCAGTACCATCTGGGTTTTCATAACTAGCTCCAGCTCCCACAGGATCTGAAGTTATACTATTTACTTGCCAGCCATTTGTTCCTTCATAACTAATAGTTTCAAAAGATTTACTTTGTTCTGGTTCTGGATTTAAAACAAAAGTTATAGAAGACTGATAAGTTGTATTATAAAAACTTGTAGGTCTTGTAGTATAATGCTGCCAAAGCCCCGCATTTTTAAGACTATATGTTTGATTTCTTAAATTAAATATTTGATCCGGTTGATAATTAAAAAAGCCAATCCATCCTTTAACCCTTTCGTCCCAAGACAATGTTTCATAACTTAAATCTTGTAATAGCACATTTTTTTGAATAGACACAACATACTGCTTATTGTATATATCATAACCACCTATTAGCCTGGCTGGAAATGAAGGAACTGAAAATTTATTTATATTATCTCTAAAAAAGTCAATCATACCAGCTGCCGATATTTCAGTTATACCGTCCATAGAAAGTCTTAATATTGCATTTTTATTTGCATCTGAAAAATATTTTTGATACCCATAAACAGCAAAGCTTTCCGGATTAGTACTTATTCCATAATCCCCTGCATACGCCTGTACATCTCCAATGATTAAATTTGAAGCAGTTACAAGGCTTGATCCCTCGGCTGTGTAAATTGCATCCTTGTCTATTAAAGCTCTACTTACTTTACTTTCTTGAAATATAATTAATCTGTTGTCTTCAGCATAAAGTTTTTGTATTGAGCCATTTGCTGGGTCTACTGATTTAGTTATATTTTCTCCTATTGAAAATACATTAGTTCTATTTATACCTGTTCTAGAATTAAATATACCAGAGTATATTAATGAATTTATTCTGTTGGAAGCATTAGGTTCATCTTCAACTAAATAAGCTTTTACACCAAAATCTACGGTTGTATTATTATAACCCCCTCTAATTCTAGATTCTTCTATTGCCCAATTCCCAAAGTCTGTTAAGTCAGACCCTGGTCTGCTATAACCGCCAATAGTTTGAGGTATACCAAATGAGCCATTCCACACTGCTTTTTCAGGTGGATTGCTTATAGTCTTTTTTAATATAAAAGTGTTAAAATATTTTACTTCTACTACTGCTCCCATAGGTAATTATTACTTGTTTTTATTGGTATTAACATATCTTTAAACGCAGTAAGGTTGTGATGGTCCATTCCCGCAGGAGTTGCCACCACCGCTAATTCCTGAAGGTTGAATGCCAGTTTCTACAAAAGGCGCATAACCCGCAACGGTTGTAGGACATAAAGGGCTAACGCATTGCTGGAAAGGAGGTGTACATGGTGCATAGCACACACTAACCTGAAAAAGCCCTGGCGGTGGAAAAAGTTCTATTGGTGCTCCAATCGCTCTAGAAAAACTAAATATATGCTTGTAATTAAAAATTGCATCACAGCGAGTTCCAGCTTGATTTGTGTAACCTATTTGTTTTTTTCCAGTAAAAAATCTTAATTGAGTTTTAACAGGTATAGTGGAAAAGTCAATTAATTGCGGTCCTCTCATTTTTATTTCGCCAGTAAAATTTCCTCCAGTTTTATAATATTGTATGCTTCCCGCGTTAACCCATACGTTATTTATGAAAGCTTGTACTTTAGAAGATCCATCTAATCCGGATGCTCCTAAATCCCCGGCTTGTATATTTCCAACAGCCTCTTGAGTACAATAACTATATATATTTAAAGTAGGATTAGTTAAAGCTATACCTTCAATTTCAAATTCTTGATCATTATCCACAAAACTTCCACCTATAACACCATTAAATACAGCAGTTGCATCAATAATGTTGCCTGGATTATTAGTTAAAACAAAAACCGGGCAACCATCAACACAAGGTGCATCAATTTCAACATTAAAAGTACAACTTGCTGCGCTTGTTGATAACGAGCCTGCTTCAACTTCTCCTTGAGCATCTTTCAATATTATTTCTATTGAAAAATTACCCGCGGTAACAGTATTTTTGGTTATATTTATATATGCAAATCCATCTGTTCCTTCTGCCGGTATAAAAGGAGTGGCTGTAAAAGGTCCAAGTCCGTCTGCTAAAACTGTTCCAGCGGAATCTTTTTGAATCATTTCCCATACTAAATCTTGCCCCGCTAAATTTGCAACAGCTGGGTTTTGACCAGTAGCGTTTTTATAAGCAGATCCATTATAGCCTTTTATTTGTGTTACAAAAGTATCAATTATATCAGTAACAATAGTTGTACCATCAGCAAGACATTCAACTTCTGGAACAATATTTGTTAAATTTGCTGTTTCAATAAATAAGCTTTGAGTCCCATCGGTTGTTGTAGCTTGAAATGTAAAAATAAAAGTTCTAGGAGCAGGTTCGATACCGTACCAAAATAAACTTTTAGTTTTTATTTGATAGGTTCCATTATTTAAAGACAAATCTAGTTCAAAATCATTTAATCTATCTACCGGGTTTTCAGAAGTTCCACTAGTTACGCTAAGCAATTCAAAACTTAATATATCTGATTGCGCAATTTGGGCGCCAAAGCTATTAGTTAAATAAAAAGGAGCGTCGGTTATAATAGTTCCTATAGTTGCAGCTTCTGTAAAATTAGTTGTTGCAAAATTTTCTAAATCTGCTCCTCCTAATGATTGATCTAATATAGCTGTATTTAAATCAGTTATTAGTCCACTGGTTGAAGTTTCCCAAAATATATCTAATAAAGATTCTACTGGTTTAGTTTCAAAAACTGCTAAGTTTTGTATATTAATAGGAGCAACTTGCGGAGAAAACAAAAGCAATGTATCGTCCGCTAATGTCTGAGCTTGATTAACTCTAACAGTAAAAGTACCAGGAGTAAAATTAACAACTGAAGTGTCTGCCAATATACCTGATCCAGTAACTATGTCGCCAGGTTTTGGTTGTAATAATGGATCACTAGAAAAACCATCCACAATAATATCAATGTTATTACTAACAACCCCATCTACAGTAGCTTCAACAACTGTAGCAATTACTCCAAATTGAGTTGTTGTTGATATTCTGCCTATTAAAGGATCTGATTCGTAAAGATAAAATTCTTTATATCCTGCAACAGGATACCCTACCGAAAGCGGATTTAATCCAAACAAATCATCCATGCCTGCTATTGAACTAACTACTTCAGAGCTTCTTCCTGGATAGTATTGTTTATTTTTATCAGCTGTGACTGTTGATGCGTTTAAATTTTCAACTCTACCAAACAATTCTTCAGAGCTTCTAAATAACCTTTGTAAAGGTCCAACCTCGTTTAAATCCCTAGGAACTTTATTTATATTGTCATTAAATAAAACTGTATGAGAAGTTTTGCCTAATTCTAATGTATTGTTTTCAGGATAAGCTGCCATTACACCGGGAAGGTATACATTGTAATATTCTTGTTCTGTTTGTTTAACTACAATTTTAAAAGAATGCCATCCTAATGGATTATATTTAGGGCTACTAGCTTCGCCGTTATAAATTCCAGGCCAACCAGTTATTGCATCGTTGTTTGATGGAGATATGGGACTATTAAATAATACTTTTAAAGAATCACCCGGCCATTCCGCTGGGACTACACCAGCTGATCTATATGGCGAAAATATTGTAGATCCTATGTAATCTTGTCCATCAACAACTGAACTAGCTAAACTGTTTGAAAGTATAACAGAAGACTGCCTTCCGAATTTATCAGACAATACAATACCGACTTGGTAATTTCTATTTTCTTTTAAAGAATGATTAGGATATTCAATCTTGCTAACGTTAGCTTCTACATCAGAATTAGCAGTAAATATTAATATATCCCCGGAAGCTAATGTAACATTATTTGAAAAAGTCATTGCTAAGTTTGAAGGATCAAAAGCAATAACAGTTGTGTTTACTGGAATTATAGCGCCTGTAGAATTTGAAGAAACAAAAGATCCGGTAAAAACGTTACCTGTTACATTTGTGTAATTTATAGTAGACACATTAGTAAAAGTGCCATTAACATCAACAGTTCCTCCCTTTAAGCTAAAGTTGGCTTTAGGAGACGCGTTAACATTATAATCTAATGTTGCCGGTGGTGTGTGCTTATCTTGAAAATTAGAGTAAACAACTCTATTGCTTATTATTTCTTGGCCAAAAGCTTTAACTGGTACTTTATCAAATACTCTTACTATTTCGCTTTCAGGTAAAGTTTTATAAGGTTTTTTAGACTGATAGTTGTATACAAAAAAGCTTGGCTCTCCAATTGTAAGTAATGTTAAATTAGAAAGAGTTTGAGCAACACTCATGGTTATAGTAGAAGTATCTTGATCAAAACTCACTACAGTTGTTCCGTCAACAATTCCATCACCATTTACAATACTTCCTGGCTGTATGCCTCCTGCAATACTTCCAACTATAATAGCCCTAACTGCCGTAAAAGCTCCGTTTACGTTGCAAGTTCCTGATTGATTTGTTACTGCTTGAATAGGTATTGTGTCTACAACTTTAACTGCTAGCTGGTCAGCTTCTTTGTAAAGTATGTCAATTTCCGTAACTTTTAAATCACTTTGAAGTGAAGTATTAGTAACATTATTTTCAAATGGAATTTTTAAAAGTATTTTATCTACTTTATTTTCCACAAATTCAACAATTGTTGTTCTGTAAGCTGCTTCTTCGTCGTCTTCTTCAATCCCTGTAGCTGCAGGTGTTTTTTGCATAAAATAACCATCTTGCTTTGGTATAAAAGTTATTTGAGTAAATGGAGCAAAAACTGAATACTCTCCGTCATCATATCTAAACCTATAAGAAAATCTTACAAACCTGTCTTCTAAATAACTAGGGTCTCCATTGAACGTAGATTCATAATAAGGATTAGCATTAAAAACTAATTCACTATTATTATTTAAAGTTTGAGCAAAATTAACCTCTAGGTTTGGCGCAACGTATTCAACAACTGTAGTGCCGGCTATTACGCCGGGCCCAGTAACTATTGAATTAACTGGTATAGAGCCAATTATATTATCTATTGGAAAAATTGTTAAAGCTGACACTGCACCATTGGTTAAAGCTTCTCCTCCGTCAGGATAAAATTTAGAAGAAACATCGTACATAGTTGTTTCATATTCTTTTTCAGAGGGGGAGGTGCCTAGTTGACTTTCTTGCCAAAGCTGCATAGCTTGATATGGAAAGTTTTTAGCTACTGATATTTGCTCTTCTTTTGTGTAATATCCTGGGGTTTCAGAAGCTATTGCTACATTTATTTTTCTTGGTTGATTTCTATTGTCTGTCCAAAATAATAAATTTTCTAAAAGATTAACTCCATAAATAGGATTAGATTGTGAAAAATTTAAAAATGGACCAGAAACAAGTAAAGTACTTTGGCCATTTAAAGTGTTATAAGAATATATGCCGTGCGTTTTAGAAGGATCATACTGAGGTCCTGGATTATTATCGTCTAAGTAATTTGTTACAAAAACATATACCCTAGAAGATGAGTCGTCTGCAAAATATCCTATTGATTGTGATCCCGCTTGAAAAGTTGCAAGATTACTATTTCCTAAAATATTTTCTAATGCACCCACAGAATCACTTTCAGATCTACTGATTTGAACGTTTAAAGCATTTCTATATTCACCTTTAGGCAATATTCTAGCATCTAGATCCTTATTCATTTTAGATCTTAAAAAATTATTTTTTGCTTGTGCCATTTAATTTTAGTGTTTAATCCATTTAGATTTTCCTCTCATTACTTGAACTATTTCTTCAAGTTTTATGTTTGATAATCTAATTTTTGTATTTCTAAGCGTTGCTCTTTTTTCTTTTTTAAGTCTTTGTATTATATATTCTGGTTGATTTATTCTTGAAGATAATATAGCATAATTTAAATAAGCATATAAAGCTTCTTCTGCCATTTTAGGTATTCTAGTATCTAAATCATACGCTAGTCCATCGGAAATATATTCTAATACAATAAGCTTATTACTTAAGTTGCTGGAAAAAGACATCTTACCTTCTCTTTCGTTTATATTAAACCATCCATTTGCTTGAGAAGTTTGAGGATCAAGGCCATATTGTCTACCCCAGTTCCAGCTACCTTCAAACCCATATGCATTTTGAAAGTTAATAAGCTCATCTACGTTATTACCTATTTGGCCATTTATTAAATTATCATTAGCTCTTTTCCATCTTTCCTCCGTAAGGGAAGTGCCTTCAATGTTGTCCCCAAAATTGTCATTTGTAGGTACGCCAGCCTCATCTTGCACAGGAGTACTAAAAGGACTTATAGTTAAATTGTTAGCTGGATATATTGGTCTTTTAACACCTAATTGATCAATCCACGAAACGCCAACATAATTTACGTAGTCTTGAGGTAAAATAACATTTAAGCTTGGATTTATACTTAGCTCTGCGGATTTAATACTTTTTAAAGTATCATAGCTAAACTCTTGAAGGCCCCGCTTTGCATGAAATATTACATCCGTTCTTTTTACGCTAGGTATTAATTTTCCAGCACCAACGTATGCAATTAAAAAATTGTTTATTGCATCACCTAAAGTATTATAAGCATAGCTTTGATAGTTATCTTCTACTATTTGACCAAAAGCTTTTTCAGCATCGGTTTGACCATACTTTCCACCGGTTAATATTTTTAACTGAATAACAATATAGGTTCCAGCTGTAAGCGCTGCAGTAAAAGTTATTCTATTTCCTATTACAGTATATGCTAAAACATACTCAGTGTATGTCCCAGGAAGTCCTGTAGCGCTTGTATAGACCTTAAAATTATTTAAAGCATAATTAACAGCATTAGGATCAAAAGACCCAAATATTAAATCCGTATTAAACGTAGCGTTAAAAAATTCTCCCACCGCACCTGTCTGAGACACAAAACCTTGAGCGCCTTCGTAATATTGTTGATTTGTTTCGGTTATTAAACCACCATTAGGTATAGGCATGTCGTATTAGCTTTTTTCGTTCATTTCTTCTTGCTGCACTTTTTGTGAAGCAACCTGTATTACTGTAGGGTCATTTATAATAACTCCAGAGTATTGTAATATTTTTAATATTATATTAGTTTGTTCAGAGGCATCCAATTCAAAATTTCTAGATCCTGTATTTGGAAAAACCGTAGGATCAAATATAGTAAAATCATATATATATTGCCCTAAGTTACCCACGGTAAAACCCCAAACTGGGTCTAAAGGCTTTCTTATAAAATCTACATTAACAACACCGGTAGTATTTGTAATAGTACTTGGATTAATAAAAAGTCTGTTATTCTCTAATAAATAAGTAGGAAAATTTTCTGTTGATCTTGTTAGTCTTGACTTTTGAATATTATAAAAATCATTTCTTTGCAGTCTTTGTAGTTCTACTGCTTCTTTATTTGTAGGCTGAAAAGTTACAGTCCCTAATTTATATAATTCTACAGCTTGACTATATATATCAGTAGTAGGTAATGCCCAAAAAGGGTTTGTAGGTATTGAGGCAGAATCATATGTAGCTGTTCCAAATGTTTTTAATATTGAAAGCTTTTCATCTATGTTTAACACTCTGTCGGCATAATCTAAATCCGTTTGAGGCACACGTATTTGCTGATTTAAGTCTTCAAAATATTTATTAAATATTTCAAGTTGGACTTGCGTAGCAACGTCATTGAACTCTTGAGGAGTTATATAGCCTCTTTGTTCTTTGTTTAATATCAATAAAACTGTTTGATATACTGTGTTTACATTTACTGCCATTTATTTATTTTTATATACTAAAAAGGCGGCCGAAACCGCCTATATATAGTATTACTTGTTTTTATAGTTTTTTATCTATAGATTTATAGATTTCAACTCCTTCATCTGTTTTTAAGAAAGCCGCAAACGCTGAGTAAGGATTTTCGTCAAAAGGAACATTCATTAATTTTCTACCAGTTGATCCCCAAGTAAAGGTTCTTTGATCTTGCGATAGTATAATTATATTTAATTCAGATGCTCTAATTGCAAAATTTCTAAGCTGAACATTTTCATCATTAGCTAGGCTAATAAATAAGGCTGGATCATTTTTTGCAAACAAAAGTAAATCTCTTTTAAGTTCTTTTGAACTCATTGTATTTACAGCTGATCCTTTTTCTACTCTAAGGATAGCTTCTGCGTGATCAATATCCATTGCTCGTGCTGCATTTAAAGCGTCAATTTGTAAATCTAAAATATCTAATTCATCTTCAGCTACTGCTTTAGCACTAAACTCTTCATAAATTCTACCTTTTAAAGGGTGATATAAAGACAATAACTTTTGTAAATTTTGTTGATTTTTAGCAACCATTAATGTGCCGTTTAAAAATCTTATATGGCCCATTGTAGCTTCTCCTTTTTGTTCGTCTACTAAAGGTGAATCTTGATTAGTTGCATATCTAATCTCTCTTTGTTTTCCAGTTTTTTCATCAAAATATAGCAAAGCATGTTTTCTTGTGTGCCTTCCTGGTATTGTTAAAGTTAATGGTGATTTATTACCTTTTAAATAATAAGTTCTATCTTTGATTTCCCACTCTGGTTTTGTAGGTTTTACTGGAGTAGCAACTTTTGTTACCACTTCTTCTTGAGGTGCAACCTCAACTTTTTCTGCTTTAGCTTGTTTAGCCATAATATAATAAAATTAAATAGTTATAAAAGTAATAATTACCCCCGTTGATATAACGAGGGTAACAATTACATTAATTTTGAATCATTAGATTCCTTTGAATAATACAAAGTTGTTAGCAGCTTGAGTTACTAAACATCTTTCAGATAGGAAGTTTACTTCCATAGCATCAAGAGTTGAAGTAAATGCACCACCAGCAGAACCAGTTAACCAAGACTTCATTCTTCTGTCATCAGATTGTGAAGCTCTGTAACGTACATGTAAGAATGGTCTACGGATATTAGTTCCTAAAACTTGATCATATACTGTAGAAGTTCCAGCTGGTACTAATACACCTTCAATTGAATTGATACCTACAATACCACCTCTTGTAGAAGCATCATTTAAGTATTTCCAATCTGTTTTGTAAAAGTCATAAGAACCTCTTCTAAATCCTGAAAATCCAAGATTTAAAGCCATTTCTTCAGAATTTTCAAATAATCCAAAAGCAGTACCTCCAGCGAATCCACCAGAAATAGAAGCTAACATATCGTCAAAATCAAGAGATGTTTGTCTCTGTAGGAATAACATGTTTTCTTCAATTGCTCCTTGAGTATCTAAATTCTTAAGGATAGCATCAAATTCATCAAGTCCAGCAGCAGCAGTAAATCCTACTTCTACATTTCCACGAGATTGAATAGCAGCAAATAAACCTTCAGTTCCAGGGTTTGTACCAATAGTTCCAGCAATTTGATTATACTCACCTTCTACCATAGCCATTTCTAAGTGATCTTCAAAACGTAAACGTGTTTCAGATTCAGCTTTTAAATACCATAAGTATCCAGAAGTTCCGTCTTCAGTTGCAACTTCAACCCATCCAATTTGAGCCATATCAGATCCATTGATCACAAATTGATCACGAATAATAATTGGCGAATTAGAATACTGTGTAAAAGAAGGGGTTATAGAAACTCTTGTGTTAGCGTTTTGAGCACCAGCCCCTGCAGCTACACCAGCTAAGTTAGAACCTTTTGCGTAATCAGAACCGTATACAAATATTTTTAGTCCTGCATTAGCAACTCCAAAAGTAGCAACTATTGTTTGAGCTACTGGCGCGTAAGGCACAACAACAAGAACACCTGTTGTTGTGTTTGATTGCGTTACTAAAGCTTTTGCTTCAGCTCCAGAAGCGGGATCAAGTATAACAATAGTGTCATTTATTGAAATAACATTTACAATAGTAGCTCCAACTGGAATAGTAAGCTGATTAGCAGTACCACCAGCAGCTCCAGTCAAAACGTTTTGATAAGAGACGTGCAGTCTATTTTGTTCAGACCAAATTACTTGATCAGATGTCATTGGCATTTCAGCGCCAACCATTCTTAAAAAGCCAGACAACGTTCTGTTTCCATAACGCTCTACTTCAGCTTCGTATACTTCTGGTAGATATTGTTGTGCAAAATCATTTGCACCGTTGTTAAATTGTAGGTAGTTACTAGGCAGGAGTTGTTGAGCCTGCGAAGGTATTAAACTACCAAATTGAGGAGTTAAAGCCATAATTTTTTTTTGTTTTAGTTAAATTTTTTTGTTTTAATTTTTAGTTTTGTAGAATCAGCTCCTGATATTGCTTTAACTTTTAATCCATTTATAAATATATCTCCTTGAGTAGCTCTAGCTTTAGTGCTACTTAAGTTTTTTGAGCTATTTACAACGTCTTTAACTGCGTCAGCTTTTCCTTGCTCATAAAAATGAGCGGCAATCTTATCTACATTTTCAGCAGCGTACATAGCTTTATGATAACCTTTTGTGTCACTAACATTGCCATCTGCGTCAAGGAACTTCCCGACAAGGTTGTTAATGTTTGATTGGCTTTCTGCAACTTTATCACGATTTTGAATGTTGTACTTGTAATTTTTTTCACCAACTTTAATATCGAAACCTTCGAAATTATTGCCAAAATGATTTTTAGTACTTTCTTTAAATTGTGCGTGTTGTTGCTCAGCTGTTTCTTGCTGCTTATTATATCGGTTAAAAAAGTCCGTAGCTTTTTGTTGGTCTTGAGTAACGCCCGGTCTCAACTTGATCTCGTCGTAATATTTACTCTTTGTTTCTTCCAAATAGCTTTTGGCTTTTGCAACTTCTTCTTTAAACGCAATTCTTTTTTTGCGTGCATCTCTATCTTCGTCGATATCTTCATCAATAATAAAGTCTTCTAGTAACATATCAATGTCTTCACCTTCTAAATAAGGTTTTTCTTTTTTATAGTATTCTTTTAATAATGTAATATCATCTACTTGAGAGTAATCCGCATTAAGTCTGGTATAGTCCTCTATTGTCCCACCAGTTTCTTCCATAAATGAAACTAGCTTTTCAATATTATCAGGCAAAGCTTTACCAAGAATTCTTTCATCTTGTACTGCTTTTTCTACTTGAGCTTCAACTTCTTTAACTTCTTCTTCAGTTACTTCTTTGATTGGAGAAAACCCTTCAGGAGTTTCGTGGGACTCTTGTACATGTTCTCCCATCTCTGCGCTATCTCCGGATGGTTTTTCCACAGATACCTCCTTTGTTTCTCCGATTTGAATGGCATCTTCTTCTTGTTTTGGAATTATTACTTTTGTAACATCTGGTGGTAATTCAATTAAAGGCTCTTTAATATTTACCTTTATTGGTTCATTGCCTGATGTTGTTAATTTTTTAGGAGTTTTCTTTTTAATTTTAAACTCACCTTCCTGTTTAACAGGTTCATTTGTTTTTATTTCTGACATAATATAATATAATTAAATAATTGTTTACTTTTTACATAAGAGCAGGTATACCCTCCTCAGATTTATTTTCAAAGTCTATTGGCAAACTATCGTTTTTTCTTTGACTTATAAGTTCACTTTGTTGCGTAGCTTCCATTTTGCTACGAGTATCTTTACGATCTTCAATTTCTCCTTCTTTTTGTTGAGTTGTTTGAACATCTAATTGCTTAAGCTGCATGTCATACTGAAATTTAGTTTGCATTTTTTGTGCTTCTAATTTAGCAGCTATTTCCATACGCTGAATCTCCATTTGATTCTTAGATTGTTCAAATTGAACATTTGCACCCATTATAGCTTCTTGCTTTTGCACTTCAGCCATAGCAGTTTTTTCTGCTGTATCGGCTTGCGACTGCCCTTGAGCCGCTATATTAGCTTGTTGGTTTGCTTGATCTTGCTTACCTTTAGCTTTACGTTTTATCTTAAGCATTTGATTTGCTAGCTTAAGATTTTTAATATTTCTTAAATCTATAGCGTCTTCAAGATCAATGCCTCCTTGTTGTAATGCGACTTGTATGTTATTTTCTAATTGAGCTTGCTCTTCGTCATCTGGCTCTAGTTCTAAAAATATACCAAAATCATGAAGATTTAAATTTACTATTTCATCTAAAGTTTTAATGTTGTATGTAGATATAGAATTTTGTAAAGCACTTCTGGTCAATGGGAATTCTAATGCATCAGCTATCTTAAGCGCAATGTTTTCGGCTAGTTTAAGAGTAATATAAAGGCTAGACTGATTAATATGCCTAGTCGCTACATTAGATGCGTTAGCAGCCATCTTTTGAAGCCCTACAAGCGAGTTCTTATCCATAGCAGTACCGTCTCTAGCTTCGTTAAGCCCGGTTACATCACGTATCATTTGTAAATAATATTGATACGTTTGTATAAGAGCATTAATTTTAGCTTGCCCAGATGAACTGTTAAGTTCTTGAATAGGCACTTTACCTGGATTCATATCACCGTCTTGAGTAAGTGATCTACCAACTATCGAACCTGTTTGGAAATACATATTTAATGCTTCCGCTGGATTATAATTAGTTCCGTTACCTAAATCAACTTCTGCAAGTCCATCCATATCTAGATAGACACCATCTGGCACCATACGAGATAATACTTGTTGCAGTTTTAAATGTGTTAACTGAATCATATCAGCAAAGCCGACACATTTACTTACAATAGATTCAATACGGCCTTTGTACATTCTTGGTGCACATAAAGCATAATTCATTTCTACTTTAGTTGTATCAGCCGTAGGCCTAGACATGTTTTCTGCTAGTTCCCACTTAATCATTTCATTAGAGCCTAATACTTTAGCTCCATTATATAAAACTTCAATAGATCTTGATACTCTTTCAAAGTTATCATTTTCTGGTGGATTAAATGAATCCGGCTTTTCTAAAGCTTTTAATAATCCTTGAGGAGTTTCTTTTATTTTAAAAACTTGATTGTGATATGTTTTGTAATCAAAGTATAATACTTGAACTGTATTTTCGTCGTAATTACCCCAGCCTGTTACATACTGGCTGTTACCTGGCATTGACTGTATTCTTTCAAGTTCTTTTTCTCCAATGTTCGGAAATTCTTTTTTAAGCTCAGGTATTGTTATAGACTTTACTTCACCTACATAATATACATCATCAAAGTTTGGATCTTCAGTATAAGAATAAACCACATAAGCCGGGTCTACATAATCAACTGTAATTCCTTCTGCTGTGTTAAAGCTAGTTTTAGCTACTGCTATACCTAATACAGTTAGATCCATATTTAATCTTCTTCTAGTAAGATCAAATTTGTTTTGAGCAAGCACGGACGCTATAGCTTCTTCTTCTGCTATTTCTACAGACTGCTTGTAGCTTAGTTGCATGTGCAGCTCTAATTCGTCTTTAGACTCAGGTACTGTATCAATGTTAGGAGTTTGGTATAAATTAATACCTAAAGTTTGCTGAAGACTATCTAAATATTCTTTAGACACCATATCCTCGTAGAGCATAGAGGCATAGTCAGTTCTTTTCTTTATAGAAGATGGATCTTGAGCATAAGCTTTAATATCGTAAGCTTTAGCTGAGATACCATTAACAACAATATCTACAAACTTAGATAAAATTGGTACAGGCTTCCAGTCTAAGTTTAAATAAGATAAATCACCATTAATAGATAGCTCATCTTTGTATTTTTGTATTGACTGCTCGCCTCGAGCATATAATCTTAATTGGTGAAATTGATTCCAACTAGTTAAGTATCTATTACCATTAGTACGCCCTTGGCCAAACCATTCGTATTCGATAGCTTGCCCAACCTGCGTTCCGTATTCCCAGCTTGCTTTTTCTGCATCGCTCACTACTTGACTAGGGAAAGCGCTATTGGTGTTAGTATATATACCCATTTAACTTATTATTTTTGATGTTGAACCTTTATTATCGTACTTTTTAATACCTAGATCTACCGCCTGTGGTTTTTGTCTAGGTGGATTAGGTGCGTATCTGTGTTTATTACAAGCCATTAAAGCTAACCCCGAACTTATAGATGCATCGTGCTTTGTTCTATTATTAATATCAAACTTTGCCCAATCTTCTAATGTTCTTTGAAAATACACATCACCATAACCGGTTTCTTTTAAACCTACGAAATCATTTATATAAGTTTCTATAGCCGCAGCGTGTGCTTGTTTAATGTCTTCACTTGAATTAGGTATTCCACCTAGTTCTCTTTCCGTAACAGAAAGTTTATTATATTTTTTATCAGGCCTATTAATTGAATAGCCTCTATAGCCTCTTCTTTTAAAATGATACAATAATCTTGGTTTATTATTTTCTGCTAGTATTGGCATTCCGTAAAACACACAAGCCATTAGCACATCTTCAAAAAATATTTCAGCGGTTTGAGGTCTAGCAATATATTCTAAAAAGAAATGATTAGGAGGTACATCCTCCATGCTAAATTTTGTTAAACCGTGAAGAGATCCATTGGATCCTCTGCCGTCTGTAGTACCTGATATATCGTATGGATCACACCCAAATGCTCCGCAATGCTCATTACCAGGATGATTACTACCATTTTTTATATATCTTTTATTTTGTAAATTTTCAGGTGGAACCCAACTAATTAAAAATCTACCATCTTTATTTGGTACAAATATTACTTTAGTATCTTTATGCCCGTTTTCCCATTGAAAACTTCCTTTGGTTATATTAATTGAGTTTCTAAGATCTTCATTAAAATCTATTTGTTCGTATATCTTAGTTAGATTAAATAAAGATTGCTTGCTTTCATCTCTAAATGCATGCTTTGTTGTTCTTGGAAATTGTCTGTAGAATTCATTTAAACTATCTTGATCAGACTTTAATCCTTCTACTTCATTATCCCAATACTCTATTACACCTTGTGTTATTTTAGAGCCGTGCGGATCTTCAACTTCTTTTTTTGGTGTATTGAATACAGGTATCCCATAAGAATCAATGTATCCTTCGTAGTTCCATTCCATAGGTATGAACAAAGAATAGAGTCCTGAGCGAGTCTGTCCATTGGCGTTTCTTTGGGTAACATTTGAGTTGTCATAAAGCTTTTTAAAATTTGCACCTCCTTTGTCAAGTGAATTTGATGTTGATCCCATCATACACTTTCCAATAACTCTACTACCTAATCTGAGGGTGGTTTTCGTAACCCTCCAGTTGTTGAGGATGTTGTTCGGCCTTTCCCATTTACCGCTTTCATCATGGACGAGGAGCCTGAGCTTCTCTCCATCGTAGGCATTGTCGCCGGTGTTCTTCCAGTCGATGGTGGTGTCCAGACCGGTAATTTCTTTAATGGCTTGATTGGAATCAAGTTTTCTACGGGTAAATTTGGAGGCAGGGACTCTGTAGGCAAGTTCGGTCTTGGGCCTGTCCATTCCGTCCTGTATCGGTTTGAAGAAGAATGGATAGTTAACGGATATTGGTACCACCTTATCTGTGAACATCTTCTTAGCATCGGCACCAGATTTGGACAATATGCCGTACCGTGAATCCGTGGATATTGTAGCAAGGTTGACCGATTCAGCTGAGGACATAAATGAAAAGCCTGATCGACGGTTTTTAAGATAACACATTCCATAAGACCGTGTGTCTGATTTACAAGCTTCCCAGAAAATGTAGAATAATCTATTTGATTCCCTAAAGTCCGGTTGCCCGACGTCAATCTTACTCCACTGCAAGTACATATAATTAGTGCCAGTAATGTAAGTAGGAACACCTTTGTTAATGAACCAAAAACCTTCTTCACGCCTTGTAAATTCTTTGTCAATATAGTCATACCATTTTTCTTTAAAGTCCAACGGGTATTCTTCCCAGTCAAACACAGATTTAATTCTATTTAATTCTTTTGGGTATGGTGTATAAGCCCACTTATCTTTTTCAAATTTAACAACATCTTTTACTTTAGGCAAAGCTATTTTAAGGTTTTGTATTTCATAAACCTCGTCTATCTCACCTGTTTTACTTATAACTATTAAATCATGCTCTTTGTTATAACCATAATCCCATTTTTTATACCTATTCATTCTGTTAAGAACCTTAGGTTTTATGTAGTCTTTTAAGACTTTATATAAAGTTTGCTTATACATTTTTAGATCTTCCTTCAGCAAAACCTTTAAAAGATTTTTCTTCTTTTACTTCTTTAGGTTTTTCATTTAGCAAAGCTTCTTCAGCTTCTAATCTACTTAGTATTTCAAAAGCATCAAATATAGCTAGCTTTTTTGTGGCTGCTGCATTTTTTAATCTATCTGCCGTGATATCGTCTCCTGAATCAACAATAGCTTCTTTAGCTACTTTGATTAGCTCCTCAACTGCTACTTGCCCAGCTTGGATTATATTCAACTTCGTTTCCTTGGTATTCATATTTAATTACAATATCATTAGATTTCATACAATATAAACGCTTGCCATCAATTAAAAATTCCCACTCACCGTTAGGTGTATAACCTACAAGGTCACCA
>Ga0302131_1000496_pt1 | contig 23909 bp, 17 predicted proteins | sample CB9_20m_MG_FD_203105 | JGI IMG/M metagenome (GOLD analysis project Ga0302131, IMG submission 203105) | Marine microbial communities from Western Arctic Ocean, Canada - CB9_20m | ecosystem: Environmental > Aquatic > Marine > Oceanic | place: Canada: Western Arctic Ocean | collected 2017-09-19
AATTTTTCGACCCCGGACGATTTTACGACGAAAACAAAGCGCTTCGGAAGTCCCTCTTCTCTCCCTGCCGCGTGCGCTTGGAGCGACTGTATAAATGGCGCCATCGCGAGCGATGCTCCGCCCATCGATAGATTCTTAAGTGCGCTTCGTCTTGTGAATGTCATCGGTCTAGATTTGGGGTTCGTTAGCGGCGGTAGAGAAACGAGTCTGAACTCAGCAACGAGACGACGAGCGCCTTGAAGCTTCCGCCGTTATCCTGGTATGCTTTCTCTGCCTCGATTAGGGTTTTTGAATCACTGAGCATTTCGTTTCTTCCCATAAAGTATCGGAACAAATAGCGCATGAAAGATTGTCTTGCACGGTCGGAGCGGCCCAAGCGATGCATCAGTTCGATCGCGTCCTTCACTTCACCATCGACCTTGGGATTTCCTGATCCGGTGATGGCTCCGGACGCGTTGATCGGGTGAGCAGTCAGCGTGCCCTTTTCGAGCATTTTGTCGAAGGCTGCATCCCGGCGGGTAAGGAGTTTCTTATCTTCATCAAAATAGACATGGGTTCGATAGCGCCCCCAGTCGTCGAAGATTTCAAAGGCCTCGCCAAGCGGGTTGATCTTGCGGTGGCAGGTCCAACAACGTTCGGCCCGTAGAATGTCGAGTCGTTCACGCAGGGTCTTGTGAGGATCCGTCGGCACATTGGCATCGACGTCCGGGGGGACGTCCTGAATCACTCCGGCGAGCAGTTTCTCACGGATCCAAATGCCCCGACGAATTGGATCGTTGCCTTCATTCAGCGAGTGGGTGGCGAGCCAGGCCGGATGTGTTAGCAAGCCGGCACGCTGGCCTCTAGGCATCTCGAAAGGTTGTTCAATCGGCCACTTCCAGCGTTGAAGAGAGCCTCCGCCACTGCTGGGCAGATTATAAGGTTCGATGTAGATCAAGTCTGCGATCCCACGAGAGCGTTTCGAAAAGGGGAAGTTCGGGTGTGGGTTGAGGCCGTTTTTCATCGCAGTCTTCACATGGGTGACTTTAAGTTCTGCGCGTTTACTCGCCTCATCGAGGCGTTTTTTTCGTTCCTCTGACGCGTAGTTCCATTCTTTCTGCTCCCTATCCAGCTGTTCTTTTTTCTTGGCGACTTGATCGCTGACATATTCCGATGCGGTGTATTCGGCGACCCTTTCCTCATAGAATTCACGCGCAAACTGATTGTTACCGGGGTGCGCAACGAAGTAGTGATCGGTCGTCAAGAGATTGGCGATGACGTCCTGATCACTTCTGAGGTGATGTTCGATGAGCATGCGCGCATCGTGGATCAGCATTTCGGTATTCCACTGGGGGATTCCTTCGCTACGGATCCGCTCGTTGTCCTTGAACACGCTGCCGGCCCGGTCGAATCCAAAAAATTCGTCGAAGAAGCGCATGATGCGGGGGAGATTACGATGAGCCCAGTGTCCCGTTGCGAGTTCCTCATCAAGCACTTCCCGGAGGACCCGGGCGACATCTTTCTTTTTCGTCAGCTTCCCTTCCGCTAAGGCCTTCCTGATCGCTGGGAGGTGCTCAGGCCCCCGGTCGGTTAAGGCGTAAGAAATGGTGTGAGCGATCTCTTGGGGCGAGAGATGACGGCGGCCGTATTGGTCCTTTTCTCCAAGGCCGAATTCCATCCGGTAGATCGCCTCGGGGCTCAGGAACATCGTCTTGATTGTCGTGTTGAGGCCATCCAGATTACCACCGATCTCGATATTTTTCAGGAGGAACCCGAGATATTTGGAAAGTTCCTGCGGGTTCGCCTCTCGTCCGATCACTCTCCGAAATTCAGCCCGGACGGTGTCGGAGAGGACCTGATCCGAGGGCCTTGGTTGATCTTCTGCAAAACGTTTGAAGTCCCCTCTCTGCATACGACCCTCGAGATATTGACCCGCGTTAATGAGGATCATCTGCACCGTGCTTTGGTCAACCGCTGACATCGCCGAGTAGTCGCGAATTCCCGATTCTGGAGTGACATAAGTGAAGGGGCTTCGAGCGCGACCAAATCCTTGATGCTTGAAGATTTCGGGACTCAATCGCCACAGGCGGGACGGCGAAAAAGGAGGCGTTTTAATTTCCCCCGAGAACAGTTTTTCGTGGCTCACCCAATTTCCGTATTCGGGTGCCAAGAGTTTCTTCAGATAGGCTTCCGCTTTGCCCGCCTCTTGAAGCTTCTGCTTGATCCAGCTAACGATCTGGGCTGTCGCAAGCGGATCCGGTTGTTTTTCCTCGTCCGGTGGCGGCATTTCCCCAAACGAAAGCATGTCCAGAATATCGACCCATCCCTCAACTTCCGCGTCGGTGCCAAAGTGCTCGGTGATCTGATGGAGGGTCAGCTTGCCTTTCTGCTTCTCCGGCCCGTGGCAACGAATGCAGTTCTCCTTCAGGTAAGGCTGCACAACCTCTTCGAAGCCGGAAGCTGCCGCCATAATCGGCAGAACCACAAGCGAGATGAGCAGAGCCCATGCAGTGTTGATTTGCTTGCTGATCATCGTTAGATTTCCCTTACGAATGGAATTGCGGGTTTACTTCTTAATTCCCCAAATTTCTTCCAGCAGGTCATGCAGGAGGGGATCATGTTCCTTAAGCTCTGCCCGCACGAAAGGGTAGAAATCGTTGCGGTCAAAATAGGCCTCGGTTCCTTCGGCGAAGTATTCCATGTGAGTTGAAGCCGCATAGGCACGCACTTTCTTGCCGGTGTGCGCTAATACCTCGTCGTAAAGGCCGGCCTTCATCGCCTTTTGGTAAGCCTCGATAATGCGTGGCTCCTCATAGCCACCGAGGATTTGATCGTGATAGGCGTGGCTCAATTCGTGCAGGATGACGGACGGATGTTTTGCCAGCTGATTTCGATCTAGAAGCGACGCGGCCCGGGTTACGTGGACTTTTTTGGCCAAGCGAGGATCGTAGCCTCGCTCGATGAGCCAATCGGCACCGGGATGGTAAGGTCCTGGTTCCACATTAATATCGGAGTGGTCATATTCGATCCAAATTTCTAGGGTCTGCAACTGCTTGAGGCGATCTCCCGGGATCATGATGGCGATACGTTGTAAGTGACTGGCGAGCATCTTGAGTGCCTTCGCACCTTCCTCCGCATGCTTGCCTTCAAGCAACTTCGGGTCGATATGGATGTTCCAGCCTTCGATCTTCTTGATGAAAGGGTCGAAATGGACCTTCTTGGCAACTACCCTCCCCGGCTCAGCGTTCGCGGCAAAAACCACGACCAATACCGTCGCCATGGTAGCAAGCAGGAGCTGGGCTGAACTTCCGTATCGTTTGATCATTCCTCTATAGATACTAGCAGCTTTCCTTCGTTCTTAAAATTAAGTGCAGCGTGAAACGAATATCACCGAATAGACGTCTTTTTTTTAATTTAATCGAATCCCTTTTCGAGATTCAATCTCACATCAAGATCTTGTCTCTCGCACAGACCGCATATTCGCCCCGCTTGGCTACTGCAGAAACGCCTCTCTTCAACTCAGAGGCTGGGAAAAAAAAACTCCCGCTTCTCAGCGGGAGTTTTGAAAAATCAAGAATCGATTCAATCTAGCGACGACGGCGAACGCCGAGTGCGAGGAGGGAAAGACCTGCAAGCAGCGAAGTGGCAGGCTCAGGAACGTTAACAATGAGACTCAAATTGTCGATATCGAGGTCCATTGAAGCTCCGCCCGTCCGGCCACTGATTTGCATACGAAACTCTTCCATCGTTACTCCAGGAATAGCATAGTCAGTAAAGACATTTGAAGCCGTACCTGACAGACTCGTTCCAGAGTAGGCATTTGCATTTAAAAGAACATCACCAGATGCATCGCGATCAAGCGTAATTTCCATGGATCCCCACTGGCCAGCAGTGATGCTGTAAGCAGCATCAGGGCTCTCTACTCCGTTGTAAGACGCGGTAGCATTGGTTCCGTTAAAGGTCCGGAATCCCACACCAATCGAATTGGAATAATGTCCACGCTCTTCAACATCCGCAAGGCCAGTCGTTCCTGCTTTGACTACCCCAGACGTTCCGTGGATCGCTGAATCGAGGAAGGCCACACCGAAACCATCGGCTTGGATTCTGTCGGCCCTGAAATCCATTGTGAATATTGCACTCTGCCAACCTGCCGTGCTGGCTCCAGATGCCACCGAGACGTAGTTTCCTGCGCTACCTTCAGCACCGTCAAGGAGGTGGTAGTAGTCCCCTGATGGTCCGCCTGATAAAACTTTTCCTGCGAGAATAGGTGCAGTTCTTAGGCCACCTTCAGCGTAGGGGAGACCGCCCCCGCTAAAATCAGCTAACAAAGCAGCCGAAGACGACAAACATGAGCCAACGATAAGAAGGCCGGATAAGGATAACTTGTTGATTACCATTTGTGGAGATTGCAGTAAGCGATGCAGTTTCGTCAATAAGAATTTTAAAAAAAACTGGATTACTTTATGAGGAGGCCGATTGGTGGGCCTCGAAAGAGCGGAGCCGCAACCAAAACGAAGTGAAATCGATTCACCTTATGCCAAGTAGTAGAACAGAAGAGACACATGCCCGAGTGTTTTCACGAGAGGCCAAGGCGTTGCGAGGGAGTGGTGCGGGTAGCGTGACCGAGCAGGAACACAGCCATCCCAAAAAAGCAGCCGGCTCTCTCCACCTTCGCGAAGCGCTAGAATTGAGAGCTTTAAAATAAGCATTTGTCTCCTCTATTTTGCGAAGCGATATTATCACATTCCCATCCCTAACAGAGGAAAATTTTACGAACCAGCTTACACAAAAAACACCGCTGAGGCGATAGCCTAACAACGGTGTGTTTCGATCAAAAAACTCAGTCAAGAGGCCGAAGAAGTCGCTCAGAACTTCTTCAGAATCTCCTGAGTTTCCAAATTACTAGGGAATCTGGACGATATAGAATCGATTCAGAGTATCGAGAGGAAGTCCTGTCTCAGTAAAGGAAGTCGCTTCCGCACCAACGGCGGCAGGATAGCTGTCGTCCAATTCATCCCACAGATCAAGTTGACCCTCGGCCATATCCGGGCTCGCAAGGACGACGAAATTTTGACCTTCCCGTGAATTCCATGTGATCGTCACCGAGAGAGTTGACGGATTACCACCGCCACCAGGCACCACTACTGTATTGATCGCCGAGATCCCGAGGACTTTCTGGCTACCGCCATCCACGAGCACCCGGATATTGTCGATACAGAGATCCATCGCAGCACCACCGGTCCGACCAGCGAGCTGAACCCTGAAATCTTCAAGTGTGAGGTTCGGAACCGAAAAATCAGTGAACACGCTTTCCTCGGTTCCTTGGCGGTTGGGCTCATCATAAACCAAGACATCGACCAAGGTATCCTTGGTCACTGGATCGCGCTCTAGATCGATGCCCACCGAGACCCATTCGTCTGCGATCAGAAAATACGGCCCATCACCACTCAATTCTAATCCATCCCAAGATACGGTAGCATTGGTTCCGTTAAAGGTGCGGAAGCCCACGCCAAATGAGTTATTGATAATTGCCCTTTCCTCCTCGCTTTCAGTCCCAATCACTCCCGATTTTCCGTGAACCTCTGTTGACAGGAAGTTGACCCCAAAACCGTCGGCTGCCACATTAGAAACCAGAACATCCATCTGAAACGAAAGCGTTCTCCAATCCGTATAGTCCTCAGATGATTCAAACGAAATATAGTTTCCGGCGTCGCCGACATTTTCGAGAAGCGCGTAATAACCTCCATCGGAACCTAAATCTCCCGGAAGCAGTGTGCCTTTTGCGGCAGATCTTATCCCGTCCTCTGCAAAGGGCTCTCCACTACCGTCAAAATCAGCAATAAGGCCTGAAGATTGCGTGACAACGTCATCGCTGGTCGGATTCCGTCCTAAGAGGATTTCGGCACCATCCCCCACGCCGTCTCCATCACTATCCGGCTTGTTTGGATCAGTCCCCGGCTGGTTTTCATCGACAAATTCCTCATTCGGAATCTCGATTCCGTCCTTCAGTCCATCCTCATCAGAATCAGCGAGAAGAGGGTTCGTCCCAGTTTTCTCTAGACCAACATAGACCCCGCCTCCGTCTTCCACATTATCCTTAAGCCCATCATCATCAGTATCATCAGATGTGGGATTTGTCCCAAGATCAGACTCTTGAACGTTAGTGAGGGTGTCCATATCAGGATCTCCTGCCGCACCTTGATCAGGATCTCCGGCGACACCATTGTTGTTTGGATTCAATCCATTGTCGTTTCCATCCAGACCATGGAAGCTTTCCCAAGGATCAGAAAGTCCATCACCATCAGTATCTAGAATCTCCTCTACCACGACATCCAACTCAAGGTTGTCCATTTCGAACGTCATGGCAGCTCCACCCGTCCGGCCCCCGATTTGCACTCGGAAGTCCTCAAGTGTGAAGTCCTTGATTTCAAAATCGGTGAATACGCTCTCACTGCCACCCGTTTGTCCCGTTTGATCGTATAGGGTCACATCCACCTTTGTATCCTTGGTAACGACGTTTCTTTGCATGCTGATCTCAAGAGATCCCCAATTATCGATAGGAAGATTGTAAGCTACATCCCCGGAGATATCGACCGCTTCCCAAGTTACGGTAGCATTGGTACCATTAAAAGTTCGAAATCCCACTCCAAAGGAATCAGGAATCTTCGCCCTTTCTTCCACGTCTTGTATACCATTTGGATTGGCGTATCCCACCCCTCCTGTGTGCCCATGCACACTCGTATCAACAAAGTTGATTCCGAATCCATCCGCCTCGATGTCAGCAGCTCGGAAGTCCATTTTAAAACTCGCCTCCGTCCAGCCGGTGTAGTCATCATCGGGATCGTTCTCATTGGAGTCAAATGCGAGGAAAGGTCGACTACTGGGGACGTTGCTCAGGAGTTGATAAAACGAACCAGTCGGTCCACCGGCGGTGACCCCAGCGGCGGGATCTCCTTCGATGGAGCCTTCGGTGTAGGTAACATCATTACCATCAAAATCAGCAAGAACAGCTCCTTGAGCAAAGTAAATCCCGGAAAGGGCTGTAAAAGAAAGGACTAGCGGAGTCAAACTATTGTTCATTAGGTAGCTAATATATATTGATTGTTTTGGGCCCTTGCCATTTTTGGCCCTCGCACAAGGGCATCCTAATTACTCAGCCCCCCAGGAGTCAATAGAGAAAGCGCAATATTGACTTTTCTTGTCCAGATTGGCGATCTGGAAATCCTCCTCCACTCAAACTCATTTACTGCCAGCTTGCTTCAACCCTGCCGGGCTTTACATCCGCAAGTTTCAGCTTCTTGCCATCAGGCCACGTGATCTCCAAAGTTAACGCTCCTCGCTGCTCCAGACGATCAACACCAAAAAAGAGAAAGCTGCCCGACTGTGAGAGATAGCTCCCACCTGCATAGACTTCAGCAGCTTGTGTCCGCCCATTGGTATCCATCAGTTTGATCCTGGATCCCACAGCCCTTAAATTCCCTTTCCGCCCCTTAAGACGCACAGCGACAAAGTCACCCTTTGTTGTATTGAGGAACGTGCTGACCGGCCCACTGTTCTCTGTAAACGCCAGATCGGGCACCCCATCACCATTAAATTCATTCACGGTGACTCCTTTCGTATCTCCCTGAATCATCACGCCTGTTTGATAGGGCTCGATCACTTCAAATCCTCCCTCGTCTTTCCAGCTCAGGATAGCAGCCCCAACACTTCCGGACATCCGACCGACTTCCCTCTGTGGCGAATGAAAATTTTGAGCAATAACGACGTCGGTCCGGGCATCACCGTTTAAATCCGTCATCACTACTCCAAAGCCCGGTGCAAGTTGAGCCATCCGGGGAAGAGGCACCACTTTGAAGCGAATTTCACCCTCTTTACTCTCGTTGATGAAAGCGCAAGTCTGTAACTCACGGAGTTCCAGCAGTCCGCTCGTTCCCAAGCGTTTCGGGGTATATATTTCTGCCAAGCTGGAAATCGCAAATTGCTGATACGTCCCTAACTTCTCCTTCAAAGAAGGCATGGCATTGCTTGAACAACTTCTCCCACGCCGAGGCAAAAGCATCCCCTCGCCAAACTTCGCCTCCACAACCCGAAAATCCCCAGTTCCGTCCAAGTCGCCATAGTAAAGCAGTTCAGGCTTCTTCATCGAAGCCTTGTAGGTCGTATTGATTCCAAGGTTGGTAGCGACATAATCAATATCTCCGTCCCCATCCAAATCTCTTCCAGCGATTCCGTTCCATATCCCGGTCCTCTCAGAAAAATCGATCTCTTCCGTCACATCTTTGAGCTTACCCGAAACATTGGCAAACACACGGATCGGACCATATTCGTGGGTGACGATCAGGTCCATCCATCCGTCGCTGTCGATATCACTCCACAAGGCACTCGTCGCGCGCTGGCACTCGGCCAACCCACCTGCTTGATCTGCTGATGCCAGGACGAATTTAGGCTCCCCGGGTTTACTTTCGTTGATATACAGACGGCTCCCGGGCGAGGTGGGCCATTTCCCCGGGACAACGCGTCCCCCAATAAAGAGATCCAAATCTCCATCGCGATCAACATCTGCCGCTGCCGCAACACTCGAGCTCATGGGATCACCCGGTAGGATATATGGAGAAGAAAATTTCCCCACCTCTCCCTCACCGAGATAAAGTCGGTCCGCATATCCCAAACTACCTGGTTCCTTCTCCACACTGCCACTTGTGACAACCAGATCCAGCCGACCGTCTCCATCAGCATCGAAGAACAAAGGAGCCATATCCTCGGATGCAGCATCTTTTGAAAACAATTCGCTTGGGGCCCAGTCGTAACGCTTCTCTGGAAGTTGCAGCGATAAGAATCCCGCAGTCCCTTCCGCTTGAGCTAGGAAGCAATCATCATCACCATCACCATCGATGTCTGCCCATGCGATTCCAGGTCCCATTTGTGACTGGCGCCAGGGAAGAAGTGGTTGCTTCTCATAATCATCAAAGGGGAGCTCCCGGTGTATACTGTGACTAAGTAACCTCACCTTCATGAATTCAGGACGAGGCCGTTCGTTTTTGCGAACTTCAGGAGTGGCTCTCGATTCGGTGACGATATATTGAAACCCCGATTCAAGGGGACCAAAGCGATCGACCCCACCCGAGGGCCATTCCACTTCCAACTTCTCGATCTTCGTTTCAGCCCCCAAACCAAATTGCACTGCGGCTTCGTTGCATGAAACGAAGCCAGTCATTGGATTGACTGCCTTCACTTGCGTCTTTCCTCCTGCCGTCATCCGCACTACAGCTCCTACTCCCTGTAGATTACTCCTCGTTCCTTTGAGCTTCACCGAAATTCGTTGCTTCTCCGCGCTCGTCGTATTTTCGTAAATGCCGACTGGCAGATTGAGATGAGCCACCACCAGATCAGGATCACCATCATTATCCAAATCCCCGATCGCCGCACTGTAACTCATCGTTGGAGCCTTGATGCCCCATTCCTCGGAAACATCATCGAATTTTAAATCTCCTCGATTTCGAAAAACCAAGTTGTCCTCTTCCCGGGTGTCACTTGATTTGAAAAAATCAAACTCAGTATTTCCGAACATGAATGACAATGGCATCGGACGATCCGAGTTGTTTGTTTTGCGGGCCATCCCATTGGCAAAGAAGACGTCTACAAGAGAATCGCAATCGTAGTCGGCGCACTTTACCGCCCACGTCCAATCGCTGTTCGCCAATCCCGCCATGTAACCAGCCTCTATAAAACGACCGGTTCCGGTGTTAATCATACAGGTGTTCCTCATCACCTGCCTGGGAATTGCGTTATCGAGAAACTCCTTGTGGATGCTCATATCACCCATCGTCGTCTTCGACTTGTAATGGCTCGTCATCCCCATATCGGCGATCACAAGATCAAACCGTCCGTCTCCGTTCAGGTCCGCCGCATCCGAACCCATTGCATACCAACTGGTATAAGGCGCAGCCAGCTTGATGACATCAGTGAATGTTCCATTCCCGTTGTTCAAGTAGAGCTGATCCGGATTGTCAAAATCGTTACAGACATACAAGTCGGGATCACCATCGGCATCATGGTCATACCAGGTACACGAAAGCCCAAAAGTTCTGTCTTTTATTCCGGCCTTTTTGGAAACATCGATAAATTTATTTTCGCCCTGGGCGACCTGGCTTTGCAGCAAGATATTTGCGCGTCCCGCATTGTAGTAGACGTAATCTCTTGGACCGTGCTTCACTAAAGTATAGTACTTTTCAAATCCAGGCTTCAATTTTGGAGTGGCCGTATTGCGCCCATCGATGGGTAATTCCTTAGGCCGCCCATCCGCACGTTTAAACTCGCTGGTCAGGACGAAAATATCGAGATCTCCATCGAGATCATAGTCAACAAAAGAAGGGTTTAAGCTCGCATCTGAAATATCAAGCCCCCACTCCTTGGCTTTTTCCTCAAAGCGGATCACTCCGCCAGGCTTGGTGATATTGATGTAAAGCCGATTTGGCACATCGTAGTTACAGACGTATATATCGAGATCCCCATCGTTGTCGATGTCGAGAACAGCCGCCCCACTTGACCATACATTAATCGAATCGGGATCCCATGCCACTTCTTCAAACTTCCATCGACTCGTCTGGCGGTAGATTTTGTTCTCCCGCGCCCCCGAGGTGAGCACAACATCCAGGAGGCCGTCGTTGTCGAGATCTCCCAAGGAAACTCCTCCTCCCGCAAATCCCGAAATATAAAGCCGCTTCAGTTCATGCTTCTCATCGATCGGGTTGAGGAAGTTAATTCCCGTTGAAGCCGGTCCTAACTCCCGAAACAAAGTTTCCCCACCACTCTCGGCAGGCTGCAGCTTGGTCTTCGTGATTCCGGCCTGCACCAAACCTGCAAACAGACAAATCAACGTGGCAAAGAGAAAAAGGATCGTCTTCATTGAAGACGAATAGAAACTGAATTGGGGTAATCTGCTATCGAAAAATTCCTAAAATTACACTTTGATAAAAATTACTGCCCTAGAATCTCGGTCCATTTTCTTCCCACCAGGAACCGTTCATCGCTCAAACGAGCACAAACACGAACACCAACAATCTGCCCAATCAAATGTTCCTCGGTCAACCACAACGAGAGAACCAGCATAAGAAGGCCACCTTCTACCAAGCCGCCATCCTCCCCGCCTTCATGTTCCTCTGCGATCTGGTAATCTTCTTCTACTTCAGGGCCCGCGGTGGAGACAAACCGGTCGAGCTAGATTAATATTGGCGTGGAGGGGAGGCTTGACCAGATTGACCAAGGCTCCGATCTCGGAGTCCCGCGCCGCGCTCGTATACGAGCTCCGGTGCTGCCAAGAGATGTTTTGCTTGGAAGGGAAGACGAGGATATCACCGGGACGGATCTACGCTGGCTCTCCGGAGCACGATCTCCTTGAGATCGATGAGTTCAGTTTTGATGGGAAAATGGACCTGCAATTCCAGGCCCTGTTCGGTCAGATGGGTGTTTTCGATACTGAAACTCACTCCTTCGACAAAAGACTAATCGTGGGGATGCTCATTCAAGAGATTTTCCGGAAGATAGAAGCCCTCGCGAGCTGCGGTGGCTTTGCGGACCTCTTTCACTTTTCCAGGTGTCACCATGGGCGCGTGGTTGCCAAAGGTGTTTCGAACGTAGGTTAGGACAGCCGCGACTTCTTCATCCGACAATCCTTTAAACGAGGTCATGGGCACTTGGCCGGGATACTTTTTCCCTTTGATTTCAATGGGTCCCATCAATCCGTGGAGGGTGAGTTTAATCAGGCGCTCATCGCTCCCATTCACCCACTTCGTTTCGGAGAGGGGTGGGAACATCGCGGCCGGGAGTCCTTCACCATCGGGCTGGTGGCAGGTGGTGCAGTGCCCTTCCCTCCCATAAACCTCGGCGCCTTTCACGTAAAGGCGCTTCGCTTCGCCCTTGAGTGGCTTGGTCGGCTTGCGCATTTTCTCTTTCGCTTCCTCCTTCATCGCCAGTCCCTTGAGTTGGGAAAGTGCCGTTTCATAGACGGGCTTGAGAAGACGGTCCTGCGGCAACTTTCCCGCTGCTTCCACGATGAGCAGACCAACTGAAGGCTCAAGCCAAGACGCAGCGGTGATCGCTTCAAGTCGCACCCGACCTTCGGGATCATTCGCCGCTTTCATCAAGAGGTCTGCTTGCTCAGCAATTTGATGCCCTGAATAGCGCAGGACATTGACGGCGGCCGCACGCACGCGGTGGTTTTTGGAAACGAGGAGTTCCTTGAGCAAATCCGTATCCACCTGATTGAGGCCCCAGCCAACCCACAAGGCTTCGAGACGATGATGGTCCACCCGAGGATCAGAGGCATCGAGTCCTTTGAGCCAAGTTTTAAGTGCGACAAACACTTCGCCTACCGGACGACCACGGAGCTCGCGACGCACGCGATAGCGAACCCGATCCTCGGGCAGCTTGAGGTGATCAAGCAGTTCACTCAATTCCGCACCCTTGACTGAAACAGGCTTCAGAAGAGGACGGGAAGGATAAGTAATGCGATAGACGCGACCATGTTTGTGGTCGCGATAAGGATCGCGCGCGCTGTGCTGCATGTGGCCCACGAGGACATTGTGCCAGTCGAGAAGATAGAGTGAGCCATCAGGGGCGAACTCGAGATCGACGGGGCGAAAGTTACCATCGGTCGACGTCAAGAGGTCCTGTCGGTGCTTACTGGAATATCCGGTGCCACTGTCTTCGAGGGTGTGCTGCTTGATTCCAAGATACCCGATGGTGTTATTAAAAAGGAGATCTCCCTGCACCTCATCCGGGAAATGACGGCTGGCAACAAACTCCAACCCGGACGTCGGTCGCACGCGATGTGCTTTTTCAATTAAACTCTCCCACAGGGGAGAAAAATCACCGTAGCGGACCTTGTTTGTGCCGGGCCGCATCCAACGCATGTTGGGGTCGGAAGTATCGAGGAAGAAGGGCTGCCCCCATTGATCGAAGGCGGTGCCCCAAGGATTAGGAATCGAGATCCGGGCAGTCCGTTCCAGATGCCGACGATTCGGCTGGTAGCGGAAAAAGCCACCATTGGAACTGCGCTCAGGGCCGTAAGCAGTTTCGACATTACTATGAAGGAAGGTCCCCTCGCCCATGAAGATCGCACCTGAAGGATCGGCGCAGAAGGCACTGATGACATGGTGAGTATCGTGATCATCGAAGCCGCTCAGGATCACCTCGCGCTCGTCCACCTTGTCGTCGCCGTTGGTGTCCTTGAATAAGATGAGGTGGTTTCCTTGCGCGACATAAACACCATCGTGAGCCAGTTCGAAACCAGTGGGAAGGTGAAGGTCGTCGACAAAAACAGTCTCCTTATCTGCTTTTCCATCGCCATCAGTGTCTTCCAAAATGAGAAGCTTATCGGAAGGCATGCCATTGCCCGGCTTGTAGTGCGGATAGGTCGGCATGGTCGCCACCCAAAGTCGCCCTTGATTATCGAAGGACATCTGCACGGGATTGGCGAGGTTTTCGAACTCCTTTTCGGAAGCAAACAAGTCAATACGGTAACCTTCGGCAACCTTCATCGTGGCCAGCGCTTCTTCGCCGTAGTGGTATTTCAAGGTCCCGTTTTTATTGCTGGGACGATAATTACTTTTCACCTCCGCGAGCGGAGAGGTCTTGGCATCGGCCGCGGCCAGATCGTAGGATTTACCAGACAAGGTCGCATGGATGGCTGCGTCGCGGTTCGCCGTCATTTCGGCAAGCTTTTGCAGTTCGCTGGGATAATTGACCGGACCATAGGGCCTCATCCGACGGCCATAAACATGCACGCCGTTGGGAATCTTGTAGTACTTGTGCCACATCCAATCCTTCTCCTGCACAGCTGCGAGAACCCTTTTGGAGTCACCCGATGCGCGAGACTTTCCGAACAAGGCCGTCGCCAACACCGGAGCCAGTTTGCGATACCCGCTATCAGCGAGTAATGCCCCGTCTTGTGTCAGCGGCTCGGAGGTTTCGGCATACCATTTTAAAGTGCCTTGGAATAAATCGACAAAAGGCACTCTCTCTTCGACCGTCACCTTTTTCATGGCGGCGGTGTAAAGGGCAAGATTGGCATTTTGCTTCAAGCCATCCGGTGTGCCATGACTCGCGGAGAGGTTTTCAAACGCGATAGGGGAAACCAACGCGAGACGCGGCGCAGAGCTGCCGTTGTATTTTTGCGAACGGGTGTGACGGATGAAATCCCGCAACTCGCCTTCAAACGATTCGATCCCATCCAGTCCATTGAAGGATTCGTTGAAACCAAAGAAACCCACAATCACATCCGCCTTTAGCTTGCTGAGCCATTGATCAGGAGTTTCAAAGATTCCGTTTCCGGTGTTTCCGGAACCCCAGCGATCTTTCACTTTAGAAAGTACCGGACGATACTTTTCCGCACCGGGAAAGGCCCATGGGGAAGGGCGCGCGGAGTGGGGACGAAAACCGGGGGTATTCCCTTCGTCGCACATATTGCGGATGATCAGCTCCTTCCCGGCATGTCTCCGCTGCACTTCGGTTTCAAAGTAACCAAACTGCATCATGCGCGAGCCCAGTCCGTTGCCGATGAGGACGACACGGTTGCCTTCTTCAAGCGGCAGGACTTCCGCCCCGACCGGAGATGCCACGAGGAAACCCACGACGAGAAATTTTGAGAAGGTAATCAGTCGATCGATCATGAGGCTTTGGTATGTACTTTTCAAGACGCGGAATCCAAGCCCATCTCTTCCCACTTCCTCAGACACTCTAGAATAGGTCGTTTTTTGAGGACCTGGGAATAGATCAATTTATCAAGGAGCCAGCTCATTAATCTTCAAGAGGTTAATGTTCGCCTGAGCTAGTCTGATCCTCCCAAACGTCCGGGAAATCCGGTGCATCGGACTCCTATTTCCCAGCATTCAACTGTTGTAGGGCTGTCAAGATCCCCTATCGGTCGCCTTTTTCTGGAGAAACAGGGGAAATGACGACGAGTGGTTTCCCACGACGAGAGATCGTAATTGACGGAACAGAAGCGACCACTTGGTCGCAGACAGCCGGTAGATGCGTCTGTGCCCCGAAAACTCCAATAATCTTTATAAACACCAACCAAGGTATTTTTCTCAACTTACTCAACCGCCCGGAACTTCCGCTCGATCACTTCGATCGCAAGCGCTTCAAGGGTTCCGTCTTCCAGCTTTTCAACCGCTTCCGCAGAGAATCCCTGCGCCACGAGACCCCGAGCCATCTTGGGCTGAATGCCGCGAGCCATGAGGTAGAAAATTTCTTCATCACTCACGCGCGCACTGGTCGAACCGTGCGAGCACTTCACGTCGTCCGCATTGATCTCGAGACCAGGCATGGAGTGCGCTTCGCAGTCATCGGACATCATAAGATTGCGACAAGTCTGGTAGGCATCCGTTCCGTGGGCTCCTTCATCAACGAAGATGAGACCTGAAAAAATCGTCTTCCCTTTTCCAAAGAGCGTGTTCTTGAAAAGAAGATCAGAGTAGGTATCGCGCGCTCCGTGGTGCTGGAAGGTGCGCTGGTCGAACTCCTGACCCGTGTCAGGAAGAGAGACCGAGAGGATGTGGGATTGGCTATCGGATCCATCAAGCGTAGAGTAGGTTTCTTCACGAAGCCACTTCGAGCCCGTGTGAATGACCGCTTGCTTGGCACTCGCGCCAGTCTGGAGACAAGAATCAGCGATACGAATGAACTTACTGGCGCGATTAAGCTCCTGAGTGACGAGATATTTGACCTCGGCCTTTTCGCCGACATTCACATCAACAGCCGTGAGAACGACAGCAGCAGCGTCATCAGTCGAGATGAAACGTTGGATCACTCGAAGGTTCGCGCCGGCCTCGGCATTGATGACAAGGCTGGGGAGAAGGAGACCTTCACCAGTAACGAGATGAATGATTTCGATGATTTCTTTACCAGAAGCGGTGATGGAAATGCCATGATCTGACTGAGCCGAGTGAAGCGCAGCAAGTTTTGGAGAACCAAGACGAGACCCAGGTCCAAAGGACTCGCTGAGAAGGGTCACGGAATCATGAGAACCAGAGACATGCTCGGCATTCTGAAACACGAAGCGGGTCGCGCCTTCGATCTCAGCAGGGAGATCTGCAGCAGTGCCATATCCGATGGGTTCAACCCCGGAAAGATTTGCTTCTTTCCAGGCACCAAAGCGCCAGTTTTCCACCGTGCGAACGGGCCATTTGAGAGCCTCGAATTTCTCGAGTGCAGGAGATGTGAGAGTTGCGGACATCTTTTAAAACTAGAAATTAACCAACCGAACCTTCCATCTCGAGATCGATGAGGCGCTTGAGTTCGACCGAGTATTCCATCGGAAATTCTTCGACGAGGTCGTTGATGAAACCATTCACCGCGAGCGACATCGCCTGGGTCTCGGAGAGGCCACGCTGCTGCATGTAGAAGAGCATTTCCTTGGAGACCTGACTCACGCTTGCTTCGTGCTGCGTGACGTGCTGGTTTCCTTTGACGGAGATCGCAGGATAGGTATCAGTGCGGCTCTTCGGATTGATGAGCAAGGCGTCACATTCGGTGTTATTCTTACAGCCTTTAAGGTGCTTGGGAATGTGAACCTGACCGCGATAAGTCGAGCGACCTGCGCCGATGGAGATCGACTTGGAGATAACGTTGGAAGTCGTGTTGTTCGCGGCGTGAATCATTTTCGCACCGGTGTCCTGATGCTGACCGTCGTTTGCCAGAGCAATGGAAATCACTTCGCCACGAGCGCGCTCCCCTTTCATAACAACACCGGGATATTTCATGGTGAGACGGGACCCAATGTTACAATCGATCCAACGAATCTCGGCGTCTTCGTGGGCCAGGCCACGCTTGGTGACGAGGTTGAAGACATTGGAGGACCAGTTCTGAACGGTGATGTATTGAATCTTGGCGCCCTTCATCGCGACCAGCTCCACAACAGCCGAGTGAAGCGTGGCAGTCTCAAATTTTGGTGCGGTGCAGCCTTCCATATACATAACCTCGGAACCTTCGTCAGCGATGATGAGCGTGCGCTCGAACTGACCGAAGTTCTCGGAGTTAATGCGGAAGTACGCCTGAAGCGGGTGCTTCACTTTCACTCCTTTTGGAATGTAGATGAAAGATCCACCGGACATTACCGCGGAGTTCAGTGCGGAAAATTTATTGTCGCCCACCGGGATCACTTTTCCAAACCAAGGGCGGAAGATATCTGCGTGCTCCTTGAGGCCTTCGGAACAGGTCACGAAGATCACGCCTTCTTCAGCGAGTGCTTCCTTGACGTTCGAGTAAGCGGCTTCGGAGTCGTATTGCGCTTCCACACCAGCGAGGAAGGCCCGCTCCTGCTCGGGCACACCGAGGCGGTCAAAGGTTTCAAGAACCTCAGGAGGCACGTCGTCCCAAGAACGCTTGGGCGTCGCTCCATCAGAAAGGTAGTAGCGGATTTTATCGAAATCGATCGCGTTGAGATCCTCCGTCGCCCAGTTCGTTGGCATCGGCTTGGATTCAAAGACTGCGAGCGCCTTGTGACGAAACTCGTTCACCCAAGCTGGCTCATCTTTAACCTTGGAGATGTAGTCGAGGGTGTCCCCGTTGAGACCGGTGCCGGCATCAAATTTATGATTTTCCGGAAACGAAAAATCTCCGATGTTGTCTTTCTCAAGAGCGACTTGCTGGACGGTGGCGGTTTCTGAGTTCATGACGAAAGTTTTTTGATAATGCTCTTTGTAAGGTGTTCCTTGATTTCGCGGTGTCGCGGAATCGGTTGGCAGACTCCAGTATTTTTATTTTGATACCAATCGTGTTTGCCGCCGCGTCGGATGAATTCGCAATCGCGAGCTTTGGATTTCTTGAGAAGGTCGGCACACTTCATGAGATCATGAGCTCGCCGTGGTGTTTGACGTGCGGAATTTCTCCGCTGGTGAGGTCTTGGTAGAGATCGATGAGAGTTCTTGCAGATCCTGAAGGTCGCTTCCCTGAGTCTCATAATCAGGGTAGTCGTCGAGGTATCCGAGGAAGTCGGAGCCGTCCTGCCAGTAGGTAAACGCAAGTTTCATGTTCTTAAGCAGATTGTTTGAGGAAATCGTAGCCGCTCTCCTCGAGTTCGAGAGCGAGTTCGGCACCGCCGGATTTGACAATCTGGCCATCGGACATCACGTGAACAGCATCTGGCTTGATGTAGTCGAGAAGACGCTGGTAATGGGTGATGATCAAGAAGCCGCGGCCCGGAGAACGCATTGAGTTGACCCCTTTTGCAACCACCTTGAGCGCGTCGATATCGAGACCAGAGTCGGTCTCATCGAGCAAAGCATAGCGCGGATCGAGCATCATCATCTGAAGGATTTCGTTACGCTTTTTTTCACCACCGGAGAAGCCTTCGTTAACAGCACGCTTGGTGAACTTGCGGTCCATTTCTAGACCATCCATCTTGGCATACATCGATTTATAAAAGGCCACCGCATCAATCTCTTCGCCATCGGGCATGCGGGCCTGTAGAGCCGCACGAAGGAAGTTGGCATTAGAAACCCCCGGGACTTCAGCAGGATACTGGAAGGCGAGAAAGATTCCGGCACGTGAGCGCTCATCGACTTCGAGCTCGGCGATATCGACACCATCAAGGAGAACTTTTCCGTCCGTAACGACATAATCCTCATGACCAGCGATGATCTTGGAAAGAGTGGATTTACCAGAACCGTTGGGACCCATGATGGCATGGACTTCTCCCGCTGGAATTTCCAGATTGAGACCTTTGAGGATGGGAGTTCCGCCGACGGTGGCGTGCAGGTTTTCAATGGTAAGGCTCATGTTTTTGAGAAAGTTTTTAGTATCCGATCCGGCCCTTCAGGCTGAGTTCGAGGTGGCTGACTTCGGTGCCTTGAGGGAGTTCGAGGAAATCTTCAAGCTTAACTCCTTTTTTAAAGACGACATCGTGGATGGTTCCGGTCTTTTCATCCTGAAAATGGCAGTGATCATTTAAGTTCGGGCAGTAGCGTGATGACTCGCGCTCAAAGTTCACCTGCTTTACCAGCTTGTGCGAGACTAGGGCCTCCAGGCAATTATAGACCGTCGCAAGCGAGATCGTCGGCATCCGCTCTTTCGAGCGTGTGAAGACATCATTTGCAGTGGGGTGATCGCGTTCAGCAAGAATGACCGAGAGCACCTCCCGGCGCTGCTTAGTCATACGCAAGCCCTCAAGCTCCGAAGGAAGCTCCTCCGGTGCTGGGCTGCTATGGTGATCAAACGAAATCATCTGCGGCGGGAACCTAGCCACGCTGGGAGCATGATCAAGCTGAAATTGGAATTATTCTAATTCGGGATCGGAGCACCCACGGCTCCTTCACTTTGCCAAAACAATTTGAACATTTACCCGAGTGGTTCTGACAACCCAAGCGAACGAGTTAATGGGTGATACCAAGAAAGCGGTGATTTTTTTCAAGGATATTTTGAATACCCGGCTAAATCTTGTGGATCGTCAAGTGAAGCAAATGAAGGAAACCATTCTCAACAAAAAGGACATAGCGCTCGATCTAGCGATGCGTCAGCACAAATACAATTCCCCCAAAGAAGAGTATGAGCAGTCCCGAGACCTCCAACGTGAAATGAAGCTTCAGCAAGCTAAGCAACGCGCCCTTCTGTAAATGCCCCGCCAAGCGGTCACTCGCCACAAGTAATCACCGGTTCGCAGTTTAGGCCTAAAGCAACTTCAAAAACCGCGGAAGCATTCTCAAAAATAGCGAGTTCTTCCCACCCCGCGATAGCTGATCCGCCACAAGCCCTTCCGGGTCATCCGCATCCGCCGGACCGCTCACATTGAGACAGTGCCCAGCGGTACAGATTGCCTGGCAGAGATGGGAGGTTCCTTCTTGCCGGCTAACTTTCACTTCGCAATCGGGCGACTTGATCGAGAGCAAACTCAATGGAGCTCCATCATCATCCCACGTGATCTTGGCCACAATGTTCCGACCTTCTTTGGACTCGAAGAGAAACGATTCTCCGTTCTCCGGATTGGTCTCAGCAGTCAAGCCCAGCTCGAGGCCTGTCTTCCAACCCGCCTGCTCCGTCACCCAAGCCAACAAGAGAAGAGCCGACGTCCGTTGACTCTTTTGAGCCACAATATTGACTTCTTCAATTTCAAAAAAAGACCTTTCGGCAGCGGGGTCATCGAAGAGCCCAGCAATTGCGAGGCGATAGTGATAGCTGCGCGTCCAGGAAAGGTCCTGCGTCACCATATGATCATTCGTCTGCTCACGCGCTTCCATGATTTTGGCAAAACCTTCCGTCGGATTCGACCACGTGGAGCTATCAAAAATGAAACGATCCAAAATACTGTAAAGCCGCTCTTCGAAAAGATCGGAGATCTCACCCTGCCACCAAAACACGAGAGGCAAGTCGCTATTGAGATGCGCAAAAACGGTGTTGCGAAATCGACCAAAAGAGTAGCCACTCAGAAGAAAGGAAATCTGCTCGGAGCAAATCGACTTCTTACCGTGCGCAAGATGACAGTGCGCTGTGATCCACGCTGCCACCGAAGGCTTGGGAGCTTTGCGGTCCATCGCAATCAGAACCGCCCGACAGGCATGCTCTCGCGTGAGCTCCTGAATCATTTTCGAATTCGCCGTCAGCTCATGCGGATCCTCAGTATAAACGAGAAAATTCATCAACGATGCGTTCGTGCTCGCCTCATCCGCTTCCCAAAGCTTCCTGAGTTCGCCATCGATCGCTGCGATCTCGACAGGCATTCCCAGCCCTTCGGTTGAAATCTTGCCGCTCATTAAAGCCTCCTCCATTTCCGTCCTTCGCTCTTGAGCATTTCATCGGCTTCCTTCGGTCCCCATGAACCCGCAGGGAACTCAGCCATCAGCGGCGGATTGTCGCTCTCGTGCCAGGCGTTCTCGATGTTATCGACGAAGCGCCACGCTTCTTCCACTTCGTCGCGACGTGCAAAGAGAGTGGCATCCCCTGCCATCGCATCGAGCAAAAGACGCTCGTAAGCTTCCGGACTGCTCTTTCCAAAGCTACTGGAATAGTGGAAATCCATCTTCACCGGTTCCATCCGCAGCGTGGTTCCGGGAAGCTTGGAATTGATGCGAAACGATATCCCCTCGTCCGGTTGAATGCGGATCACGAGGACATTACCATCGGGCACCCCTCCGGGAGCGGCATTGAACAAGACACTCGGGGTCTCTTTAAAATGAATGGAAATCTCGGTGGCTTTCTTCGGCAGACGCTTACCGACGCGCACGTAGAAGGGCACCCCGCTCCAGCGCCAGGTGTCGATCATGCAGCGCACGGCGACAAAAGCTTCTGTCTCGGACTCGGGATCAACCCGGTCTTCTTCACAGTAGCCCGGGACTTCCTTCCCGTTGATGTTACCCGAAGTATACTGCCCGCGGGTGACATTCTCAGCCACCAGCTCGGGAGTGTCCCACTGACGGAGAGAACGAATCACCTTCACCTTTTCATCCCGCACGCCATCGGCAGAGAGATCGGTCGGCGGCTCCATCGCAACGAGACTGAGCAGCTGAAGAAGATGGTTTTGCACCATGTCCCGAAGCGCTCCCGCTTGATCGTAATAACCACCGCGTCCCCCTTCCATCCCGAGATGCTCGGCACAGGTGATCTGGACGTGATCGATAAACTGCTTGTTCCACATCGGCTCGAAAATTGCGTTGGCAAAGCGGAGCACCATGATGTTCTGTGCAGTCTCCTTTCCTAGGTAGTGGTCGATGCGATAGGTATCCTTTTCTTCAAAAGTTCCGTTCACCACCTCGTTGAGATGCTGGGCTGTCGCAAGGGTGGTGCCGAAGGGTTTCTCGACAATCACGCGTGACCAGCAGCCCTCCCGCTCGTCACTCAGACCCGCCCTTTTAAGATGGAGAAGAATATCGTCGAAATACTCTGGCGCACTCGCAACGTAAAAAAGGCGATTCCCTTTTCCACCGCGTTCCTGATCGATCGCATCGAGCCGCTCAGCCAATCGACGATACCCGTCATCATCCTGAAACTCGCTCTGGTGATACTCGATATTCGAGGCCAAAGACGCCCAGACTTCCTCATCGTGCCCGGTGCGGGAAACCTCGCGATTCAACTTCTCCAATCCTTCGCGAAAAAATTCATCGGTCCAATTGCGGCGTGCGAAGCCGATAATTTTCACTCCGGCCGGCAATTCGCCATCGGCTGCTTGATTATAAAGCGCCGGAATGAGCTTCCGATGGGTCAAATCACCGGTGGCCCCGAAAATTACAACCGTGCACGCTTCAGGGAGATTACGGGAGACGAGGTCTTCACGGAAAGGATTACTCACGCCCCTTACCTGCCACTCTTTTGTACCATTCGCAATACCGGAGCAGCGATTTTGGCGCATGAGTAAAGTCGTCGTGGCTCACGAGAATCCGCTCTTTAAGCAGCGCCAGAGGTGCGTCCTAACTTAGCGAAGGGCAAAGCGAGGCACTCGCGACGCCTTGGTATCCCAATCCGAGGCCTGAAAGGTCGATCTAAATCAACGAGCTATCACAGAAGTCGCCTTACCCACCTTTCGCTATCTTCTTTGCTGCTGCCAGTTTACCTAGCTCCTTGATCAATTCGTCGACAACCTCCGGTTTAGAAATGCATCCAGTTTCCGCAGCGTGAACCAAAGGCCACGCTGCGCTGAAAATTTTAAACCCAAAACCTACCAAGGCATCGGAAACGCCGTATTAAGGGCGAAAACACGCTCCTTAATCTCGGCAAGCTTGGCATCATCCTCTCGCGCTACGAGCGCTTCGTGGATCAAATCAGCGACCTTTTCAGCATCAGCACCCTTCATCCCACGGGTCGTGACTGCAGGAGTTCCAATCCGAATTCCACTAGGCTTCATCGGACTCGCTTCATCGAAAGGAATCGAGTTTTTGTTCACCGTGATGCCCACTTTATCGAGGGTATCGGAAACGATGGAGCCATCGAGTCCCGCCGGACGAAGATCGACCATGAAGACATGGTTTTCGGTGCCACCGGAAACGATCCGGTAACCGTGCGATTCAAGACGCACGGACATCGCCTGAGCATTCTTGATAACCTGCTCCTGATACTCTTTGAAGCCCGGTTCAAGCACTTCGCCAAAGCACACTGCCTTGGCCGCGATGACATGCATCAGTGGTCCACCTTGGACGCCGGGGAAAACGCGACCATCGATCTTCTTAGCATACTTCTGTTTACAAAGAATGATCCCGCCACGGGGTCCGCGGAGTGATTTGTGTGTCGTCGAAGTGACAAAGTCCGCATGCGGTACTGGGCTTGGATGAACTCCCGCCGCCACCAAACCGGCGATGTGCGCCATGTCCACGAAAAGATAAGCGCCAACCGCTTTGGCAATCTGCCCCATGCGCTCGAAGTCAATCTCACGCGAATAAGCGCTCGCTCCACAAGTAATAAGCTTCGGCATGACCTCCTTGGCTTGCGCTTCGAGAGCATCATAATCAATACGCTCATCCTCGGCGCTCACGCCGTAGTGGGTCACGTCATAAAGACGACCCGAAAAGTTAGCCGGATGCCCGTGTGTCAAGTGACCACCATGGGCGAGATCCATCGTAAGAATTTTGTCACCGGGATCGAGCACCGCAAAGTAAACCGCGGTATTCGCCTGGCTCCCCGAGTGCGGCTGCACATTCGCGTGATCCGCTCCAAAAATTTCCTTCAGCCGGGCAATCGCGAGTTCCTCGACGACATCGACATTCTCGCACCCTCCATACCAACGACGCCCGGGATATCCCTCGGCATACTTATTGGTGAGAAGCGATCCCTGCGCTTCCATCACCGCTGGGCTGCAGAAGTTCTCCGAAGCAATCAGTTCGATGTGACTACGCTGGCGCTTCTCTTCCCCTATGATCGCCTCGAAAACCTCTGGGTCCGTCATGGCAAGACGACTTCCCGAGGCCTTACAAAGACGCGCTTCATGGCGACCACCCACAAAGTCAGAT
>Ga0302131_1000498_pt1 | contig 23829 bp, 26 predicted proteins | sample CB9_20m_MG_FD_203105 | JGI IMG/M metagenome (GOLD analysis project Ga0302131, IMG submission 203105) | Marine microbial communities from Western Arctic Ocean, Canada - CB9_20m | ecosystem: Environmental > Aquatic > Marine > Oceanic | place: Canada: Western Arctic Ocean | collected 2017-09-19
CATTTGTAGTAATGATTTCGGTTCATTCAGTTTTTACACATATAATAATGGCTATATGGGAGGTAAATATGCGTTTACTTTTGAAGACAACTATTCATGATAACTTTTTTCTTTGTAATATATATAATTCAAAGTATGCCTAGAAAACAAGTATTCAAAAAAACAGTCGGCTCGAGAGCGGAGGTGTTCCATGGAACTGCCAAGAAAACAACCGGTGGTCTTTTAAAGAAAGATTTAGCGAAAAACAAGCACGGAGAAATTGTTTCCAGAAAGAAGCAAATGACTGCCAAGAAAGAGAAACGCCTCGAAAAGCACGGATATTTTGCCAAGAAGGGCAAATTCGGCTACGTCAAGAAGGACGTGGTGGGTAAATCAAAAAAGAACAAGACATCAAAGAAGACCGCAAAGAAAAGTAAAAGAAAAGGCAAGCGTTAAGTAGTTGAAACAAGTAATTACAATATAATATAATTTGTTGAAATCTTTCATATTATATTGTCATTATGAGACCTTTATTTTTGTTCACCATTTTTTTGTTCACCATTTTTTTGTTCACCATTTTTTTTGTTCACCATTTTTCTATTTAGTTTAGTTATGAATATAAATATGTTTGAAGAGTATTATAATTATATGATATAGTCATGACTTTATCAATGATCGGTATGAAGAAAAATGTCAGCTCGCAAAACTTAGCCAACTATGAAATGTCTACAATTAATATTGAGAACAATGAAATATCAAGCGACGAATCTCCAAAACTAGACATTAATAATGATGAAATTTCGAGTGACTATATATACGTCGTCTCTTATTTTTACCAAGTATTTGTTCATGTTTTCATATTTTCTATTTTTGAGTCTTTGTTTTTTTGGCTTTATATTACCAAAGAAGAAGACCAAGCAATTTTAAATCAGATTGAAGACGTGGTTTTAGTTGGCAATCTATTTTGCACGAACATAAACGATGATATTGATTTTTCATCGTTATATGATTATCAAAAAGACAAAAGAGATAATTACAACCAGGAACTACCTTTTAACAATACTATTATGCTAAACACTTATTTATTGTGTACAATTGTTTTACTCAACATTTTTCTTAAATTTAGTCGTACAAATATTGTGATATTAAATTACAACATATTAAAAAATCAAAGTGTAACTTTTCTCTGCTTGTTTGTGTATGAATATTTATTTTTTAAAAATGTGATATACAATTATGTCCCCAATTCTTCAAACAAGATTGTTAAAAAAATATTTGAACAGTGTGTTTAATTTTGTCTTTTAACAAGTGCTTTAAACATATTATTTACACATTTGGAACATTTAAAACCCTTATTTTATTATAAAAATGAATTAAATATTATAAACATTAATAATTATACAAAATGATTTACATATACACGCTGAAATTAGATGAAGGGAAATACTATATTGGAAAAACCAGTAACCCACAATTTCGGTTACAAAGTCATTTTGATTCAAATGGTTCATATTGGACAAAAAAATATAAACCATTAAAAGTGATAGATATTATACCAAACTGCGATGATTATGATGAAGATAAAATCACGAGGCAATATATGGACAAATATGGAATAAATAATGTTCGTGGTGGTTCATTTGTTTCAGTAAAATTGAACAAATCAACAATAGATACTTTGAAACAAATGAGTAATGGAACAAATAATAAATGTTTTATTTGTGGAAAAAAAGGACATTTCGCAAATGATTGTCCAGAAAATGAATATTGTGTTTCTGATAGTCATGAAGAATGTGAAGTATGGTCTTGTTCTTATTGTGGTAAAGAATTTGATACATATAAAGGTGCTACATTTCATGAAAATGTCCATTGTAAAAAGAAAAATTCTAGTTATTATGAAGAATCTGATGAAGAATCTGATGAAGAATCTGACGAAGAATCTGACGAATATAATGATTTTCAAACAAATAAAAAATCATCAAATTGTTATCGTTGTGGTAGAAAAGGGCATTACTCTTCGGATTGCTATGCTTCAAAACATATTAAAGGTTATTATCTCAAATAATCAGCGTTTTAAATGTTCAAACGTGTACTTTGTCTTGTTATCCACACACAAACATGGAACCTCTACCAAAAATGAAATATATCAAAACATTTTCAAAAAATTGTTGGCATTGTGGTGCGAAATCAAGACAATCTCAAAAATTCCTTAAATGTTCAGGGTGTTTTGAAGTTCGTTATTGTAGTAAAGAATGTCAAAAAGACGATTGGTGTGCGCACAAAAAGATATGTAAAACCCGAAAACCGCTTGAGTGCTCCCTTTGTAATCACAATACTAGAAAACTGGTTTCAATCATTGTAAATAATATTCAACAATATGTTTGTAGAAATTGTGCCAATGACAATTCAAACGAAAATATGTATTGCTTTCATGATTAATTATGATGAATTAGAAGATGAAGATGATTTTTTAAAACGGGTTGATTTTGGACCCCAAGACTTTGAGCGGGGTTTTTTTTTAGTCGCTTTCCCTTTTTTTGGTTTTGATTTTGGTTTTGGGTTTGATTCGCAAAATATTTTTAATTTTTTATTTTCATCTTCAAGTGTTTTTATATATTTTTTTAATTCCATTATTTCGTGTTCAAGAATCTTAAAAATATTTCCCTCGCGAAAATAATCTGGACCATTATTTGGTATTCCTTTATCTTTCAATTGGTTAGCAAAATTTGTCTTAAATCGTTTTGCTTCTTCAATTTGGTTCGCTGCGGCCTTACTATCAATGGGTTGAAGGGGGTCTCCACTATGATTACTATCATATTCATGATCAACCCAAGTAAATGATTGTTCTGAATTTCCTGATTTTTCTTCTGAAGGCATTTATATATATATTAATATTTCAAAATAATTTTATCAAAATCACTTGAATCCAAATTGCGCTGTTCGATAAGCAGTTGTGTCAAATTATTAAACGCTCCATTATTTTTTTCCAATATACTTCGCGTTTGTTCATATGCCCACTTTACCAATTCCTCAATTTCACAATCAATTTCTTGTTTGCTATATTCGCTCAGCCTATCGCTATTTGTTGCAATATTTCGTCCCAGAAACGGCTGCGTTGAATCGTTTCCATCGTAAATCCCTATATTTTTACCCATACCAAACGTGGCAACATAACGCCTCGCAATGCTATTTGCCTGTTTTAGGTCGTTTGACGAACCTGTTGTGATTTCAAGGTCGGGGATATTTTTGAAGATTGCGTCGTCCATTTGACTTGGACTGCTCTTATAACTATAATAGACCTGCTCTGCGGCCCGTCCGCCCAACGAAATCATCAAATTCGCAAGCAGGAACTTCTTAGTAGGAAACGATTCATATTTGTCTTTTGGAGTAAACAGAGTATATCCACCAACCCCATTTTTATTTGAATTAATAGTGACCTTTTGGATTGTAAACATGTCCTTGAATAAATGGGCTGTGAGCGCATGTCCAACTTCGTGAGCAGACACGAGACGAATCACATCTTCGGGGCGATTTTCACTTGCGCTGGGCAGTCCTATTGTCATTTTTTCAAACGCATTGTAAATAGTGGTATCCGTAATGTATGACTCATTGTACCTTACACTAAGAATTGCCGCCTCATTTGCCAAATTCGCAATATCGGCTCCTGAAAATCCACCAGTCAATCTCGCCAACTCATCTAAGTATCCACTTTTGTAGACCTCGTGAACATTCTTACCATTGAAGTGAATATCAATTATTTTTCGGCGTCCTTCCATATCAGGCAAAGGAACAATTACTTTACGATCAAATCGTCCTGGTCGTGTAAGCGCGGCATCCAAAATATCCGCACGATTTGTAGCCGCAATTACAATAATACCTTCATTTTTGATAAACCCGTCCATATTTGTCAAAATCTCATTCAGCGTTTGTTCGCGCTCATCATTTCCACCCGCAAGTCCGGCACCGCGCTGACGCCCAATCGCATCAATTTCATCTAGAAAAATGACACACGGCGAGAGCTCCTTCGCCCGTTGGAAAAGATTTCGCACGCGAGAGGCGCCAACACCCACAAACATCTCAATGAATTGAGAACCAGAACAATACAAATAGTTCACATTTGCTTCTCCCGCAACTGCTTGAGCCAACAATGTCTTCCCCGTTCCAGGTGGTCCTTCCAATAATACACCCTTTGGGATCTTCGCACCAGCTTTCTCGTATTTCTCCGGTTGTTTCAAAAAATCAACAACTTCCATCAACTCAAATTTGGCTTCATCGCATCCGGCAACACTACTGAAATCAACGTCGATTGACCCCGATTCCACTTCAGTAAACGCACCCCCCCCACCCGCACCTGGTATCATATTCATAGGATTATTATTTCGCAACTGAGGTACAATGCCCCGAAGTAAAATGCTACCAATTAAGTAAAGTGCTGCAAATTGAACAACGTTTGAAACAATAGTGCCCAGTTCAATCGGTTCGGGTAAATACAAAACATCGTAATTTATGTGATTTTTATCCAGGTTATTCAAAAGACTTGATACTAATGATGGAATCATTTTAGTAACATGGAAATTTGAAATATCATAACTACCAATATTATGCATTTTATCAATTGAAACAATACCTTTAATTTGTTCGTTTTGAGTCAAAAGACTTACACCTTCCACTTGGTTATTTTGAATGCTTGCTTGAAAATCATTATAGCTTTGAGCAACTCCGTATTTTGATACTTCGTCATAAATATGTTTTGTCAAATCTGCCGGTGACTGACCACTATGCTCTCCAATTGAAAATTTGTTAATCACGTCTTTACGCGCAATCTTCAATCCGGTTGCGCGCCTTTTTATATGACTATTTGGTACATTGAAACCACTCACACACAACAACAAGTTTGTACAAATAAAAAAACGATTCATTATTATCGCGTATCCTATAAATAATAGTCAGAGCATATCTTTAAACTTTATTCGCTTTTAATTCATCCACAACTTCCCTGACCGCGTCACCCCAATCTCCCAAGCGTTTTTGTCGAAATAATTTCACATTTGGATACCAATATGTTGTTTTATCGCTTCGGGTCCATCTCCATTCACAGCCAACTGTCAACAGGGCGTAAGTATTAATATTTAAATTCGCGGACAAGTGTATTATAGATGTATCTGTCGAAATAACACCATCTATATGCCTCATTATACAAAGCGTGTCTATATATGTTCCGTGCGAGTCTAAAATATTTCCAAAATAACATACATTATCATATTCGTCTAACAATTCGTTTTCTTCTGTTGTCAGATCTTTTGTTACAATGATCCAGTTTATATTTTTCATTTGAAACAAAGAGCGTGCATGTTTTAATTCCATTTTTCTGTTTTTTAACTCTTGCGCATTATTATTACTACCCTTCCAATTAAAAATGTAACACTTTTTGTCTTTTTTTTCACATGATATTTTCCATAATATTTGTCTACATAACAAAGAAGGGTCCAACGTTATTGTTTCAAATAGCGGTGTAAACGGCAATGTGTCGTATTCATACCCCAAGTATTTTATCAAGCATATCACATTACAATGGTAATCAAAACACACATTTTCATCACTATAATCTTTGATAGTAACCGACTTATTCTTTTCAAACGTTTTTTGGTATATCCACGAGGTTCTTTTGTCGCTGATAAAAATGATATCATTGTTTGGAAATCTTTCAAGAACAATGGGAATGAACCTGGCATACATAAACCCATCGCCTATTCCTCCACCGTTATACAAAAGTAAGGTTTTTCTGTTATCTCCCTCTTTGAAAAAAGACATATTATCGTGTTTCACCATTTTCCCATTTAATTCTTTATTTCTTTCGGCGAGATTCAATTGATTCAAATAATCATAACTCTCATTGTATTTATTTTGTGACAAACAAGATAGCGCGTAATTTTCTTTACAGAATTGTTTTTGTTCTTTACTTATATTTAGAATATCTATATTTTTCATAATCTCGGTAATCTTTTCATAATAGGGAAACTCAACATTGAAAATGGAGCAAATATTGTTGTACGAAAATAACAAATCAATATAAAATTCGTCATATTCCTCGTAATTTTTGTATTTTGTCATTAATGATTTTAGAACTTTCATAGATTCTTTATATTCGCCCTTTGTGTACAGGATTTTCCCGCGTTCTAATTGTTCGTATTCAATTTTGATGTTACAGTCGTATATTTTTTCCTCTTTAATGAGTGAATTATATTTCTCATTGATTTTTCTCTTTATTTTGTAGCGCAAATCATTGATTGTGTGTATTAATTCAGCACATTCAATATATTCAGAATCATATTCCTTTTTAGAACTTTTTCCCCGGATTTTATCTTCTAGATCCCACAATTTCAAATTGGTATCATATAGGTTACCGAACAATTTGTCTTTTGTCTTTGTTTGAGGGTTGTCATTTTCAATCAATCTCAATTCAGTTTGAATATTAAACAGCGCCTCTTGATTTGTCGCTTTTCTCTGTTTAATATTCAAAATTGTCACCTTGTCTATTATTTCTCCAAAACTACAACTTATTTTACAATTCATTTGATGATTTACATTGTATTTTTTCGTTGTATTTAAATATTCATATTTTTATTGATTATATTTTACAAGGATTAACAAAAATTGAAATAGATTTTCAAATATGTAGAAATTGAGATTGCATACCATGGACGAAAAAATGAAGATAAACTCCAAAAAACAAACAATCATTGTCAAACGAAAGAAACGCAAAAAATCGCCAACAAAAGAACAGATCCTCGACAGAATCGAAAAACAACATAAGAAGAATATGTCCATGACGATGACAACGCTGCAACATTTGGAACTCTCTCTCTCTAATCGTTAACCATTTCAGAGCATTGTAATTATTTAAATTCAACCACATTACCCGGCAAGACACCACAGTCTATCTCATGTAAATCAACCACTACTTTCCAATGCAACTCAAGAGGAACATCTCGTGAAAGCGGCGATTTTGACGTCCAACGTTCCTTTCTAAATATGTCGTATAATTTTTTTATACGACATTTTATACCCCCTTTATTCCGAGGAGGCGCGTGTTTTACAGCCCATTCAAATTGTAGCGCTTCAATCTTGTTGCGAAACCCACAAACAAGACAAATATGTGTCCAACCAGGACCTTTGCTGATTGTGTATTTTGCACCACCTTTAATTTCACCATTATGCTGGCGCAATCGCCGCTCATAATATGGAGACACCCCGGCATAAGTATAACCGCGATTCTCTATGATATAAAAAAACCACGGAACAACTGGTTCTTGTTTTGCCATTTGTGTTTTACATTACATGCGGAAATATATTTGCTCATCTACCACAACGTTGCCCCCTCCTCCCATCAAGCCTCCTCCGCCAACACTGTTCTGTTTTCATAATAAGAACTGTGCTTCAAACCCCGATAAGTGCGAATCAAAGAGCATCCGTTTCGCGGGAAATAATGTCCGCGGCTGCCAGATATTCGCTTGCCGCGCTCTTGATCTTCTTGAACTTATTACACCCACCACATTCACAGCCAGCGCAAGCTGAGCGTTTTTTAGACGCAGATGGCTTGCGTGAAGATGATGCGATGACTTTTCCATCTACCACATCAGTGGATGTGTTAGATTGTGGTTTCAACACCCACCCACCCCTCCCGGTGGTTCCGCCCGAAAGTTCCCATACATGAGTAGTTTCTTTCAACTTGCGAGCAGAAGAACCTTTCTTAGAACGGTCGTTGATATATGAAGACCCATCGCGCGAAAGAACCTTTCCGGTAGGAAGACGCCCGCGAACCACCGCGGTTGTGGACGACGAGGAGTTGTTATCCAGGGTCATGGAACCGGGTTCTTTCGAAGCGAGCGCAGTTGCGACTTCCCTTTCGTACAAAATGTTGCGAAACATCTTTGTCTCGAGACCAAATGACTGGGCTGCCGCAGCGGTCTCGAAATCGCTCTTTGTCCACGTCACCCCCGCGTCTGTGAACTTCATAGGGGTCGGCGCGGACATGATGGCGGGTTCAACAAGAACCAATGATTTTATGAGACCCTCAATATTTTCAGGACGTCGACGCGCAAAGAGCTGGCTATAAACAATTTTCCACCAATCAGCATGAAACCAGAAAAGAAGATATAAACCTTGAGTATTCCACGATTCAATCAGAATTCCAAATGCAGTATTTTCAGAATAGAACTCGAGATAGAAAACACCATGGCTACTGTAGCCGCGAAGAAGAAGAAAGGGTGGGTCGGCTCTCAGGAGCGTCTCGCGTTCATTGAGAGCAAGATGGAAATGACGGATTGCATTAAGGAAGGTCTCGACGCCGGGCTTGAGTACCCAGCTAAGCTCATATGGGAACTCGAGACCTTGAAGGCAGTTTCTCCAACCTCTCTTGTCATCGTGAAAGATGATACCTACGGTTATGGAGGCAAGGGGTGGGCAGTTGCCCCATGGACACCACCCGGGATCGTATTCAAATTGTATAGCGCAACATTCGAAACATTTGACCCACCGGGTATCACGGAGCACACCGATGAAATGTATGAAGTCGAGTACGAGCGCAGGCAGGAGGTCAAGAAGGAAATCGAACAGAAGCGCGAACACAGAAACGCCGAGCAACCGAACAGAGGCGTCGAGATGTCGCCGACCGGAAGCGCCTTCGTGAGGACGCCGCAGACAAGAAATTCTGGGAACAGTCCGATAAGCGCTACATGAAGTTTAAGTCTACGGAGCTCGGGAAGCGGATGCTAGAGAATGAGACTGAGGACCAGGAGGAGAGCGATACCGAGGCCACCCCACCGACCATATCCGAAGCGAGCGGTGGAGAGGTCGCCGAGACCGGTGGTGGTGGTGGTGGTAAGTCAGTGAAAGAGTCTGTGTGCATTGGATGCTTGACTAACCAACCAAACCAAATGGCGCACATGGGTCCAGACGGGTGCCTCGGCGACGAATGGTCTGCTATCGCGGACGAGTAACGAGAACAATTGATTGATTGTCAGTACTCTACACTAAAAGTCCAACGCCCATAAGGCATGGGCTCCCGAAGGGGTGTATGGTGGCATTGTGCGCTACGGCGGATATCCCGCTCACAATAATTGGGGCGGGGGCGGGGGGGCGATGTGTCATGATAATATGGTGGATACCCTGATAACATGTGGTGGTTTGGCGCACCAATCAACCGAGAACCGCGTGGTGTAAAAATGAATTTTACCATTGTTCGTAATACTAGCATTAGTTGTCAGGAGGCACCCAGTGCTGATTTCGGAGCGCATTTCACTCGTTTCAATTCCTCTTCTAAAAATCAATTTGGAAAGAAATGTATTACCCCTTATACAAATTGTACTAGTTCGGAGAGTCTCTACGGCTTCGCTCCTCAGACGCGGACTCTTCGCGAAGAAGGGCACCCCATAGTCCAATGCGGAGCTTCATCTCATACTCCTCTAGAATGCACCCGAGCGCGGCGACAGAGACATTGTTCTCAAGAGCGATAAGGGTCGCCGCGGCCCTTGCTCTGCGAAAGAAGTTATTGTTGCGATCTGTCACCTGGTGGTGCGTGTGAGGGTGTTGTGGTAGAGCAACAACTTTGACACGGTCACTTATTTACTGGTCACCTCCGCCGTGGTAGTGTTGTCCTCGATGTCCTCCGCCATGGTAGTGTTGTCCTCGATGTCCTCCGCGGCGGTAGTGTTGTCCTCGATGTCCTCCGCCATGGTAGTGTTGTTCTCGATGTCCTCCGCCATGGTAGTGTTGTCCTCGATGTCCTCCGCGGCGGAGAGGACCTGCCACCGCACGTCGAGCATGTCGACGAAGAGAACAACCGCGTCCAGAATGGCGCAACACCACCGGTGGATCAGCTCCATGTAGGAGATGTAGGACAGACCGTGCGAGTAGGCTTGCCCAAAACAATACACAATTTGGAATTGGTGCTGCATAAAATATTCCGTGTATCCGCAATGAATTTAAATATGAACAATTAAATAAGGACAACACCCCCTAATATTCAATGGCATTTTTCGAAAGTATCTATACACAAACATGTAAAGATGCACAAACATGTAAATTATGCAGCAGCTTCTTCAGAAAAATTGAAACGGGTTTTGTGAAAATGTCCACGAGAATCAAACAAAGTCAGACAACTTCAGAACACAAATTGCGATGCAAAAATCACAATATTATGGAGGTATTCAGAATCTTCTACGAGCAGCCAGCATTTTGGACCGGGTAGAAAAGGGGGGGGGTGAGCGGATGAGTGATGGTCCGTATATGAAAACCCAAATAATCACGTACATGGGGAATAAGCGGAAAATCATAAAGCATATTGATGACGCAATTGCCATCGTGAAAAAAGAATTGGGTGTCCAAGAAATTTCGGCAGGCGATGGCTTCTCTGGTTCGGGGATTGTATCGCGACTTTTAAAAAAACACTCACATTCACTATATGCAAACGACATCTCGGGCTACTCGGAAACCTTGAATAAATGCTATTTGGCGTCACCCGACGAGGAGTTTCAAGAAGAAATAAAAAAACAAATTCAGCAAGCGAATATAATCGCCGAAGAGAAAAATCATGGAAGGTCGTGGATATCGAGGCATTGGGCGCCCAAAAGCGACAAAATTGAACCAGGCGAACGAGCGTACTATACACATGAAAATGGACGGCGGATTGATGCTGTGCGAAATTATATCGACACGTTGCCTGAGAGGTTTCGTCCATTTATCCTCGCACCACTGTTAGTAGCATCTTCAATCAACGCCAATACCAACGGACAGTTTTCAGCATACTTCAAAGATGAACAAGGGATTGGTTCGTTTGGTGGGAAAAAAAAAGCGTGTTTATCACGAATTACAAAACCCATCAGCATACAGACCCCTATATTCTGCGACAAGGATTGCGACGTGAATATAACAAAAATGGATACAAACAAATGGGTAACTGAATTACCAGAATTAGATTTGGTTTATTATGATCCCCCGTACAATAAGCATGCATATAGTGTATATTACTTCATGTTGGATATCATAAACAACTGGGACTTGTATGTTGATATTCCGGATACAAACCGAGGGCAGCCAAAAAATTGGGTAAAATCAGACTATAATAGTTTCACAAACGCAAAACAGGCTCTCTTACAACTCATTTCAAATACTAAATCAAAATATATATTACTTTCATACAACAGTTGTGGGATCATTCCTATAAATGAGCTTGATGTCAGCCTTCAGCAATTTGGACATGTTCGTAAAATACCAATTGAACACAAGACGTATAATCGTCTGAAAGGGATGGTTGATTATAAACGCAAAGAAGAAAAAGAAAAAAACGAAGAGTTCTTGTGGCTGATCCGGAAAATATAAGAGTGATTTGTGTTCGTGTTGAGATATATGTTACATGTGTATAGGTACCGTTTGTATAATTATATATTTTTATTTGTATAATTATATATTTTTATCGAATTGACACGCTTAGAAATCTCTTCGGTAAATACACAACACGGCAGCATTGACCCATAATATCACTGTCATCTAATTCATTTCACAAATAGCGCATCATGACACTGCTTGTGAAATTCTCAATTATCGCGCGGTCGTTGAGATGATGAATGAACAGACATGTTGCAACAATGTTTTCTATCGGATATACTTCATTGCTCTACGGGAAAAACTCCGTAAGCGCCGTCTGCTTCTTCGTTTGGGTCTCGTTTGCCTCCTTCGTTGCCGTTTCATTGCGGACCTTGGGTCGGGTTGCCGCGTCGGCATCGGAGAGCGCACACTTCTCTTTGACTTTTTCTTCTTCTTGCTTCCGTTGCCAGATAACGACCGCGTCGTCGTGTTCAGCCTTGAGACGAGCGAGTTCTTCTTGATTGTACGGTCCGTGCTCGATCTTATCCTTGAGCTCCAAGATGGCGGTCATCTCCTCGGACATCTCCTCGTCGCTGCTCTCTTCAATACCCGAGTCCCATTGAACCTCGTCTCCGAAGTTGACATACTCCGTAGTGGGCGAGATGATCACCGTGATAGGGCGGTGGTCGCTCCACGTCATGGAAAGCAGTCGGTTGAGGGTGTGCTTACTGGCGCTCTTGAAATTGGTGTTGCCGAGGGCGTCGAAGTAGGCGCGGGTCTTGACATCCCATGCGATGAGCACATATTGGGGGATCTTATGAATTACGCCTTTGTGTACGCCGCTGTCGAGTTTCCCATTGAACGTGATGTGTCGGACCTTCTCGTCGACGTCGGGGAGCCAGATGTCGTCGTTATGCTTGGGCGTGGCACCACCGCCCGCCAAGAACGGGAACAAGTTTGTGGGCAACCCGCTCGGCACGCCTCGGTAGAACTTCTCCAAGAATGCTTGCTTGGTGGAGGCGAAGAGGTCGTTTTCGATCTGTACAGTGAACGGCACATCGGCGTCCCACATGCGCACCGTCTTGTTGTATTCCTCGTCGGTGTTGAAGTCGCCCAACAGGACGACATACTTGCCTTGCTCGACGGACTGGGTGCAGATGCTCTGGACGAACGCTGCCTCGATCATATTCTGATACGGTGTTTTAAACTCGCCACCAGTGGCGGCATGACAAACGACGATGTGGATGTCAAACGTTGATGTTGGCGGTGAGAACGAGAAGAGGACTGGTGCCCGGTCGAAGTAGAGGTTTACTTCTCCATCACTGTCAAGTGTCGCCCACGACTGTTGGACCGTGGCGAGTTCTATGGTGCAGCCGGCGAACTGGATGGTGGTGCCGGCGAACTTCGGCGGGTCATTGGATAATGGGTCCTTCTCTTCGGCGCCGCCGGACGCGGGAGCAGTAGAAAGTCCGACAGTCTCGCTCGCTGCGGTGCGCCGTCCATATTTCGGGTAGAAGCCGTCGGTCATGATGCGGTGCCCGTTCTCCGCCGGGTCGGCGTGCAAGTCGCCCATCAATTCTTGGCGCCAAATGGCGGCGTAGAGTTCGCGCCGGCGCCCTTGCGGGTTCACTTCGCCAGAGAGTTTGTAACGCCACGAATCGTCATATGAATTTTTGTTAAGGTAATCCACGATGAACTCGACCGCCCGCTTCCCGCCACCGCCCGTGCGAACCTCCTCGAAGATGCAGACACCTGGTCCATTGTTTCCATTGAATTCTTTGATGGTCCGCGCGACTTTCGTGGACCGCTCGACAGAATCATTGTATCCATCGGCGGTGGCGGCGAGCAGCGTGAGGTCCTTCTGGTTCCACTGCATAACCGGGTAGGTGCGGTGCGTGAGGTACAGGTTACTATCTTCTTCTTCGACAGACGCCATGGCGCAGATTTTTAGTCTCTGCACACTGAGGGTCCCCTCTCCACAGAGCAAGCAAAGAAGAACAAATCCGGAAATGGAAATAGGTGCAATTTGATAGGTGGGGCAAATGTAATATTCAAAGAGCCAGTTGTTTAAATGTATTCTCTTAGCTACATTCCCACCGATCGAGAATTTCGCCATTATTTGCCTCACACGTAGCCTTGTATTTTCTTTGCTTCCGTGGTTTTGTTGCGACAATCCATTGGCGACCGGCTTTTCGACGGTCTCTTTCTGAGAACGAGTTGGGTTGTCTGTACCATGACCTCGCTAACAAACTTCGACAACGCACCGAACGCCTGCTACTGGGCGAGCAACCTATCGCAATACCTCGCTCGCGGGATCATGGTACACCCAAGAGCGGTACGAATGCTTGTGTTGTTTATCGGATATAGAGAAGGAATGTTTGTATCGAAAGAATGGTATTGTATATGCGCAAATGATGTCAAGCGATTGCTGGAACACGACGACGCGAAACACCACGTCATTTCAGTATTGATGACGCTTATGAAAGTTTGGTCCCGGAACGAAGAACTTCTGCATATTCTCCGACATCGAGGGGAACCTCAGTTGATAAATCACCGCTCGGGCAACGAAACATTTCACACAATATTATTTAAAGCAAATGTTATGTTGCAAATGGATAGGTTCGCACACTCATTTTCGGAAGAGTTCATTCGGAAGATAATTCATACCTACATCATATCATTTCATGTCGACAATGGAGTGTCGGGGTTACTTGATAACTCGTTTTATTACGAAGACGAAGAATCTCAGCCCACTATTTGGTTTAAACGGCTCATGGGAAAACTCGACATTGTCTCAATACGAAAGCAAGATTGGCCACAATGCTTTTTCTCGGAAGGATGTATTGGAGCATTCCGTGAATGCCATGGGAGTAATATCGAATGTGTAGGGCAGGTAATGGTTGCTATGGGGCAGCTGTACCCCGAACTACGGTCAATTGCTCTATGCGGACTTCCAGAAACAGAAGATTATGATCATAATTGGGAAAACCCCAACAATCTGGTTCAATACATCTTTACGCTCGGCACAACTTGTCCCAATATATCATACATTGACATGGGCAATACACCAATCAACGATAGTGTTGTCAACGCGGTTTCGTCAAGCTTTGGTAATCTCACCTCGTTTTGTGCGAAAACTGGTGTATTTGGCTACACAATTAGCAGTTATGCGCTGGATGCGCTTCGTACAGTTCATCCGGGGATTGTGGTTACTATCTGGACGTCAACTCACCCGGACCAGACATGAGAGAATGGGATTGCCCGGGTGAAGTTACCTTGGCGGTACAAAAACGTGTTGTGGAAATATGAAATAATAAAGAAAGCATTTTCTTTTAAATCCCCGGGCAGGAAATACAATAGCACGTGCGCGATGTCCTAAGCACATTATTTTTACACCGGCGCTGAAGAATACAGTGATTATTTTTATACAACATTCAGTTATAATGCGCTCCTACCGAATGTATCCTAAATGCGTCTTGTCAAATATACTAATACTAATTTATTTCATTAGAAATTCAAAACATTCCTCAATGGCGTTATGAATTCTTCACATATAATCATCCTTTTCCAATAATAACCAAATAGATTATTCACTCGGTTCATCCTCATCATGCCCTTGCTTGTGTATCTGTTATTTACAACTAGACACCATTAAGTTTCATCAGGTTGTCGAAGCCGTTCAGGGCGAGCCGAATCATCTTGGTCGCATCTTGGTTTTTATTGAGCCATTTTTTCTCTTGGTCTGTCTTGAGGATGTACCACACGTAGAATTCACTCTTTACCGTGTGCATAAAATCTTCGGCGAAGTCTTGCTCATCGAAGTCATAGTTGTCATCACGAAAATCGATATCATTTAGTCCAGTCACGAGTAGTTCAATTGCTTGTTCCGAAAGACTACGCTGTAGAGAAGGTGGTGGGGTCTCATCATTGAACGCCGAAATCCGGGTTGACGATGGAACCGACGCGGCGTATTTCATTATCGGAATCGGAAATAGCGAAGGCATATCTTCTGTGTAGCTAGGCGATGAAGCAGTGCGAGTCAGTTTGAACCGAGACGTTGGTAAGTAGACTTCCGCCGAATCTTTAACCTTTGCGGTTGACGCGGTTGAAGTGGACTTCGTCCGTCGGACCTACAATGGTGGCGGTGGGTGAGTTTAAAGCTGTGTACCACATTATATCTTGGGGAATATCAGCACCTGCACATAGTAACCATCTTCATATTGTCCGGACACATCTCTTTGTCCGCGAGTACAGTTGCGGTATGGACCCTGACGACGATTTACATTAAACACCGCATCTTCAAAGTCGTCGGAGTCCCACGAAAACATCGGCGGCGGAGGCGGTAGAGATGAACCACCATTATCTTTAGTGGACGCATTCTGAGTTTCATTGTTATCAGTTACAGTGCCCCATTGCAATGGCGAGGGGTGCTGAGACACGGACGAGGTAACATATTTGCCGAGCTCGTAGTTCCAGACACAGTTCTTAGGCGGACGCCCTCGTCCGGGACCAGTTCTACGGCTCATGGCCCAAGTTGTGTCCGCTACCTGGGACTGGCGAGGTTTCTGCAAATTGTTCCATTCCAAATGTATAAAACTGGCTTGTACTGGATCTATTTATATTCAAATTATAAGGGAAATAGATATCTTGTTCACTTAATAGAAATAAAGGCGGTATGATAGTGGTATAACAACTGACAAAATCCACCAAGGCATTTTGTACAAGGACCTAATTGGTGGCTCCGCGGACACTACAACAAATTGACAATTGCATCACGGACAAGCACCGCCAGTTATCATGGGAGAAGAGGTCCGACTGTTAAGGGCGTTCCATAAGCGGTTGACAAATGTAACGAGGGAAGCAACCGCGGTTTTTGCCAATCGAATCGAAGATATCGAGAGAATTAACGCGGCAGAAGAATTGACGGAAAGGACCAAGCCACTCACGACCGAGGCTATCAAAACTATGGACGAATGGTCTCAGACACGAACCGACGATGAAATATCATGGTTGTGTGAGCAAAACCTATCAGGAACCATCATCAACGCACTCGAAGATATGCTAGACACAATGCCGGTACATGAGACAAAGGACTGTGTTGACGAATTGTCATCTACCATCAAAGAGACTATGATAAGTGAACCGACCGAGAAGGATGAACCGACCGAGAAGGATGAACCGACCGAGAAAGATGAACCGACCGAGAAGGATGAACCGACCGAGAAAGATGAACCGACCGAGAAAGATGAACCGACCGAGAAAGATCAACCAACTAAGGTATCATTGTATATATAGATTACTTGCACTCCTGCGCCATTTCGCGCGGCTATTATATAAATAACTACTGCATCATTCCATGTATCAAATGTTTAGAATAATGCGAAGACGATGTCCCGTATTTGCACTGGTTTGGGGGGAGGGCCTTGCGACGAAGTTGAAGTCGAAGCGTTCTTCTCTCTAGACATCGAGTATAAGATTGATGAAGATGGTTTTGTTTACGACAATGACACAGGAGAGGCTGTTGGGAGATACCACAAAAACATTGATCTCTTCTCAATGCACTCGGTTATGAAATCACTTGTTGCCATCGAGCAACCAGACGCGGCAGAGCAACCAGGCGCGGCAGAGCAACCAGACGCCATCAAGTCACCATACATGTTCCCTGAAGTGACTGAGGAGCGGATCGATGAGTTCGCAAATAAATACCGCGGCTCGGAAGGTGCGCTCGTATTTGTGACGAAAGTCTGAGAACCAGCGGAAGAACGAGCAACGCATGCATGCGATCTGTCCGGCACTCACCCATGCACCCCCCCCCCCTTGCGCGCTCAGAGGAAGCGGAGCACGTCGTGGCGGCGTACGAGGAGCAGAAGGGCGACATGGGAGCTGTGATTGACAACGTGATGCTCGCGACGGACGACGATGAGTCGCGCTTCCGCGAGCTTATCAACAAGACGATCAAGCGGGAGGAGACAACCAAACCACAAGACGCTGCCGCCCCAACGAAAATTACGACAAAGAAAAAACCCAAGATATGCGGACTATGTGGTAAACCCGGACATAATAAGCGCACCTGTAATTTTATTAAAAACGATAACTAACAAGAAAACGAGGGTAAGAATCTTCGTTAGGTAAACGAAAATGAAGAGAAGGTGATGTATGGGGCGGGGAACGGATATACTTATCCCGTGTGATGGTGCGGCGTGACTGCATGAGGCATAATATAATGAGTTTAGAAAATCTATTTTTTTGCAGATGAGGAAGTTTTTACGATAAAAAAAGACAAAGTGGGGAGGTTAAAGGCATATTTTTATTGCACCATTAAAAATTGAAATACGCAGTACACCATCATCCATAGAACAAAAACATACCTGCCAAGGGTCCCGTATGAAGAAACACACATTCGATCAGGCTTCGTGGCGTATCATCAAGGAGTTTGTCGGAATTTATGGCGTCAAAATGGACTATTCTACCATCTTGAAACTTCACGTGAGTGATATTCACGACGCAATGAGGTGGTCTGATATTATACCACCGACCCTTATACACAACTACCACCATCCAAAATCATGGAAATCGCGCATGTTAAAGAGGGTGACGCGGGGATACAAAAGTCGCCAATTTTACGAAGAAATAAAATTGAAAATAGAGATTTACAACCAGACCCAACTAATAAATAAACCACATATTGTTACACAAAATTGCTGTAAAAAGGTCGGACAATAGCCCTTATTATTAATTTCACAAATAAAACGTAGCATGATCAAATTGTGTCGTGTTCCTCTCCCTCATAATCCCCTTGGTGGCGTTCCCGTCGTCGCACAATTCTTATGATCCCAATGGACACTTGATAGCGCATGACATCGCTGTCTTCACCCGACGATGGATCACTTCCGTCAGTGTGGGACATGTTATCATCGCTATCATATTCGAAATTATTCATTGGTCCCGGTATGCTAAGTGGCATGGTAGACGCTGCCGCGGTGGGTGGCATGGTGGGTGCTGCCGCGGTGGGTGGCATGGTGGGTGCTGCCGCGGTGGGTGGCATGGTGGGTGCTGCCGCGGTGGGTGGCATGGTGGGTGCTGCCGCGGTGGGTGGCATGGTGGGTGCTGCCGTGGCGGGTGGCATGGTAGACGCTGCCGCGGTGGGTGGCATGGTGGGTGCTGCCGCGGTGGGTGGCATGGTGGGTGCTGCCGCGGTGGGTGGCATGGGGTGTGCTGCCGCGGTGGGTGGCATGGTGTGTGCTGCCGCGGTGGGTGGCATGGGGTGTGCTGCCGCGGTGGGTGGCATGGGGTGTGCTGCCGCGGTGGGTGGCATGGGGTGTGCTGCCGCGGTGGGTGGCATGGGGTGTGCTGCCGCGGTGGGTGGCATGGTGGGTGGCATGGTGGGTGGCATGGTGGGCGCTGTCGCGTCAAACTCAATCAGGGTTTCGTCGGCTTCTGACCCGCTCCACATCGCGCCACCATAATCACTTTCGCCGTATTCGCTTTGGTTCGGACTAGATGGCGTCGCAATGGCAACAGTGTCTAAATCGTCAAATGTCTCCACCGCGCCCGGAATATTGAATGAGGAAATATGGTCGTCGTCCATATAGTTCATATCGAAATCGTTTTCAAACCCGTCCAACCACTGTTCATTGTAGCCACTGTTTGTTGATTCACTCATCCGCCTCACCCGAGCGGATCAAGGCAACAACGCGGGTTCTGGTTGCTCCGAGACCGTGTTCGGTTGCTATATGGTAAAGAGACTCCACAATATTATGACACTGAACGCAATATTACTATTACCGGTTTCGGGACCATCGACCCGGGGGCAGAGCCGGAAGAGTCCGAGATCAATTTCGAAAACTAGGAACCACATTCCCACATGCACCTTTTGTCAAGATCGATAAACAACTAATTAAAATACTGGTTTTATAGGAAATTTGCTATACACTGGCTATAGTTTTATTTGAATGCGAAGTCGCAGGAAACTACATTAGTAAAGAAAACTTTCTTTCACAACCAACCACAGGAAACCGCAGGTCCACACTCCCAGAGTGGGAGGTGTTGTTAGTCTGCCATAGACAAGGCGGCAATCGTGTCTGCCGCTGTTTGCATTTCTTAGATAAGGTGTCACCACAACATTGAATATCTTTGTATACCTAGACCCCCCACAACCATCTTACGGGACGACGCCGTGCTGCTTAGCCACCACACAACCTTCCGCGACGGCTACGCGTCACCATGCCACCCACCGCGGCAGCACCCACCATGCCACCCACCGCGGCAGCACACACCACAACCACCCACCGCGGCAGCACACACCACAACCACCCACCGCGGCAGCACACCCCATGCCACCCACCGCGGCAGCACACACCACAACCACCCACCGCGGCAGCACACACCACAACCACCCACCGCGGCAGCACACACCACAACCACCCACCCGCGGCAGCACACACCATGCCACCCACCGCGGCAGCACACACCATGCCACCCACCGCGGCAACACACACCATGCCACCCGCATATAACCACCAACCGAAATTCTACCAACCACAGAGGCGACGGGATGGAAGTATTCCTCGCAGATGGCAATGCGCGCGCCGCGACGAACTACCTGACCACCCACGATAATATGTGCGTTTTCGACATACTCGGACTTGACATCGCGAATCACGAAAAGAGCCAGGTTATTCGACGCTGGAAACAGATATCGTTGCTCGTTCATCCTGACAAGAACCCGCACGAGCTTGCCAATGTAAGAAACGGTATAGTAAACATTTATCGTCGTGTTTGTAGAACAAATTAAACAAACATCCTCACCTATACCCACATATCAGGATGCGATTATCAGACTGAATGACGCGAAAAACGACATACTAGATGTTAACAAGTTCCCTCAAATACTTCTCTCGATTGGTGTCTCTGACAAACTGTACGACGAAGCAGCGCGACGCCGGTACATTGAATCTACGACATCCGCAATAAGCGATGCAGAAGAAGAGGTGACTTTCTAATATAAGCAAAATTGAAATCGTGGACATGTTTTGTCGGGTAAATACATAAAATACAAACCATTTCACACTTTAGGTAAACGATGTCAAAGAAGAGATGATGCTGCGCGAAAACGAACTGACTGCAGCCAATGCCTCTCTGGAGGTAGCAAGAGCGGCGAGTAAAAAGGCATTTGATGCGATGAAAGAGACGCAAAGCACTCTTTACGAAAAGAACAGCTATCTCCAGTTCTGCAAGGATAATAACGACAAAAATCCGGTGAGGTTTTACACTAGTCAAAATTGATAATTTTCTTATTTCCCGCTCTTACGCGTGATATTTTACATACAGATGAGCACGTGGGAGAATGGACCACCTATCACGTCTTCCTGGGAGGAACAATTCGACGAGCAGACGCAACAGACAGTCTACTATAACAAAAAGAGCGGCGACTACTCGACACACGTACCATACGGGTTTCAGGTAATTTTAAACAAATCTTTAAAGCGACGTGTTATTGTTTCGCATTTGACCATAATTCTCATGACTTCAACAATGTCTTAGTATGTGATCGACGATTCCGAGACAGACGAGACAAGCGATGGCCCTTGTGATGAGGCAACTCACGGCAAAAACGATGGAAAGAGTAAGATGCAGTCGCCGTCTCAATCACAGTCTCGCCCACAGAAGCCCCTTGAGGCGACGCGACCTCGTGGACGTGCTCCTAAGGGCATGCAATGGAATGGTATCAAAAAGAAATGGGTCTCTGAGACGCTGAAGCCAACCGTGACGAAAACTTCGTCATCGTCCTCGTCATCGTCCTCGTCTGCGGGTGTCAATAAGCGTCCGCGCGGAAGGGCGCCCAAAGGCAAGCGGTGGTGCAAGAAGACGTGTGGCTGGGTAATTGATGTATGATGTTGATAATTTTCTACCCCGATACTAACTAACTACCAAAACGTCAACGGGTCGGTAGTCCCGGGGGAGAGAGTGGTCATGGTGTACCATGTTTTCTTGAAAGTGAAACAGAGAGAGAACGACTGTGAGCGAGGAAACTTATCATATTTGCCGCAGGTGGGCGGATATTAATGCATATAATTTTTTAACGATTTTCGTCGTTTTTGTCGGAGATGCAAGCCCGGCAGCGCACCCACCCCTCGTTGGCATAAAACTACCGACGCACAATACACACTAGTTACGAGAGACCGATGCTACGTAAAGTGCATTGGTTTATAGATGCATGCTTTTCACTCTTTCTCGCCCTTGTCTTTGGCACCCCCGCCCCCACTCGTTCTATATGCCCACCGCACCCCGTCCCCGTATATTGTCATGGGGGGGGGAGACTGGTCCGAGAGACCATGGCACCACCCTCGGCACAACCGGTACCACTCGATAACTCGGCTTTCTTCCAAATATTGGATCATCGTCTAGCCTTGAAACTGACGGACCTCGTGGCGCCAGCCGAAAAAGGAGGGGATTGCGTAGGCGACTGCGGCGGCGCCTCCATACACGAAACTCTGCTGCATTCCATTCCACACGGTATCGAGCCACTTGAGACCGGCACAGAACGGTGTGTCCAGAATGCCCCCAAAGTTAGCGATTGTTGGCCAGTGGCAGTTCCAGATGCGAGCATAGTAGGCTCGCCCATAGTTGACGGCGTACATGGTGAAGAGAATCAGGATACCCTTCACGAAACTGATGATTTTCGGCTTCCAGTATTCGCCGACATTGGATCCGAAGATCGTTGGCTCGAACCACTCCGACACGCGCAATGTCTTCTTGTGCACCGCGAATACCCGAGCAGCGAGTTCTTCCTTGACGATCTGGCGACCATTGTCATCATAGCAGCGAATTCCGTATTTACCGGCATCTGCAGCAATGGATGCGGCACTCGAAGACAATAGCAAGACATACTCAGGGTCGCGGCGGTCAAATCCGTAAGGATGGTTCTCGCCACCGAGTTGCACCGACACCGAAGAGAGGATATTCTTGTGTGCATCGTTGTCGCTGGAGATTGCCTGATTCAGCGCGTTGAGTGCCGTCCGTTTCTCCGTCGCAGACATGATAACTGGTGGCCAGGCCTGAGAAAGTTAGTACCGGGTTCGCGTCTTTGTATGAAATTCTATGGAATCATACGTGTATTCGGCGTTTCGGTGTAATTATAATCCGAAATGCCCGAACAGCCAATTGGAATAGTCTAAAAACGCCGATGCATTTTCCAGGGATGTGATTGGACAAACCGGACCACTGGAACACGTTGTTCCTACATGTTGATCCTATGTCATCAATTGTCCAGTCCAGAATCCGGTTATTTGAGGTCCACATTCCCATTAACGTGCTTCGCATATTATGGAAACAAACTGCGATGTTTCCTTGTAAAAACCCTAGTAGATTTTCACATTATAAAGCCGGTCGGTAATGAAACAAATAACATAATTTCTGATTGCGGAAATGAATTTAAGAAACCTAGGTTGTGTCAATTACGGACACTTTCAGACAAGACACATTCAGGTTAATCTTGTGAAGAACCACACCCGGTATCTGGTCTTCTGCAAACTTGTTGTCATCCATCTTCAGTATGCCGTGGCTTGTGGCAAGAGATTTCGGTCACGATGAAGAAGTATATTTTGCAAGCAAGCATCTCGCACAAGAGTTCATCTTGTTGTGGGTTACTTACTTCAATGGAGAGGGAGTGGAACAACTCCGTTCGATGCGGCATATGTTTGGGGAGGTCCTTACCGAGGTTGAGGCAGATTATTGGGATGCAGACGAGGTTTCACATGATGACTTTGAGGAGCGGTTTCGCGTCTCGCATTCGCATCACCCTCGTCCCACGATCTATATGAGCGCGGAGACGGCATTTGCTGATTGGAAGACCAACCCATTCCTTCCAATGGGGTGCCCGAATGGGCTTCCAGGGAGCGAGAAGCAAGCAGAGGACGACCCCGAAGCATGGCTTCGATTTGTGGCTTCTCAAGAGTCTCTCACGTCGAAACAGGCGTTCGGGTTGTATTTTGTTTTCGGTGCTCCGGCACTATCCAAGAACATCATCTCGAGCATATTGACGCGCGAGAACTCTCGCAAACTTCTCTTTATTGCCGAGGATCATGATGATAAACTGGGTGGTTTTGAGGACGACAAAGTAATGTTTGGCGGAATTCTCGTACTCGAGGAGTTCCCGATTTCCATCATCGACCACTACAAGACCGACATACTTCGATACATTGACAACAGGGTATTCGATCTAGGATACGAATACTTCATCGGGGGTGTAAACACTCTCAATTTTTGGACTGACCTATGTGAGTTCTTTATTAAGAATTTCCCCGAAACGTTTGCGGAATACGTTGGCAAAACCATGGTCCCTCGTCTCTCTACGGGGCAAGATCCGATCGGCGTCGCCGCAATGCTCGGTGAGGTCATTTCCTTGGACCAGGCTATTCTCGTCCAATACGCAAACAAGATCCTCGAAGCGGTGAATGAAATGGAGGACGTCGAGGGCGACGCGTG